>Ga0115002_10003449_pt1 | contig 19723 bp, 18 predicted proteins | sample ArcticOcean_MG_C_8_FD_89576 | JGI IMG/M metagenome (GOLD analysis project Ga0115002, IMG submission 89576) | Marine microbial communities from western Arctic Ocean - ArcticOcean_MG_CB11_86 | ecosystem: Environmental > Aquatic > Marine > Oceanic | place: Arctic Ocean: Canada Basin | collected... | reverse complement strand
TTGGGAATGCTCGTCATCTCTCGTTACCTTTCTTCAAGAGCATTTCATGTTCGCATGCGCTCACACGAGATGCTCTATCTATTGTAATTGAAGCAAATCGTCGCCGCAGATGATTCCACCTGCTCGGGTTTTGCTCTAAAGCAAAAACATGCCGGCCAGCCCGAGAAAGGCGAGAAAGCCGATCACATCGGTGACAGTGGTCAACAGCACACCGGCAGCTGTCGCCGGATCAATTTTGAGACGCCACAATACCACCGGGATTACCAAACCGAACATGCCGGCGACCAACATGTTGATAACCATCGCGCCGCCGACGACAAAGCCTAGATTGAAATCCTCATACCAGGCCGCCGCCACGCCGCCGGTCAGAACGGCAAAAACAACGCCGTTCAACAGGCCGACGATGGTTTCCTTGCCGAACACCCGGTGGGCGTTGCTCAAGGATAAATCCTTGGTGGCAATGGCGCGCACCGCGACGGTCAGGGTTTGGGTGCCGGCATTGCCTCCCATGGAGGCGACAATCGGCATTAAGACAGCGAGCGCCACCATTTGGTCGATGGTGCCGGAAAATTGATAGATCACGAATGAGGCAAGAATAGCGGTGGCGAGATTCACCAGCAGCCAGATAAAGCGCCCGCCCGCCGTTTGCAATGCCGCGCGATAGATATCCGGCTCCTGCACACCGCTTAGCCGGAGGATATCCTCCTCCGCCTCTTCTTGAACCACGTCGAGCACATCATCGACGGTAATCATACCGATCAAGCGCCCGCTAGCGCCAACTACCGGGGCCGAGATCAGATCATATTGATCAAACAGGTAACCGACCTCTTCCTGATCCGTATCGGCCGGAATGACGTGTAGCTTTTGTTCCATAATTTCGCGCAGGCAACCGGGTCTCTGGGTGCGCAGCAGACGACTGAGGCGTACCGTGCCAATCGGCTCCTGGCGCGGGTTGACGACAAAAATTTCGTAGAAGTCATCCGGCAGGTCTTCGCTTTCGCGCATGAAGTCGATGGTTTGGCCGACCGTCCAAAATGCCGGCAGACTGATGACATCGCGCTGCATCAAACGCCCGGCGCTATTCTCCGGGTAGGTCAGGCTTTCGCTAACACCGGCGCGGTCCGCCGGGTCCGCCAATGCCTCGATAATTTCGCGCTGCTGCGGCGGGTCAAGGTCCTCCAGCACCGCCACCACGTCATCGGTATCAAGGTCGGAGATCGCCTCAGCCACTTTGCGGCTGTCGAGCTGGCTGATAATGGCTTCACGCACATCATCTTCGATAAAGGCCAGCACTTCACCGCTTACCGCCTCGCCGGCCAAGTCGACCAAATGATGGCGTTCATCGCCCCGCACGCGCTCGATGAGATCTGCCAAATCGGCGGCATGGAGCGGCGAGATTAAATTACGCAGATATTGTTGGTCGTCGCGGCGGAGCGCATCGCGCACGGCGCGCACCAGGGCGGCGGTCAGGCCATAGAGACCCTCATCACCGCCTCCCTCGGGGAGCACCTCCCGCCCGGGCGCCCCGTTTGTCATGAGCTATCAGCCGGCCTGGGCGTCGAGCGCCCGGGAAATATTTTGCTCGATGGAGCGGGTTTGCGCCTCTACCACAGCCACGGCGGTCATATTCAGCACACCGCGCACCGTTGCCGAGCCATGCAACACATGGGCCGGCGCCGAAAGGCCGAGCAGTAGCGGCCCGACCGAGATGCCGTTCGACAGCGTCTTGACCAAATTATAGGCGATATTGGCCGAAGTCAGGTCGGGCATGATCAGGGTGTTGGCCTGCCCATTGAGGCGTGAATTGGGAAACATCTCATTGCGCACTTCCGGGTTCAACGCCGTATCGCTGTGCATCTCGCCCTCAACTTCAAGCGCTGGCGCGCGCTCATGCAAAATCTGCAACGCCTCACGCATCTTAACCGACTGGGCAAAATCATTACTGCCGAAATTAGACGCCGACAACAGCGCCATCTTCGGCTCGAGGCCAAAGCGCTTGACCTGCTCGGCGGCAAGCACCGCCGATTGATAAATTTCCTCTGGCGTAGGGTTTTCGGTGACATGGGTATCGGTGATGAAGAACACGCCCTTATCGAGAATAAGGACCTGCATGGCGGCTGCGGTCTTCACGCCGGGTCGCAGCCCGATCACGTCGAGCACATGCAACAGCTCCGGGCGATAGAGGCTAACCGGCCCGGAAACCATGGCATCGGCGTCACCGAGGCGCACCATCATGGCGGCGATCACCGTGTTTTGTGAGCGCAATACCATACGTGCGGTTTTCGGCGAGGCCCCGGCGCGGCCCATCAAATAATGGTAGGAGCACGCATAATGATCATATTTGTCGTAGCTCGCCGGATCGACAATCGTCACATCCGTATCGACCTTAAGACGCAGCGCCAGATTTTCGATCTTCTCCTGAATACGGAACGGACGACCAATCAAAATCGGATGGGCAATGCCCTCATCGATCGCCTGTTGTGCGGCGCGCAGGATTCGATCTTCCTCACCATTGGCGTAGACCACGCGCTTGGGGTCTTTTTTGGCCTGCTCAAACACACTCTTCATGACATAGCCGGAGCGATAAACCTGGCCGGAAAGCTGCTGCTTGTAAGCCTCCAAATCCTCGATTGGGCGCGCCGCCACACCGCTCTCCATCGCCGCCTTGGCGACGGCCACCGGCACGGTGCTGATCAGGCGCGGATCAAACGGCTTGGGGATAATATAATCGCGGCCAAATTTGAGCGAATGATCGCCATAGGCGCTGGCGACAATGTCACTAGATTCCGCCATGGTGATATCGGCAATGGCGCGCACGCTGGCGAGCTTCATTTCCAGATTTATCTCCGTTGCGCCGCAATCGAGCGCGCCACGGAAAATAAACGGGAAGCACAGCACATTATTGACCTGATTGGGATAGTCCGAGCGCCCGGTGGCGATGATCGCATCTGGCCGTACCGAGATGGCATCTTCCGGCATGATCTCAGGCGTCGGATTGGCAAGCGCCAGAATGAGCGGATCGCGCGCCATGGTTTTCACCATGTTAGCGGTCAGCGTGCCTGGCCCAGAAAGGCCAAGAAACACATCGCAGTCCGTCATCACCTCGCCAACATCACGCGCCGGCGTATTGACGGCAAAGCGGGTTTTCTCGATGTTAAGATCGTTGCGCCCGCTATGAATAACGCCCTTGCTGTCACACACCCGAATATTTTCTAGCGTAACGCCGAGACCGATCAACAGGTCGAGACAGGCCATGGCCGAGGCGCCGGCACCCGAGCAAACCAGTTTTATATCTTCCGGCTTTTTTTCGACAACGCGCAAGCCGTTCAGAGTTGCCGCGGCAACGGTGATTGCCGTGCCGTGCTGATCGTCATGGAACACCGGGATGTTCAGACGTTCCTTCAATTTGCGCTCAATGGCGAAACATTCCGGCGCCTTGATATCTTCCAAATTGATGGCGCCGAAGGTTGGCTCCAACCGCACCACCGTATCGACGAAGGCATCGATATCGAGTTCATCAAGTTCGATATCGAAAACATCGATATTGGCGAATTTCTTGAACAGAACCGCCTTGCCTTCCATCACCGGCTTGGAGGCAAGTGCGCCAATAGCGCCCAGCCCGAGCACTGCGGTACCATTGCTGATCACGGCGACGAGATTGCCGCGCGCCGTATATTCATAGGCCGCTGCCGGATCGTCGGCGATTTCCATGCAGGCGTGGGCCACGCCCGGCGAATAGGCGAGCGACAGATCACGCTGATTGGCGAGCGGCTTGGTTGGCTGAATCTCCAGCTTGCCTGGCTTTGGCCAGCGATGAAAAGCCAGCGCCGCTTCTTTTAAATCATCCGACATCACTTAACCCTCAATGAATTGCCAATTGCCCACAGTATATCCGAGACGGCACAACATGCATCCGAGAAGCTTAAGTGATGTGGTGAAAATCGGCTAAATTGAAGCCTTTGCCGCCGCGCGCACCTTTCTGGCAATCGTTGGCGCCACCGTGCGGTCGAGCGGATGGGGCAATATCATCTCCGCTGACGGTTCCTCAACATCCCCGGCCAGAGCCGCCGCAGCAGCAATTTTCATCTCGCCGTTGATAACCGGTGCATTTGCATCCAAGGCACCGCGGAAAATTCCTGGGAAAACCAGCACATTGTTCACCTGATTGGGGAAATCACTGCGCCCGGTGCCAATTACCGCTGCGCCGCCCTTCTGTGCTTCTTCCGGCATGATTTCCGGTGTCGGGTTGGCCATGGCGAGAATAATCGCATCCTTGGCCATGCTCCGCACATCGTCAGCGCCGATGATATTGCCGCGCGAGACGCCAATAAAAACATCCGCCCCTTTCAGCACATCCCTGAGTCCGCCGGATTTGTCGTTGCCATTGGTATAATCAAGCATGCCCTGCTTTGACGAATTGAGGTCATCCCGATTGGAGCTGATGGCGCCCTTGGAATCGCAGATGATGACATCGCCAACCAGGCCAATATCGCTCGCCGGAATGCCAACGCCGCGAATAAGCTTGGCAATCGCCGAGCCTGCCGCGCCGGCGCCATTGATCACCACCTGCATTTCAGAAAGCTTTTTGCCGGTGACCTTGGCTGAATTGATCAGCGCTGCCAACAGGACGATTGCGGTGCCATGTTGATCATCATGGAATACCGGAATGCCAAGGTCTTGCAGCGCATCTTCAATCTCGAAACACCGTGGCGCGGAGATATCTTCCAAATTGATGCCGCCGAATACTGGCTCGATCAGCCGGCATGTATCAATTATCTTGGCCGGGTCCTTGGTGTTGAGGCAAATCGGCCAGGCATCGATCTTGGCAAATTCACGAAACAACAGTGCCTTACCTTCCATCACCGGCAGTGCCGCCCTCGGGCCAATATCGCCGAGACCAAGCACGGCGGAGCCATCACTCACCACGGCCACGGAATTGCCCTTGATGGTTAGTTTACGTGCCTGCTCAGGATCTGCGGCGATCACCTCGCATGGCCGCGCGACACCTGGCGTGTAGGCCAGGGACAAATCTTCCCGACTGCTAATCGGAAGCTTGTTGTGGACGCTGATCTTACCACGGAGCTGTTCGTGTAGAATCAGCGAGCGTTCGAAATAATCAGTCATGGTAAAGCTCCCCTGCGGTGTTGAAATCGTGATTTGTTGATAGTGCCAGATGGCCGGCTGCATTACAGTCCCAATTCGTTAAGAAACGCATTGCCAGATACGGGATATGTAAATCAAATGAGGTACCTGTTCCGATAAAACCCGACAAATTGGGATTTACCGCGCGTTTATTGACAATGAAACCTGATGAATAGACCAACAGCGCGCGCCGCGCGGCCTGGTGAGACAAATTGGATACTTCAGAATTTCTCTATGATGTTTTGATTTTTCTGCTGGCTGCCGTTGTCGTGGTGCCGGCATTCCGGCGCTTGCGGACGAGTCCCGTACTTGGCTATCTCGCGGCCGGCATCATCGTCGGGCCACACGGATTGGCGATCATAAGAGATTCCGAGAGTGCGCAAGCCCTGGCGAAGTTACCGAAATAATCCAGAAACTTTGCACGGACGATTACGAAGAGTTAAGCGACACAATACGCAGTTAAAGCATTCGCAAAATCAGACTATGATGTCGCCGCATACCTTTCATTCCGACATGCCGGGCATGATCGGGATAATTAGGCTCCTCGCGGAGAGCCACGGCAAACACACAAGTTCAAAGAGAATTTCCTTGAATCAGCCAGACAAAAATATAACCCTTTCATCGACGCTCGAATGGAAATCCAGTGCCAAACCGGTGCCCTATGAGCATGCCGTCAGCGCCATGGAAGCGCGCGTGGCGGAAATTCGCGGCACAGATGGCCGAGAGCTGGTATGGTTTCTCGAACACCCGCCCCTATACACAGCGGGCGCCACAGCAAAAGACACCGACCTTCTGAACCGCGATTTATTTCCGGTCCATCAAACCGGGCGCGGCGGACAATATACCTATCATGGACCCGGCCAGCGGGTAGTCTATGTGATGCTGGATTTGCAGAAGCGTGGGCCGGATTTACACCAATTCGTGCGCGATCTCGAACAATGGCTGATCGATAGTCTCCCCAGCTTCGGCATTACCGGAGAACGCCGCCAGGGCCGAGTTGGCGTTTGGGTGGACCAGGGCAATGGGCAGGAGGCCAAGATAGCGGCGCTCGGCATTCGCGTGCGGCGCTGGGTGAGTTTTCACGGTATCTCGCTCAATGTGGCGCCGGATCTCAGCCATTATGACGGTATTGTCGCCTGCGGCATTCCCGAACATGGCGTCACGTCACTTGCGGCACTCGGTGTCTCAGCAAGCATGGACGAGGTTGATGCGGTTTTAAAAGAGAAATTTGAGGCCCAGTTCGGCGTTTGAATTAAGCTGTCGCGCGCTACACAAAGCTATTGAGGCCGGGGCCGTCCGCAACATACGATTCTATAAAACGTACATTGGCTGCCGGTGGCCCGGTGCGGCACGCGTTGATCATTTACATGACGATCAGGGCGGGGTCGTTAAAAAGCGCTTCGAGGCTGCCGTCTTTGCGGGTTCGCACCCAGCCCGTTAGCCCATATAGATTCGCGTGCTCAAGGGTCCAGCCGCGATACCAAACGCCTTGCACCTCTCCGGTAATGCGAACCAAGCGCGTTATTTGTCCGCCATCATCTTCGGGTACGACCGGCATGGCTTTAAGCGAATTCCATAATCACCTGATCAACGGCCAGGCTATCGCCCTGCGCCACCTTGATTGCGACAACGACGCCATCACGCTCGGCACGTAATACATTTTCCATTTTCATGGCATCGACAACGGCGAGTGCCTGCCCGATCTGTACTTCTTCGCCTTCCTTGACGGCAATCGACACGACCAAGCCCGGCATGGGCGAAAGTAAAAATTGCGAAAGGTCGAGCGGATCGCGTTTCGGCATGCGCGACGCAAGTTCAGCCGCACGCGGGCTGCGCACGGTAAGCGTGACTTCAGCGCCACGCCATGACACGCGCATATGGGTGCCCGTACGCACCACCTGAACCGTAACTGCCGCGCCATTAAGGCGACCCTGGAAAAATGTGTTTCCGGGCCGCCAATCACTTTGCAATACGTGCTCCTGCCCGGCCCAGCCAACGGCGATGCCGCTGTCATTTTCCACCAGGGAAACGGCATGATTCTCGTCATCGACAGACACCACTAAATCATGAGGCGCAGCTGAACCGGTGCCCCCTGCCCGGCGCATCAGCATGCGCAACTCAATAGCTGCGGCGACCGGAACCAAAACCGCCAATTCGGCTTCACCGGCGCGCGGTGCAAAACCGCCGGGATATTCCTCATCAATAAATGCTGTGCTGAGGCTACCCTCGGCAAAGCGCGGATGGCTGAGGATGGCTGAAAGGAAAGTCAAATTGTGGGAAATACCATGCACTTGATAATTATCGAGCGCCGTTAACATCTCCGCGATAGCGGCGCTCCGTTCCTTGCCGTAAGTCACCAGCTTGGAAATCATCGGATCGTAGAACATGGAAATTTCACCGCCTTCGAACACGCCGGTATCCACACGCACATTGGCGCTTGCTTTCGGCTCGCGGTAACGCACCAGACGGCCAATGGACGGCATAAAGCCACGCGCCGGGTCCTCGGCATAGAGGCGACACTCAACGGACCAGCCAGTTTGCCTGATATCGCTCTGGCTCATGCTCAGCTTCTCGCCTGCGGCGATGCGGATCTGCTGCTCAACCAAATCAATACCGGTGACATATTCAGTTACCGGATGTTCGACTTGCAAACGGGTGTTCATTTCAAGGAAGTAAAAATTGCGCTGCTGATCGGCGACGAATTCCACAGTGCCGGCTGAGCTATAGTTAACCGCTTTGGCCAAAGCGCAGGCCTCGGCGCCCATGGCCTCACGTGTTGCTGCGTCCAACAGCGGGCTCGGCGATTCCTCAATGATTTTCTGATGGCGGCGTTGGATCGAGCATTCACGTTCGCCGAGATGCACCACATTGCCGTGACAATCAGCCAATATCTGAATCTCGATATGGCGCGGGTCTTCAATAAATTTTTCTAAGAACACGCGGCCATCACCGAATGACTGGCTTGCCTCATGAATGGCCGAAGATATGCAATCGGCCAACATGTCGGGGGAAGCGGCCACACGCATACCTTTGCCGCCGCCGCCGGCTGCCGCCTTGACCATCACCGGATAGCCGATATCCGCCGCTATCGCCGCTGCATCATCATTCTCCGTAATGGCCTCATCATACCCCGGAATAATGTGAACCCCGGCCTCACCGGCGACCTTCTTGGCGGCAATCTTATCACCCATGGAGGCAATGGCCAAAGACGACGGGCCAATAAAGACAATGCCCTCAGTCGCCAGGCGATCTGCGAAGCCGGCATTCTCTGACAGAAAACCATAGCCCGGATGCACCGCATCGGCGCCTGTTTCGCGAATGGCGGCGATGATATTATCGACCTTCAGATAGCTTTCGCCGACCGCAGCCGGGCCGATCAAAACACTCTCATCCGCCTCGCGCACATGCAATGCACCGGCGTCTACGTCGGAGTAGACTGCAACCGTACCAATCCCCATTGCACGCGCCGAGCGGATAACCCGGCAGGCGATTTCGCCGCGATTGGCGATCAATATTTTTTTAAACATGCGCGTAGCGTCTCTTTCTCTTGCACGATCTTTAGAGCGGAATATTGCCGTGTTTCTTCCATGGGTTTTCGAGCTTCTTGTTGCGCAGCATGGCGAAGGCGCGACCGACGCGCCGGCGCGTGTTGCGCGGCATAATCACATCATCGATATAGCCGCGGTGCGCGGCGATAAAAGGATTGGCGAATTTTTCGCGATATTCCTCAGTCTTCTGCTCAACTGCCTTCGGGTCATCAAGCGTGCCGCGGAAGATAATCTCGACCGCGCCCTTCGAGCCCATCACAGCAATCTCCGCCGTCGGCCAAGCGTAGTTCACATCACCACGTAGATGCTTTGAACTCATCACATCATAAGCGCCGCCATAAGCCTTGCGTGTGATCACGGTAACCTTGGGCACGGTCGCCTCGGCATAGGCATAAAGCAATTTGGAACCGTGGGTGATAATGCCGTTATGCTCCTGATCGGTGCCCGGTAAAAAGCCCGGCACGTCGACCAGAGTGAGAATCGGAATATGGAAGCAATCACAAAAGCGCACAAAGCGCGCGGCCTTACGCGACGAGGCGATATCCAGACACCCGGCCAGAACCATCGGCTGATTAGCAACGATGCCAATAGGGTGTCCGTCCATACGGGCAAAGCCGGTGATGATATTCTGCGCGTGGGTTGGTTTGGTCTCGAAGAAATCGCCCTCATCAACGATCTTGTGGATTAGTTCCTTCATGTCATAGGGCTTTAACGGATCAGCCGGAACCAGGGTGTCGAGGGATAGTTCGGGACGTTCCAGCGGATCTTCGGTGCTGCCAACCGGTGGTTTTTCGCGGTTCGATGCTGGCAAAAAGTCGATAAAGCGGCGCACTTCTGCGAGCGCCTTCACATCATCGCCAAAACCACAATCGGCAACTCCTGACTTTCCAGCATGGGTGCTGGCGCCGCCCAATTCTTCGTGGGTGACCTGCTCATGGGTCACCGTCTTCACCACGTCGGGGCCGGTGACAAACATGTAGGAACTATTCTCGACCATAAAAATGAAATCGGTCATCGCCGGGGAATAGACCGCGCCACCGGCGCAGGGCCCCATGACCAAGGAAATTTGCGGCACCACGCCGGAGGCCAGGACATTGAGTTGAAACACATCGGCATAGCCGCCAAGTGAAGCCACGCCCTCATGAATGCGTGCGCCGCCGGAATCATTGATGCCGATCACCGGCGCGCCGACCTTCATGGCCTGCTCCATGATTTTACAGATTTTCTCGGCATGGGCTTCGCTGAGAGAGCCGCCAAATACGGTAAAGTCCTGGCTGAAAACAAACACCAAACGGCCATTAACGGTGCCATGGCCGGTAACAACGCCATCGCCCGGCACCTTGTTGTTCTCCATGCCGAAATCACTGCAGCGATGTTCGACGAACATGTCATATTCTTCGAACGAGTCGTTATCCAGCAATAATTCCAAGCGCTCGCGCGCGGTCAGCTTGCCCTTCTTGTGCTGCGCCGCAATCCGCTTCTCGCCGCCGCCCTGGCGCGCCGCAGCGCGCTTTTCTTCCAACTGCCGGATAATGTCCTGCATTCTCGTCCTCTGTTACTTCTTTATTCTTGCCGCGAATCACGGCTCTTGAGCGGATTTTATACCGGAAACCTCGCCCACGGGCGATTGCCGTTAAGCGCGCGCCATGAACATGAACTTTTGTGCATTTGATATTTCCTGGCGCAGGCCTTCCAGCCGCTCTACCAATTCCTCATCCTCACCCCAGCGTTCAAGCTGCCAGCGCTCTTCGATCTGTGATATACGCCACGCGCTTTCCGCATCCACCTCGCCCTCCATTAACGCCAGGGCGACAATCAGCGAACCGCTAGTTGCCGTGGCGATATGCAGGCCGGTTAAGGTGAGATCGTTCTCGGCCTCAACGGCGGCACATAGCTTTGCCAGCGCATCATCATCCTGGGCCACCGCCGCTAAGCCGTCTGTTGTTTCAAATTGCGCGCCGTAGTGCGTTTCGGCCCAATCGAGCAGCGGTTGCCAAGTCAAAAGCTGGCGCTTGACCAGCTCATCCGGCTCCTGAGCGCGGTAACAGAGTTGATCGGTTTCGCCGTACCTTACCGTCTCCTCGATCACCGCATCGCGCTGCGGCGTCACCCGATCCAGTGCCGTGCAGACATAGCGCGTGAACGGCATTGTATCCTGATGAATTTCATCGCCCTGGGCACGCCATTCGCCCGCTACCGCCTCGGCCAATTCGGGATTGCCCACAACAAGCAGCAAACGCGCCGGTGTTTTGACGGCGCGGCCATCCAGTTCGACCGTAAAGCCGGACTCGCACGGCGTAACCGCAACCTCTTTATAAAAGCGCTTCTTCTTTTCCATATCAGTCGAAAATACCCAACAGGTTTTCGACCGCATCCTCAACCGCATCCGTCGGAGAAGCTGGCGTCTGGTTTGTCGGTTGTGGATTTTCTTGCGGATTATCAAGAGCGCTGGCGCAAGGATTGTCATCCCCCGAGCCGGCGCTGACGAAGGGGATCAACACACCGAACGGCCCCAATAAAACCGTCCCCAACACGGAGCCGGCGAGACCGAGCAGCGCTTCCTCTTTCTTGAGACTGTAGCTGAGGTTGGTGAGCGGGCCATCTACCAGAATGGGGATCGGCAGGCTAAACAAGGCCGGGTCTTTCGGGCGCGGCACGATGGTGAGATCGGCCACTTCCCGGCCAAGGTTAATCTGCCCCTTGCCGGCCGTTGTCGTAAGCACTGTATCAAATAAAAGCGCCTGATTGACCGCCACACCATCCTTTACAGCGAAGCGGGCAACAAAGCAGTTTAGCCGCGCGCCATCCTGCTGCTCACTGTCCGGCACCATAAAGCGCAGCAGGTCGACGGCAATGAGATCGACATATTCGTTGGGAACGGTCCCCGCGCCGACCTCCATACCCATCCGGCCATCGAGGCTGGCAGCAATTTCATGTGGAGAGCGCCCTTGACCGGTGAGCGAAATATCAAGATCGAGCGGCCCACTGACCACTTCACTGAGATCGAACATCGGCTTGATGGCGGCAAGATCAACCTCTGTCACATTCATGGCGAGCTGCAATTTTGCCGGATTGGCGCGGCTATCGAGGCGCGACTCACCGTCCACCACACCTTTCGCAAGGCCTGCCTGCAACGGCGTGATCTGCAACACGCCGCACTCCAAATTCATGCCAACCACCGCATCACGCAGCGCCAAGCCGCCATAACGCAACTCAGCCACCTTCAGAGATACATCGGCATCGGCCTTATTGAGGCTGCTCAAATCAAGCGGCGTATCCGGGAATAGGCGTTCCGTTTCACCTGCCTCGCCCGCGCCTTGAGTAGTGCCGCCGGAAGCATCACTTTCAGCCTCTGTGGTTGCGGCATTTTCTGGTTTCGTCAACAGCGCATCCAAATCGAGCAGTGTGGATGTTAAGTCTGCTGTGAGGCGCGGCCTCTCCGCTTTCTCAAAGGTCAGCGTACCGGTAAGGTCACTCTCTGCAATGTGCGCCTGAAAATTATCCAGCGTGTATGTATCTTTACCGCTATCGCGTAAATTGGCCGCTAGCGTATAAGGGCCAATGGGCGGGAATGAGCCGGCGACCATGTTGAGGTCTGAGAGCTTCTCCCCCACCACACGGATGTCCAAATCTACCCTTTTAAATTCCTTCGGGTCCTGCACCGTGCCATCGATATTGGTCTTTGCGCCGAACATCTCAATGAGCAACGTCACAGGTACGTTCTTCTCGCCCGCCCCAATGGAGCCCGACGCATTGATCAGACTGTTGTTCCAAATCCCTTCGAGCACGAACGTGACATCCTCCGCCTCCTGGGACTGTCCTTGGGCGTGGCTGATCATCAGCATTTGACGCTCACCAGACTCGCCGTCCTGAAAGCGCATCAACGCATTATCGATGCGCATTTCATCAATGACCGGAAGCGCGCCGCCATCACCGCCATATTCTTCATCTTCGTCATGTTGCTCAGCGTCTTTCCTCTCGCCAAACTCCCAATTGCCGACACCCTCCGCATTGGTCTCCACCAAAAGATCAAGATCCTCCATAATGAGGCGGTTGATCTTGATATCACCGAACAGCATTGGAAACAGCGCGACCTCAGCCTCGACATGGCCAAGCTTCAGCATCTCTGGCTCTGAGCCCCATTCGGCGTTTTGAAAACTGACATCAGCGGAATCCACCAACGCATAGCCTAGTCTCCTTTTACGGGTCTGCCAACAAGGGCAGCAACTCGCTTAGGTGATCGAGCACCAAATGGGCACCAGCAGCATGCAATTCGTCAACTTCATGATAGCCCCATGAGACGCCAAAAGCGCGGGTTCCGGCATTGCGCGCCATTTTAATATCAAACACGGTATCACCGATCAGCACTGTATCGTCCTTTTCCGCACCGGTCTCTGCCATGGCCCGTTCCATCATGCCGGGGTGCGGTTTGCCGGGTGCAACATCAGCAGTTTGCAGGGTGACAAAATATTTGGTGAGTCCATGGCTCCCCAGTGTCGCCAGCAGGCCGCGTTGTGTCTTGCCGGTTGCAATTCCGAGTAGATAACCGGCTTCCTGCAACAGTTCTAGCGTCTCAATGACGTGGGGATATAAGGGCTCGTGTAATTTTTTCGAGGCGCGTACTTCAGTAAAAGCGTCTTTATATGCAGTAACCAGGATGTTGATCGCTGGTGTCTTGCCAGCCTCATTGGGGCCGCATAGGCGGCTAATTGCCTCCGGCAGGGAAAGACCGATAATGCGCTTTACTGCCTCAGGCGTCGGCAGGGTTAGTCCATGCCGCTCAAACGCACCTTGCATGGATTCAATGATGACATATTGGCTATCAACCAACGTCCCATCGCAATCAAACACGACGAGGCGGGTCATAGCTGCAACTCGGCGAACGGATCGCCGTCGACAATTCTTTCGAAGCCGAGATGCTGCCAGCTTTGCACCATATGGGCCGGCATCGGTGCGACAATCTCGAGCCGTGCCCGACGCGCGCCACTGCCGGCCATACTCGGCAGACTGAGCGAGCGCGCATGGAGATGCAGCCCGGCGCCAAAGCCATCCTCCTGCGGTGGGTCGAGCTCGGCTGGATATTTGCGATCCCCCTGTATGGGACATTTAAGAATCTCGGCGCAATGGGCGCGCAATTGATGGGTCCGGCCAGTAAGCGGCAACAGTGCCACCCAAGCAGCGCTATTTCCCGCCGCTTCCAGGGTGGTGAAATAGGTGATTGCCTGCGCTCCATCCTCGACCACTGTCACACGCTCGCCGCCACCGGCGACCGGCCGTTTGGCAAGGGCGGCATCAATGCGGCCTTTCGCCGGCGTGGGAATGCCAACGGTTAGCGCCCAGTATATTTTACGCAATGTCTTGTCGCGAAACATGCGGGTCAATTCACGCGCTGATTTAACATTTCGCGCCAGGACAAGCACACCGCTGGTATCCTTATCCAGGCGGTGCACCAAACGCGGCCGCTCTGGCGCGCCAAAGCGCAGGCCATCCAACAGGCCATCCAAATGACGCGTAACACCCGTGCCGCCCTGCACAGCCAAACCGGCAGGCTTGTTGATGGCGATGATATTTTCATCGCGGTGGATTACCCACGCTTGCGCTTCAATGAGATCCGCTTCGCGAGGTTGCGGCTGCGGTGCTTTGGTGCGGGACGCACTCGCAGATTCAGCGGCAAGCGGCGGCACGCGAATTTGGTTTCCGGCAGCCAGGCGCAAATTCGACTTAGCGCGGCGCCCGTCAACACGCACCTGACCGGTACGCAACAGCTTCTCAAGCTTGCCATGGGTGAGGCCTGGGTAGCGTTTACGAAACCAGCGATCGAGGCGCATATCCACATCATCGTCATCGACCACAAGGGTTTGCACATCACTCATGTGAGGATCAGATGTAAGAGGCGCAAGCCGGCATAAAAGGCGACGAGCGAAATGGCGACTGAGACAAATATATAAAGCAGCGCCCGACCGACCCCACCGCGCTCCAACAATAAATACATATCGGCGGAAAAGGCCGAGAAGGTGGTGAAGGCACCCAGCGCGCCGATAAACATCAAGGCCCGCAATTCAGCGCTCGGCATTACCGTCACGGCAAAACTTTTGATCAATGCGCCGAAGACAAAAGAGCCCAACACATTGACCGTGATCGTACCGAACGGAAAACCAGTGCCAAACAGCGAGACAAACCAGCGCTCGGCGACCGCAGCAATATAATAGCGCCCGACCGAGCCAACCGCGCCGCCGACCGCCACTGCCACCAATATCTTCATGTGCTGTCCCCGCCGCTATTGCGACTATTGCCGTCTTTGCCACTGTTGCGACGCAGCTTATCCCAATAATCGAGACGCTTTTTCACCTCGCGCTCAAAACCACGTTCAACCGGCTGATAAAATTCCTGACGCGCCATCTCGTCGGGGAAATAATTCTGCCCTGAGAAACCATCCTCCGTACCATGATCGTAAACATAGCCATCGCTATAGCCGAGATCCTTCATCATTTTGGTTGGCGCGTTGAGGATATGTTTAGGCGGCATGGCGGAGCCGCTGTCGCGCGCCACCCGCATGGCGCTCTTCATCGCATTATAGCCCGCGTTGGATTTAGGGGCGGTCGCCAGATAAAGCACTGCCTGAGCGAGCGCTAATTCTCCTTCCGGCGACCCCAGCCGTTCATAGGCCTGCCACGCCGCAATAGTTTGCGGCAAAGCATCGGGCTCAGCCAGGCCGATATCCTCTGACGCAAAGCGCACCAGGCGGCGTGCAATGAAGCGTGGATCCTCCCCGCCGGCCAACATGCGCGCCAACCAATAGAGAGCGGCATCAGCATCGGACCCGCGCAGTGACTTATGCAGCGCACTAATCAGATTGTAATGCCCCTCCTGGGATTTGTCGTAAAGCGGCGCCCGGCGCTGAACCACTTCAGCCAATGTTTTGCTATCTATAACTTCCGACGTATCGCCAGCAAACAACTCCTCAATCAAATTGAGAAGAAAGCGGCCATCGCCGTCAGCCATGGCACGCAGCGCCACCCGCGCCTGATCATCAAGCGGCAGGGATTTTCCTTCAACCGCCTCAGAGCGCGTCATCAACTCGCTCAGCGCTCCATCACTCAAGCGATGCAAAACCATAACCTGGCAGCGCGACAACAGCGCGCCGTTCAATTCGAAAGACGGGTTCTCAGTTGTTGCACCGACTAGAACCACGGTGCCGTCTTCGACGACGGGCAGAAATGCGTCCTGCTGCGCCCGGTTGAAGCGGTGGATTTCATCGACAAACAACAGCGTGCCGCGGCCCGTTTCACGCCGGGAGCGAGCACCGTCAAATATTTTTCGCAGATCCGCCACGCCGGAAAAAACGGCACTCAACGGCTCAAATTCCAATTCTGTATGATCCGCCAACAATCGGGCAATTGTTGTCTTGCCGCAGCCTGGTGGCCCCCACAGAATATTTGAGGCAAGACGGCCGGCCGCAACCATGCGGCCCATCGCCCCTTCGGATCCGAGCAAATGATCTTGGCCAACAACCTGCTCAAGCTTTGTCGGACGCATACGTTCCGCCAAAGGTCGAGGGGCATCATTTTCAAACAAAGAAGGTGCGGCTTGTTTTGCCATGTCACATCATACCAGAAGGAAAAGGGCTGCGCGCAAGGCCTTCTAGAAAGCGCATTCACCCCGTCCAAAAATAAACCGGTTCAACCATATGAACCGTTTGGGAGGTCGGACACCAAAGCAAAAGGGCAGCTCCATTGGAACTGCCCTCAATATGCCACACCAATCGCGAGGTTTCGCGATTAGGCGGAGGCTTCAGCCTCTAAAGCGTCATCATCGACCATGATCGGACCTGAATCCTGGCCCTTGGCGTCTTCATCGCGATCAACCAACTCGATATAAGCCATCGGTGCGGAATCGCCATAGCGAAAACCGGCCTTGAGGACACGAGTGTATCCCCCTGCCCGGTCATCATAACGCTCGGCCAAACCATCAAACAGCTTACGAACCACGTTCTCATCCTTGAGAAAGCTCAGCGCCTGGCGACGGGCATGAAGATTGCCGCGCTTACCGAGCGTGATCATACGCTCCACCACGGGCCGGAGCTCTTTGGCTTTCGGCAACGTGGTTTTGATTTGCTCATGTTTGAGCAGAGCCGTTGCCATGTTGCGGAACATGGCTTTGCGGTGGCTTGATGTTCTATTCAGTTTGCGTCCGCTAAGACGGTGCCGCATGTCTCTTACTCCTTGCGCCCAAGGCGCAGTCAAAAATAAATGCCGAAAGCGCAGCTCTAAAGCTGTGCGTCGAACTCAGTTACTAATAGGGCTCTTCGAGCCGTTTTGCCATGTCTTCAATATTTTCCGGCGGCCAGCTGGCAATATCCATCCCGAGATTCAAACCCATATGGCCAAGTACTTCCTTAATCTCGTTAAGAGATTTACGACCGAAATTCGGCGTCCGCAGCATTTCGGATTCGGAATACTGCACGAGGTCGCCAATATAAATAATATTGTCGTTCTTGAGGCAATTGGCGGAGCGCACAGAAAGTTCCAACTCGTCGACCTTCTTGAGAAGGTTGGGGTTGAATTCCGGCTCTGCAGACTCTTCTTGACGGTCCGATGTTTGCGGTTCCTCAAAGTTGATGAAGAGCTGCAACTGGTCCTGAACGATACGCGCCGCCAGAGCGATCACATCCTCAGGCGTAACCGTGCCGTTGGTCTCAATCGTCATCGACAGCTTGTCATAGTCAGTTGCCTGACCCACGCGGGTATTTTCAACCTTGTAGGCAACTTTCTTAACCGGACTGTAGAGCGCATCAACCGGAATAAATCCGATAGGCGCATCTTCGGGGCGGTTCAGCACTGCCGCAACATAACCTTTACCGCCCTGCACCGTCAGTTCCATGCTGAGGTCACCTTCATCGTCCAGAGTACAAATGACCAAATCAGGGTCCATGACTTCAACATCATGGCCTGTCTCGATCATGCCGGCTGTAACGGGGCCGGCTTTGTTTGCCTTCAACGACAAACGCTTAGGTCCTTCACCATGCAGACGAAGCGCCAGGGATTTGATATTGAGAACGATATCGGTCAAATCCTCACGAACACCCGGGATGGTCGAAAACTCGTGCAGCACGCCTTCCACCTGAATGGCGGTAACAGCAGCACCTTGCAAAGACGACAACATAATGCGTCGTAATGCATTGCCGAGGGTGACACCAAAACCGCGCTCAAGAGGCTCTGCAACAATAGTAGCGATGTTGCTGTTTCCCCCGACCTGCGAAATGGCGAGCTTTGACGGCTTGATAAGTTCCTGCCAGTTTTTCTGGATCACAGATTCAACCTCATGGAATGAAGGAGCGAAGAGTCGCTCGCTAAATATTATTCTTTTCTAAATTACCGCATGTAGCGGCACGACATGATGCGCCTTGGCGCACCATACTGTTCGTTATACGCGACGACGCTTACGCGGCCGACAGCCATTGTGCGGAATTGGCGTGACATCACGAATCGCAGTGACGGTAAATCCAGCCGTCTGAAACGCACGGAGAGCTGATTCACGACCTGAACCAGGTCCCTTCACTTCAACTTCCAATAACTTTACACCATGTTCGGAGGCTTTCTTGCTGGCATCTTCGGCAGCCATCTGCGCCGCATAGGGCGTTGATTTGCGCGAGCCGCGAAAACCCATAGTGCCGGCGGAAGACCACGAGATCGCATTGCCCTGAACATCGGTGATGGTGATCATAGTGTTATTGAAGGTCGCATTCACGTGGGCGATACCCGACGAAATATTTTTGCGCTCGCGTTTCCGCGCGCCTGCTGGTTTAGCCATTATTCTGTCCTACTTCTTCTTGCCGGCGATGGCGCGTGCGGGGCCTTTACGCGTTCTCGCATTGGTGTGCGTACGCTGACCGCGCACCGGTAAACCACGACGATGCCGCAAGCCACGATAGGCGCCTAAATCCATCAATCGTTTTATATTCATCGCCGTTTCGCGGCGTAAATCTCCTTCGACCAGATGGTCCTGATCAATGATTTCGCGCACTTTAGCAACTTCAGCGTCGCTCAATTCCATCACCCGACGATCATGCGGTACTTCCGCCTTATCCAGGATCTCGAGCGCCTTGGTACGACCAATGCCGAAAATATAGGTCAGCGAAATGCTGATCTTCTTATTAGTTGGAATGTTGACGCCAGAAATTCGGGCCAAAATTAGTACTCCTCGCAGAACAAAAGGCGCGCCACGGATCACATCCGGGGCGCGTGCCCAAACCGGGCGGGATTATCGACAAATGTTCCTATTAAGTCAATCACCTCTGGCAGCTTAAAGATGTGCCAATATTTCATCACCAACAGAGCCAATTTCTGCCATTCCATCAATCGCGACCAAGCGGCCTTCAGATTCATAATAAGGAATGATCGGCGCCGTTTGTTCGTGATACGTTTTCAGGCGTGACTGAACCGTCTCACGATTGTCATCTTTGCGCCGTGAGAAGTTCCCACCGCCACATTGATCACAAACACCTTTAGATTTAGGTTGTTGAAATTGGTCGTGATAACCGGCACCACAATCGGCGCAGCTATAACGCCCGATAATACGCTCTATCAGAGCTTCCTCGTCAACAACTATGGAAATAACCTTATCCAAAGCCAATTTTCGCTCGCCAAGCATAACATCCAGGGCTTCGGCCTGGGCTGTGGTGCGCGGGAAACCATCGAGGATAAAACCCTTCGCGCAATCAGCCTGGACGATTCGCGCGGAAATGAGATCGATCATCAAGTCATCCGGCACCAATTCACCGGCTTCCATGATAACTTTAGTTTGTTTGCCGAGGTCGCTGCCTTCGGCAACTGCAGCGCGCAGCATCTCGCCAGTCGAAAGTTGAGGAATTTCAAAGCGTGCCATGAGGCTCTGTGCCTGAGTACCCTTACCAGCACCGGGCGGTCCCAGCAGAAGTAAATTCATCGTCGCGATCCTCGCAACTTCGATTTCTTGATCAGCCCTTCATATTGGTGAGCCAATAGATGTGATTGAATTTGACCAACCGTATCCAT
>Ga0115002_10003447_pt1 | contig 19725 bp, 24 predicted proteins | sample ArcticOcean_MG_C_8_FD_89576 | JGI IMG/M metagenome (GOLD analysis project Ga0115002, IMG submission 89576) | Marine microbial communities from western Arctic Ocean - ArcticOcean_MG_CB11_86 | ecosystem: Environmental > Aquatic > Marine > Oceanic | place: Arctic Ocean: Canada Basin | collected... | reverse complement strand
GAATGTGCCTCAGTGATCTGACCGTCTTCATCCTGCAGCAAATAGGTCCGGTTGCCATGCAGGACACCCGGCTTACCCGCACTGAGTGAGGCGGCGTGTTCGCCCGTCTCGATACCTTTGCCCGCCGCTTCAACGGCATAGATGGTGACATCTTCATCGTCGAGAAAATCATAAAACAGGCCGATGGCATTTGACCCACCGCCAATACAGGCAACCAACGAATCTGGCAGCCTTCCTTCGGCTGCCATCATTTGCTGGCGAACCTCCTCGCCAATGATTTTCTGAAAATTACGCACCATCTCTGGGTAAGGGTGCGGTCCGGCGGCAGTCCCAATGATGTAATAAGTATCGTCGACATTTGAGACCCAGTCGCGCAATGCTTCGTTCATTGCGTCCTTGAGAGTTGCCGACCCCGACGTGACAGGAACAACCTCGGCGCCTAGTAACTTCATGCGAAAGACATTGGGTGCTTGGCGGGCAATATCCGTCTCGCCCATATAGACGATACATTTCATGCCAAACAAGGCGCAGACCGTGGCTGTCGCGACGCCGTGCTGCCCGGCGCCGGTTTCGGCGATGATCCGCTCTTTGCCCATACGACGCGCCAGAAGTATCTGGCCCATCGTATTATTGATCTTATGCGCGCCAGTATGGTTAAGCTCGTCGCGCTTAAAATAAACCTTGGCACCACCCAAATGGTCGCTTAACCGGCGGGCATGATAGAGCGGGCTGGGACGACCGACATAATGCGTTAGATAGTCATCGAGTTCCGCCTGAAATGCAGGATCAGCCTGAGCTTCGTCATAGGCTTTTTCTACGGACAGGATCAGCGGCATCAATGTTTCGGCGACATACCGACCGCCATATATCCCGAAATGGCCGTTGCTATCCGGTAGTGTCTTGAAGGTATTGGGTTTTTCGGCTGAATTTGTTGTCATAATCGGGCCAGATTCTAGTAGAGTGTTGCGTAGCGCGACAGGGTTACCGGGTTATACATTGCGATTACGGCAAGGCAAGGACGGTTTCAAGAAACTCGGCAATTAGTTTGGTGTCCTTCTGACCGGGAGCTGACTCTACGCCTGAGGAAACATCCACCGCTCGCGCACCACTGATACGGACGGCTTCGGTAACGTTCCCGGCATTTAGCCCGCCCGACAGCATCCAGTTGTTCTGCCACGGATGATTGGCGAACAGGCCCCAGTCGAAGGAAATGGCGTTGCCGCCTGGCAAAGCATTTTTCAAACCCTTGGGCGCCTTGGCATCAAAAAGTATCTGGTCGGCGATTTCGCTATATCGGCCGATGCCGACGAAATCGTCGGCCGTTTCAATATGGATGGCTTTCATTACTGGTAAGCCCGTAGTCTGCTTGATGGCGGCAACGCGCTCAGGCGTTTCCTTGCCGTGTAGCTGAAGGATATCCAACGGGACGTGATTCAGAATGTCCGTGAACAGATCATCTTCTATATCGACAAACAGCCCAACTTTTTTCACGGTATCTGGGACCAAGGCGGCTAGAGCCGCCGCCTCGATACCGGTTACGGCGCGCGGCGACCGCGGGTAAAAAACCAACCCTACATATGCCGCGCTGGCATCAACCGCCGCCTGCATAGCATCCGGCGTATTGAGGCCGCAGATTTTTGCCTGAACTGTCATGATATCCTTCGGGGTGCCTTTATCCGGGAACAATGCCAGCGGCTATTTCATCGGCAATTCGATCTGCCGCGGCTCTGGGGTTATCCGATTGCGTGATCGGCCGGCCAATAACCAAAAAATCCGCTCCAGCGTTCACTGCATCGGCGGGCGTCATGATACGTTTTTGATCATCGGTTGATGCCCAGACTGGACGGATACCGGGAACCACTAACAGACAATCATTCCCCAAAGCTTTCCGCAAAGCCCCAACTTCCCGCGGCGAGGCTACCAGTCCGTCGGCACCGCTTTCACGGGCGAGTTGGCCAAGCCGCAGAACTTGGTCAGCGACGGGCGGCTTTTGGCCCATACGAACAAGATCATCCGCCGTAAGCGATGTCAGAACCGTTACGGCGAGAATACGGGGCGCTTCCTCGTCACCCTTGGCTTCAACGGCGGCCCGAACCATGGCCGAGCCACCAGACGCATGGATGGTCAACATGTAACAGTTCAGGCTTTTGGCAGCTTTAATCGCGCCAGCAACGGTATTGGGAATATCGTGAAACTTGAGATCGAGAAATATGTGTTGCCCGAGTTCCGAAATTCGCGCGACACCATCCGGTCCGTTGGCGGTAAAGAACTCCTTGCCAAGTTTAAAACCACCGACAGCACCCTTCAGGGCCTGGGCCAGCTCGACTGCCTGATTGAGGTCAGTGGCATCAATAGCGCAAAAAATTCGTTCAGCGGGTGTCAGAGTTTCCATGGCTCACATCTATATTAGGGCTCTATATATCCGGCCCTATATACGCATCCGCTGGCCGTGCGGCAATGGAGCTCCGGTTAGTCTTCGTTTAAAGCCAGGCGGCGTCCAGGGGTAGCCGACCTGGCCTGCGGGATCTGGCTGGGTGTTGATAAACCTTCATCCGACTTTTCAAGGGCCTCAGCGCGCTTTCGGTGGGTACGCGCCTGCCATTTCAGCTTTTGGCGGGAATAGGATGATAGTCCCGCTCCTATTACCAGGCCGATCGCCATGGCGCCAAGAATGACAATAAACAGAGGAAGTTCAGGAGCAAAGGGGAGGGGCGACAGGTCTATTTTGGTCGATGAACGATTGGCAACGGCAAATATTGCCACGATTCCAATGACAATGGCGAGAAATAGGCGGGTAAATATGCGAAACGTTGTGCGCATCAAATGTCTCGCGGATTAGAGATTAGGGCGCCGTTCATGTTGTCGGCGGCCGGACAATCAGCCTTGCGGCGTGTTAAGCCGGATCCGCAGGTCTTTGCCCACTTTGAAGAACGGTACTGATTTGCGTGCGACAAATACGGTTTCACCAGTGCGAGGATTTCGTCCGGTGCGTGAGTCACGGTTTTTTACAGAAAATGCCCCAAAACCACGTAATTCTACGCGATCACCACGCGACAATGCTGTGGAAACTTCATCAAAGACTGTCGACACAATACGTTCGACATCACGCTGGTACAAATGTGGATTCTTTTCCGCCAACCGTATGATCAATTCTGACTTGGTCATCGCCTCTGCCTCCGGTTTTCCAGAAACAGCGCCCCCCCGGGGCTGTCTGATGGAACCATCACTTCAACCAAGGGTGCCAGACCGATACAAGCCCGTCAAGTGTAAGTCTTTCTGAAAGCGAGGTTTTTTGAACTATCGAGGAGGCATAATCGAGCCAATCCTCGACCTCACGGTGGATACGAATATCGCGTATAGGCAGTGATTTTTTGATCTTCTTTTCTTTGGCCAACCAGCTCCTGGCCTGACGTTCGCCGCCTATGGCATCGATGAGGCCGTTCTTGAGCGCCATCCGTCCGGTATAGACCCGTCCGTCCGCCAGGTTACGAACCTTCTCAGGTTTCATATCGCGGCCTTTCACAACCATATCGATAAACATGGCATACATGTCATCGACCAGCAGTTTGGTCGCGGCCCGAACTTTGGGTGTTACTTTGGAAAAGGGCGAAGGTTCGGCTTTAAGGGGAGCGCTTTTAATAGCTTCAAATTTGATGCCGAGTTTTTTAAGCAGTTCGGTAACTTCCGCGGTTTGGAATAAAACGCCAATTGATCCGGTAATCGTGCCTTCATGGGCAAGGATGCGATCTGCTGCGACGGCGATCATATAGCCGGCGGAGGTGGCGAGCTCGTCCATCACGGCGATGACCGGTTTTTCCCTACGAACACGATTAAGTGCCTGGTACAGCGCTTCGCCGCCTACGACAGTACCGCCTGGTGAATTGATGCGGACAATCAGTGCCTTTACGTCGTCATCCTTACGGATTTTTTCTATAGCGGCGAGCCGCTTGAGATCGTTGTGGATGACGCCAGTGATGTTCAACTGAGCGATATACTCGCCGGAGGCGCCGCCGGAATATTTATAGATACCGGCGGTAACGGCTGCCACTACCGCAATAATGGCAGCCGTTCGCCAGAACGTTAACCGCCGCTTTAACCGGCGACGGTCGATGAGGTAATCAGCATCCATGGCCAAGTCCTGTTAGCCTGACTGATTATCGAGAAGACAGACTTAGTCTTTCTTCTCGGCTTCTTTGCTATCCTCGGAAGCGGCTTCCTTGGCGGGGGCTTCTTCAGCTGCTTCCGCAGCAGGAGCTTCTTCCGCAGGTACCTCAACAGCAGGTTCTGCTTCAGCTTCAGGAGCATCGTCTTCGTCGGTACCAGCTTTTCTCATCGCAGCACCGAGAATGTCACCAAGGCTCGCGCCGGAATCCGAAGATCCGTAATGGGCCATGGCTTCTTTCTCTTCCTTGATCTCGTGGGCTTTAACCGACAGGTTCAGTTTATGCTCACGACGGTCGATATTGGTGACTTGCGCATCAATACGATCGCCAACCGCGTAGCGGTCGGGACGCTGTTCGCTGCGTTCCCGAGATAGATCAGAGCGTCGGATGAAGCCCTGAAGTCCGCCGGAAACGCTAACTTCCAAGCCGCCATCGGTGACACTCGTAACGGTACAGGTAACCACAGCACCCTTCTTAAGGTCGCCAGTTGCTGATTCAAACGGATCGTCGGTCAGCTGTTTGATACCCAAAGAGATACGCTCTTTTTCGATATCGATGTCGAGGACCTTGGCTTTCACCATGTCGCCCTTGTTGTAATCGACAACCGCTTCTTCGCCGGTTTTTTCCCATGACAAGTCGGACAGATGGATCATGCCATCGATTTCGCCAGGCAGACCAACAAACAGGCCGAACTCGGTGATGTTTTTGATCTCGCCTTCGATCTCGTTGCCGACCGTGAAGCTTGACTCGAAGTCGGTCCAAGGGTTTTCCTGGGTTTGTTTGATGCCCAGAGAAATGCGGCGTTTGGTTTGATCGACGTCGAGAACCATGACTTCGACTTCCTGGCTGGTCGAGATGATCTTGCCAGGATGGACGTTTTTCTTGGTCCAGCTCATTTCTGAAACGTGGACAAGACCTTCGACGCCCGGTTCCAGCTCAACAAAGGCACCATAATCGGTGATGTTGCTGACGCGACCGGTGAAAACACTTTCGAGCGGGTATTTGGCTTCGATGCCATCCCAGGGATCCGCTTCAAGCTGCTTCATGCCCAGTGAAATACGCTGAGTTTCGGCATTAAAGCGAATGACCTGAACATTAACTGTCTGGCCAACTGTCAAAATTTCGCTTGGATGGTTGATCCGGCGCCATGCCATATCGGTGACATGCAACAGACCATCAACACCACCAAGATCAACAAACGCACCATAATCAGTGAGATTCTTGACGATGCCCTCGATGACCTGACCCTCGGTCAGACCGGCGAGCAGTTCGTTGCGCTGTTCAGCACGGGATTCTTCCAGAACGGCCCGGCGCGAAACAACAATATTGCCGCGTCGGCGATCCATCTTGAGAATCTGGAATGGTTGAGGGGTACCCATGAGCGGGTTGATGTCGCGGACGGGCCGGACGTCAACCTGGCTGCCGGGTAAAAAGGCAATGGCGCCGGAGAGATCCACAGTGAAGCCACCTTTGACGCGGCCAAAGATCGATCCCGTAACGCGTTCCGTGTCGTTGAATGCTTGTTCCAGAAGGGTCCAGGCTTCCTCGCGCCGCGCCTTTTCGCGCGACAGCATGGCTTCGCCCTGACTGTCTTCCATTCTTTCGAGATAAACATCGACGATATCGCCTGATGAAATATTCGGGGCAGACCCGGGGACGCCAAACTCACGAAGCGCCACACGGCCTTCGGATTTCAAACCAACGTCGATCAGAACGGAATCGCCTTCAATTGCAATAACCGTTCCTTTAACGACCGTACCTTCGGAGTTCTCGCCCTCACCAAAGGTTTCTTCGAGCATGCCGGCGAAATCTTCGTCGGACATTTCAATATCAGCGCTGGGATTCCCAAACTCAATAGCCATTCGTGTTATAAACCGTTTCCTTCCATAAGCCCTGTATTCAGGGCCTGTTCCAAGGTCGCACACGGGTTGGTCCCCATTGGACCGCTTCCCTACCCTTGCGCTCTTATTACGCCTTGGACTCGTTCCGCTTACTGATGAACTCTAATGCGGCAGTAAATACGGCATCCGCATCCACCCTGGTGGTATCCATGATGAACGCGTCGTCAGCCGGTACCAGTGGCGCGATACTTCGGGAACTATCCCGGGCATCTCGCTCCCGCATATCCTGCAGAACGCGCGCATGTATAGCCTCATCGCCCCGTTCTAGCAACTCTTTAACCCGCCGTGCTGCGCGGATTTCAAGATCGGCATCCACATAAATCTTATGGTCAGCATTGGGGCAAATGACGGTGCCAATATCCCGACCATCGAGAATTGCGCCCCCGGCGCCGTCTGTTGGGTTTTTGGCAAAATTTCGTTGTTGTTCTATTAACGCCGCCCGTACCAACGGCATCGCCGCGACCTTGCTGGAGCGCTGGGTGGTCTCCTCGTCGCGAAGGGCAGCGTTTTTCATTGTTTCTGGCCTGATGGCCTGAACTGCCTCGATAGCCATTTCCTCGGTGATATATTCCTGGTCGGGGTAGAGAGACAACGTCATGTAGCCGGTCGCTCGATAAAGCAGGCCGGTGTCGAGATAGGAGTAGCCGAGCTGCCGGGCAAGGCGGCGGGCGAGAGTGCCTTTACCGCTGGCGGCAGTGCCGTCGACGGCGATTACGGGTGTTGTCACTTTTGTTCCCCGATTTTGGCGCCGATCTCATTCATGAGTGGCACGAAGGACGGGAAGCTGGTCGCGATGTGTTCGGCATCATCAATAGTAACCGGGTCTTTTGCGATCATCCCCATAACCAGAAACGACATGGCGATGCGGTGATCCATCCGGGATTCGATCTCGGCGCCGCCCGGAATTTTGTTCGGCGAGCCGGTAACGATCAGATCGTCGCCGTCAATATCGACCTTGATGCCACAAGCGGTTAGCCCGTCGGCAATCGCCGCCAGACGATCACTTTCCTTGACCCGCAATTCTGCCAGTCCTTGCATTCGGGTGACACCGGTGGCGGCCGCCGCCGCAATCGCCAGGATTGGATATTCGTCGATCATCGAGGGGGCGCGTTCTGGCGGCACGGTGACGCCTTTCAACTGGCTGGTTCTGACGATCAGATCAGCGACCGGTTCGCCTGCCTGGTCGCGGGCGTCGGTTACGTCGATGTTGGCGCCCATTTCGCGCAACGTATCAATCAGGCCGATCCGCAGCGGGTTTAGTCCGATGTTTTTGATTGTGATTTCTGAGTCCGGCGTGATCAAGGCCGCGACGAGGGGGAAAGCTGCCGATGATGGATCGCCGGGGACGATGACATCTTTGCTTTCAAGCTCCGGCTGGCCGGTGAGGGTAATGACCCGCCGGTCCGCGGCGTCGTCCGTCACGGCCAACGTGGCGCCAAAATGACGCAGCATAAGCTCGGTGTGATCGCGGCTAGGCCGGGTCTCAATGACGCTGGTCTGGCCCGGCGTGTTTAGCCCGGCCAGAAGAACTGCGGATTTAATCTGGGCCGAGGGCACCGGCAGTTTGTATTCAATCGGCATGGCCATGCGCGCGCCGATGACGGTCAATGGCATTTTATCGCCATCGCGGGCAATAACCTGCGTGCCCATCTGGCCAAGCGGTGTGGCTATCCGGCCCATTGGTCTGGTCCGCAGGGAGACATCGCCGGTGAACTGAACCTGGATTGGGTGTGTCGCGACAAGACCCATGAGCAAGCGTGCGCCGGTTCCGGAATTACCGAGGTCGAGGACATTATCCGGTTCCTGCAGCCCACCGACACCGACGCCCCAAACGCGCCACAGATCATCTGCATCGCGTTTGATGGTTACGCCCATGGCTTCGAGGGCGGCAGCTGTCCGAAGGACATCGTCGCCAAGCAACAGGCCACGGATCGTTGTTTCACCAACAGCCATGCTGCCGATCATTAACGCACGATGCGAAATCGACTTGTCACCGGGGACGCCGACATCGCCGTTGAGACCGCTAACCGGTGCAGAGACCAGCCCCGCCATGACCTAATCCTTTATTAGTAATTGGTCAGATATCACTGTCTGGCCATCCATTATTTATTCAACGGGCTGTCTGTAGCACATCAAACGGACATCACAATAGAATAAGCAGGGTGCAATTTTGCTTTTGACAGGTTAAGCGGTTCGTGGCATTGGCAATTCATACATGGCAATTCATAATTTTTTTTTATCGACGGAGGTTAATTTGGCGAAGCCTGAATGGGGCGAAAAACGAATCTGTTTGGACTGTGGTGCAAAGTTCTACGATATGCAACGCAGCCCAATTGTTTGCCCAAGTTGTGAGACTGTATTTGTTCCCGTTGTGGCGACGCGCAGTTCGCGTGCGAAAGCCCCCGCGCCGAAACCCAAACCCAAACTCGTGAAATCAGCGGTGGCGGATGAAGATGCTGCGCTGGTCACCGATGATGACGATGAGGAAATTTCAGATGATCCTGTTCTGGAAACCCTGGGTGATGACGACGAAGATGCCTCTGATCTTGGCGGTACGGACAACGTCCTCGAAGGGTTGGATGGCGGTCCGGAAAAACCTGACAATCCGGCTACCAGCTAGCGGCCGGGTTTGATCTTTAGGGCGGTTTCCTGAGAATTAGGTCTTGCATCCGGGACCCCTGTTTCAGTAGGTTCCGCGTCAACGCCGCACCGGCGGTGGATAAACGGGACGAAACTGGCCCGCCGGTACAGAATTTGGGGCCATAGCTCAGTTGGGAGAGCGCTTGGATGGCATTCAAGAGGTCGTCGGTTCGATTCCGTCTGGCTCCACCAAATAAATCAAGGGCTTAGTCAGAAATGACTGGGCCCTTGATGGTTTTGGGTAGCTATCGGAACTATATTGTATCGTCGATTTATATAGAACTCACGCAACACTCTATGGAGCGCTGCATCCGGGCGGCATGGCGCAGAGGTTCGAATCTGATCCAGGGAAAAACATTTCTTTGTCCGGGAATACTACGTCTAATTCAGAAATATGGTGGTAATTTGGTGACTTATCAGTGAAACACCAGCACAATATTGCCGACGCTATGACTCAGGGTTGATGCCGTTTTCTGGCTGAACCAACCGGGCAGTATCTCATACGCGGCGGTGAATCCCCAGTCCTCGTCGTTTGCGCTCATAGCCACCCACCTGTACTAGAAAGATCGCTCGCCAATTAAACTGGCCAACCATCCTCACGCAGCCTCAGTGATGCGACCTCTGGATCGTAAGCATAATTTGTAAGACTGCGGTCCTTAAGACGATTTATTGCTTCTTCAATCTCTTCAAAAGGAACCAAAAACCATTCACGCGGCACGCTAGGATTGCCGAAACGATCCTCAATCTTAATATCTAACCACACTGCTGCAAACACTCGGTGTAGCAAGTTCTCGAGCTTAGTCCTGTTGATATTGAAAAGTTCGTATGTCGCTCTTTAATAGCTGGTTTCTTCTGGGCTTTGACGAACTTGAAGATCTGCTGGACCAAGCTACGAAGGCGTCGTCTGACGGGTATCCCCCTTATAATATTGAACAGCTCGCCGAAGATGGCTTGCGGATCAGTCTCGCCGTTGCGGGTTTCAGTGACGATGAATTGAGTATTGAGATTGAGGATCGGCAGCTGGTCGTCAAAGGGAAACAGCGAGACGACGATCAGCGGGTTTATTTACATCGGGGTATTGCCGCCCGTCAGTTCCAGCGTTCATTTGTGCTTGCCGAAGGCATAGAGGTTACAGGCGCATCGCTCAATAATGGATTGCTCCATATCGATTTGGTTCGGCCATAAATTGAGGTGCGCAAGAAAGTCATAAAAATAAATACCGGTGCATCGTCTGAGGACAACGATGACAGGGTGATTGATGTTGAGACGAAAACGGTGGCCGTCTAACGAGAGATTTCTCTATACCGGTTAGGCGGCTTTAACCTTGGTTTCGTTCAGCAGTAATTTACATAGGGCATTGTCGTCCTTTGCCGCGCGTAATTTTTTGCATATATCGGGATCGCGAAACATTCGTGAAATTCGGGCGAGTGCTTTCAAATGATCAGCGCCTGCATTCTCTGGTGCCAGCAACAGAAAGACCATATCGACGGCTTGATCGTCGACCGAGTCGAAATCAATCGGTTGCTCAAATTTGGCGAAGACGCCGTATAGGCGGTTGAGCTCCGGGAGCTTCCCGTGTGGGATCGCAATCCCTCGGCCGATGCCGGTCGTGCCCAACCGCTCCCTTTCTAGAAGGATGTCAAAAATGGCGCGATCATTTTGGCCACTAATTTTGGACGCATGTGCTGCGAGTTCCTGAAGCGCCTGTTTCTTGCTCGACGCGCGAACAATCGACACGATGCTTTCGGTGGAAAGGAGATTACAAATTTCCATTATTCTCGATCCTTGATCGCCAATATTGCACGCTTAAGATTTAGCGTTAGCGGTTGGGGTGGGGTCGACCCAGCCGATATTGCCATCGGCACGCCTGTAAACGACGTTTAAGCCGCCATGGGCTTTATTCTGAAAGACGAGAGCTGAGCTATTATTGACGTCCATATGCATGACGGCTTCGCTCACAGTCAGATCCAGAATGGTGGTCGCCATCTCGGCAACAATTACGGGCGCGCCGTCAGCACTGGTGGCTTCATCTTCGTCGGGGTTATTCTCAATGACATATTTTTGCGCTTCGAAGGCGGCAAGATCCGGTGCATTTTTACGGTGGTCGTTGAGCCGTCTTTTGTAGCGGCGCAGCTGTTTGGCGACCCGCTCGAGCGCTGTTTCAAAAGACGCGTAGGGCTCTTCCGTTGTCGCTCGGCCGTGCATCTTAATGTTACGCCCGATGTGAACGACAATGTCTGTGCGAAATTGTTTGCCGTTGCCTTCTTTTGTCAGGACAACATTAGCATCCAGCGCGTGATCAAAATATTTTTCGACGGAATCAGTGAGTCGGGTTTTGATATGCATTGTTAAGGCATCGCCAATGTCGAGTTGCTTGCCTTTAATCGATAATTCCATTGAGATTTTCGTTTCAGGGTTTGTTGTTTAGTGCCGTATCGAGCCAAACTAAATACCAGTGCATTCTTGGCGCTTGTGTTGGCGGCGGAAAATAGAGCCCCGCGTCCTTAAAAGTCAACACGTAGCTCTTGCGAGCTATTTTGTTACTACGCGTGCAGCGTTTTTTCCCGGCGGCGCTGTACTGAAGACGGGATATGCATCGCCTCTCGGTATTTAGCAACAGTACGTCTCGCGATGTCGACACCCTCATTTCGCAGGATATTGACGATTTTGTCGTCTGACAGAACATTATTCAAAGATTCCGCGTCGATCATGTTTTTGATTTGGAACCGGACAGCTTCAGCCGATGAAGATTCACCTTCTGTATGTTCACCGAGTGCAAAGGTGAAAAAATATTTCAGCTCAAATATACCACGTGGCGTTGCGATATATTTATTTTTTGTTACCCGGCTGACCGTGCTCTCGTGAATATCCAGCGCTTCGCTGATCTCGCGGAGGACGAGAGGTCTTAAATACTGGACGCCTTTTTCAAGAAATCCTTCCTGGTGGCGGACGATCTCTGCTGCCACTTTCATTATCGTTTGGGCCCGTTGGTGCAGGGCTTTTACCAGCCAGTTGGCAGATTGATAGAATTCTGCGATGTAAACCTTGTCCTTTTCGCGCATTCTTTTGCTGTTTATCTCGGTGTGATACCGGTTGTTGACCAAGACGCGTGGTAGGGTGTCGCTGTTTACTTCGATAAACCAACTGCCGTCCTTACCACGGCGTACCGAAACATCAGGTGTTACTGCTTGCGCGACCGAGTGATCGAAGGCCATCGCTGGTTTTGGATTTAGTGCCTGAATTTCTTTGACCATTTCCGAGATGTCTTCATTGTCGACGCCACACAAACGCCGCAACGTTTTAAATTCTCTCTTGGCTAGAATGTCGAGATTTTCCACAAGGGACTGCATCGCGGGATCGTAACGGTCCAACTCCTTGAGCTGAAGCGCTAAACATTCTGATAAATTTCGGGCAAAAACACCAGCAGGGTCGAACTGCTGGACGGATTGGAGGGTGTGTTCGACGCGGTCGAGTGGGCAGCCGAGCATTGATGCGCTGTCTTCGACCGTGACGGTTAGGTAACCAGCGTCATCCAGTGAATCGACCATATAGACAGCAATCATGCGGTCGACGGGATCGGATATATCAACATTTATTTGTTCGAGTAGGTGATCCCGCAGGGAAATTTCTTCGGCCGGCGCATTCTCGAGTGCGGGGTTATCGGAATCAAACCCGCCGGCACCATGGACCTGCCAGTTGAGTGTATCGGCTTCCATGGCTGGCGCGGCATCGGAGTCGCCGGACCATACGTTTTCGTAGTCGGTATCTAGCCCCGCATCATGTTCAAGCGAGATACACTCGTTATCGACGAGCTCGCGCGAGTCTGGCTCTGCCGGGGCATCGCCAAATGTCGTGTCATTGTCGAACGCATCGCCAGGAGAAATTTCGTTTCCGTCACGAGCTACAGCTTCACCCATGTCGGCGTCGCCGGCGGTGGCATCGGAGTCGGCCTTAGTATTTCTGTCTTCCTGGGGTTCTGCGATGTCGTTATGCCCATCGGTATCTTCGCGTTCGAGAAGCGGATTCTGCTCCAGCTCTCGTTCGACATAATCCGATAATTCAAGATTGGATAGCTGCAGAAGCTTAATTGCTTGCTGCAGCTGCGGCGTCATGACCAAAGATTGGACCTGACGCAGATCCAATCGGGGGACCAAGGCCATAATCTTTACCTTACATACACTTAGTCGTGTTCATACCCGTCTTACAGGTTGAACCTTTCGCCAAGGTAAACACGTCTAACATCTTTGTGGGTAACAATCTCGTCAGGCGCGCCTTCCATAAGAACTCTACCATCGTGAAGAATATAGGCCCGGTCGACGATGTCCAGAGTCTCGCGAACGTTGTGATCGGTGATCAGCACACCAATCCCGCGGTCTTTGAGATGTGATACCAGGTCCCGAATATCATCGACGGCAATCGGGTCGATGCCCGCAAGAGGCTCATCAAGAAGAATAAAGCTGGGATCAGCCGCAAGCGCGCGGGCAATCTCAACGCGGCGTCGTTCACCCCCTGATAGGGCCAGCGCCGGTGTTCGGCGTAGATGCGAAATTGAGAACTCAGCCAATAACTCTTCGAGCCGGGTCTCGCGTTGATCATAGTGATCAACTGCGACTTCTAAAATTGCGCGGATATTATTTTCTACAGACAAACCCCGAAAAATTGAGGCTTCCTGAGGCAAGTAACCGATACCTAGCCGCGCCCGGCGGTACATTGGCAAGCCGGTAATGTCGTTTCCGTCGAGCGTGATCGTTCCATAATCAGGAGAAATGAGGCCGGTGACGATATAAAATGACGTGGTTTTGCCGGCGCCGTTGGGGCCGAGTAGACCGACCACTTCGCCGCGTTGAACCGATAAAGAGACTTCACGCAAAACGGGGCGTTGTTTGTAGGATTTGCCGAGATTGCGTGCGACGAGCCCGCGATTGTCCGTTACGAGCTGCGGTGTTGACCTATTATCTTCTCTATCTGTGGTTGGGGTTACTAACTCTGACGTCATGTTACTCACACTAAACGCTTTAATTTGCCGTGACTATTAACGAATTTAGTTAACGCTTTTGTTTTTTGGCTTCGTCTTCGGTCTTAGATTTTTAGGCCCAAAAACGCCTCGAACTCGTCCAGACCCACTGCTTAACAAACGGCTGACCCCTGTATTCAGATCAATTTCTGCGGCATCACCATTCAATTGGTCGGCGCCTCGAGTTATTTTAACCCCACCGCGCAACACGACGATACCGGTCTTTGTGTTGTACACACCTCGCTTACCCCGGATGATTTCCTTTGGCGATGATACCAGGACGTTGTCATAGGCGTCAACGCGCGTTACCTCGTTCTTGCCAGCTTTTGTTTTCTTGAAATGAGTGGTCAGGACATCGGCGCGCAAGCGTTTATCGCCTTTGATGGCCACCGCATCGCCGCGGGCGACAGCGATTGATTTCTTCTCCCAAAATTCGAGGCTACGGCGGGCTGAAATATTTACCGTATCGGTAATCAGCCGAGGGTTGCCGGTTAGGACGAATATCCCTTTGGCGACATCATAGACACCTTTGGTTCCATAGGCAGTTTGACGGGGTGAGACGATGCGAACGTTCCCATCGGCATCCAGTCGCCAAATCTGCGTGCCGCCACCCTTTAGTTTTTCGTAATAGGCGGTCAGTTGATCAGCATGGACAACAACATCGCCCTGTTTCGCTTTCGCATTTCCCCGGGCGATATAGGCCTGGGCTTCTTGCTGCCATTCGATTCCGTTATCAGCACCTATCTCAATAGGGGTGTTGCGCGCCTGGTTGGGCAGGCCAATCCCCCCTTGAGCAAAAGCCGTGTTCTGCATCAGGCAGACTGCTGCAGCGAGCAAAATGAATTTGACGATATCGGTCATTTGCGCTGCTTCAGATTGAGCTGTTTTGACGTTGAATACAGAACCATTTTGCTTTTGCCCGTGAAAACCATCGTTTTGCCGCGTTCGAGTATTCTGAATCCTGACCCTTTGACGGTGCCGCCCGGCCCATGACCCGAAATTGGCACGTCGCCTTTCGCTGTCCCCGCTGCCATATCGATTTGCGCAATAGCTGTTTTTAGCTCGTAGCCGGAATCGTGGAACAGACTTATAGTCCCTTTGAGAGCGAGCACTTCAGATCGGCGATTAAACATACCGGTTTCTGCTGATATGGCCATCCAGGTTCCGGACTTTGCTGTTAAATCAGCTTTTGGAAAAGCGAGGTCTACCAGATTGGCATCATCTTTTTTCTGAACCGCGGCATCCGCCGTGAGGTTAAACGGGCGCTGGTTTGAATCTGTGCTGGAGAAGCGTGGATTGACTATTTGTTGTCCATCGGTGTCATGGGTGGCAATTTTTGAAACACCAAGCCGGGATCCTTTTGGTTTTTGGGTCAGCTGTGGCCAGGCTATCACCAGGGCGACGATGGCGGCGGCTGATACCGGCAATGCAATCCGCATGAGCACAACAAAGCGTGAATAGCTGCTTCCTGAGCCGTCGCCGGAACCGCCTGTAGATAATGAACTTGCGACGCGGGCACCGTCCGATTTTGCATCGTGAGGTTTGGTCGCAGGTGTGTTCATTAATTCGTGAGCCCTAAACGATACCAGCGCGAAGTAGGTCGTGGATATGCAGTATGCCTGCCGGTTTTCCATTCTCAACGACAAAGAGAGCGGTAACCGGGCGTTCAGGCCCGTTCATCAGTTTAAGCGCTGCCGCGGCAAGTTCATTGGGTTCCGTGGTCTTGGGCGCGCCGGTCATGACGTCGCCAGCCAGCTGATTGAGGAGGCCCTTGTCCATGTGTCGCCGCAGGTCCCCATCGGTGATGATGCCCGCAAGGTCCCCATTGTCGTCGGTGATACCGACACAACCGAAACTTTTTTGGGTCATGATGAGCAGTGTATCTGGCATCGGGGTCGCGACATCTACAAGCGGGACGGCATCGCCGCGATGCATGACATCTGACACTTTTACGAAACGACGGCCTAACTGCCCACCAGGATGCAGAGCGTTGAAATTCTCCGGTGAAAACCCCTGCCGTTCAAGTAATGCGACGGCGAGGGCATCGCCGATAGCCAGCATAACCGTGGTCGATGTCGTGGGCGCAAGGTTCAATGGGCAGGCTTCTTTAACATTGGGCAGCACAAGTGAAACGTCACCGGCCTTATCCAGTGAGCTGCCAGCGCGACCCGTAATTGAAATTAGGGGTATTCCGTTTATCTTGGTATGGGCGACCATGTCCGAAAGTTCGGGCGTTTCACCTGAATTGGATAGCGCCAGTAACACGTCTTGCTTGGTGATCATACCGAGATCGCCGTGGCTCGCCTCGCCAGCATTCACATATTGCGCGGGCGTCCCGGTGGAGGCCAATGTCGCCGCGATCTTGTTTGCGATATGGCCGCTCTTGCCCATCCCGCTAATGATGACGCGCCCAGTAGCTGATGCCATGATGTCGAGGGCTTTGACGAAAGACTCATCCAGAACGTCAGCAAACTTCATGAGCCCGGCAGCCTCGTCTTTAAAGACGTTTCTGGCGACCTCGAGATCAGAGAGTTTGGTCGTTTCTTTTAAATCTGACGCCATTGCCTTTGAACTTCCCAGACTCTTGGTTCATATGTTTTCGGAATTCTAGCGGTCCGGCAACCAGTCTACCCCATAAATTGAATCGGCTGGTAGCGTCTTGGTGGCTTCGTGTGAATTGGTTTGCTTGTCCAGAAATTCGGTTCTCACTTAGTGAGCGAATATATCGATTTCTGGCCAGCCGGCGAGATCCAGCTTGGCGCGATCGGCTAAAAAGTTAAAACAGGCCATCGCCAACTCTGTCCTGCCTTCGCGGGCAAGCATGATATCAAGCTTGTCACGCAGCTGGTGCAGATAGAGGACATCTGATGCTGCGTAATTTAGCTGAGCGTCGCTCAAACTATCAGCTCCCCAGTCTGACGATTGCTGCTCCTTAGATATCGAAACATCGAGCAGCTCACGGCACAGGTCTTTCAGTCCATGCCGGTCGGTATAGGTCCGTACCAGTTTGGAAGCGATTTTGGTGCAATAGACCGGCGCACAGGTAATTCCAAGATATTGCTCAATGACGGCGATATCGAAGCGGCCAAAATGAAACAGTTTGGTCACCGACGAGTCGCCGAGCATCACTTTCAGGTTCGGCGCGTCATACTGGCCTTTGGGAAAGCGAACGATATGCGCATTTCCGTCGCCTGCCGATAATTGCATCAGGCACAGCCGGTCGCGGTGGGGGTGCAAGCCCATCGTTTCGGTATCAATGGCCACACAATCGCCTAGATCTAACCCGTTAGGGAGATCGCCTTGGTGAAGATCAATCGTCATGACGTCCGGGTCACTCCTATGCTGCGTGGCTGTCGGAATATTTGGTGCCCAGGAGAAGACTCGAACTTCCACGACCTTACGGCCACAGGTACCTGAAACCTTAAAACCCAGCTATTCCTCTAACTTAATACCTAGACTAATCTAGCCAAAACTCACGGGGGTTATGGCATACATGATCTTAATTGTTAAACCGTTTAAATCTTCAATGGGTCCCATTTTTAGTAACAGTGGACCGTATTTGGACCAAAAGGGAGGCCCCCCCACGAAATACAAGGTCCTTGTGATTATAATATGATAATAGCTGCTGGATTACTCAGCTAGATATGTGGGTCTATCATCATATGGGTGCTTCGATAATTTGCCTATATCTCCATCATTCTTCTTCCTCATCTCTGAAGAAAAAGAATGAAACTATCCAGATAAATACAAAGGTTCCTATTGCTACTGGTAATGAGGCATCCCAAGTAGAATCTGCTTCGTGAAACTCGAAGTTAAAATTTATTAAGTTAAAACCTTGTTTACTAACAAGAAAAATTAAGAACGTCCAGATAACTGAAACTGCTAAACCAACCTTTACCCACTTAGCTAAGTTATCCAAAGAAGTCTCCTATAAAAAACAGTTTTATAATGATATCAGATGGCGACCATTCTTAGTATAATCACTCTTCATTTGCTGATTTAAATGCTGCATAACTGGCTCTGATATATATAGGCGCCGTACACAACACCGCTGTCAAAAACCCTGTATTATTACTCTCCGGGTAATCGCTAGATATCAATCCATAGACGGTTGTACTAAAAATCCACAAGGTGGCCCCGGTACAAGGTAGACATAACCCCCCAATCATTAGCATGTCCCCCCAATCTATTGGTTTGGTTAATAACACGTCAAAAATCAACATATTTATAAGATATCCAGAAAAAAGAGCCCCCACAAACATAGTGACAATAGAAAGTTCTAATGCCTCTAGCACCATGTCTAACCCGTTTCCCCAAATAACTAATTCGACAAAACACACAAGTCCGACAAAACCTACGCCATATATTATCCAAACTTTTATATTCTCTATTACCAAAACCTTTGTGCTCTCGAGACTAAACCTTCCATCACCTGACATATTAGCCTCCTGTAAAATTAGTCGTAAGTTTAGATATTAATAATAACAAAAACAAAAACAGTAAACTATATAGGTTTCTCTGATTCTTCACACTGGTGATGCTTCTTTACATATTTATACCTGCATTTAAGTGCCTCAACGATGTCATTACCAGCCTATTTCACCATTCGAGATTGAATGAAAGTAAACATGTCTTCGGTGTACTTATCTAACACACCTTCATCGGCACCAAGAAATGCAGTGGTGCTTTTTCCACCTTTGTTTCTGGAGATGGGCTTCATGTCGCCATAATGGAAACTGTGTCCGGCATTGGCATAGAACACCATTTTTACATCTTCATCTTGCTCGGAAACCCAGTCTTCAACAGAAACTTTGGCGATTCTCCATACTCTCGACCACATGAAATCTTCGTCGTGGCGTCCGCCCCATGTATCCTTTTTTCCATAGTAAAGCCGAGTTGGAACAATGGCGTCTTTGTAAGGCAAGCCAATAGTCGGCATTCCTTCAGCAAGCACTCCTCTGATATGGCTAGGATCGGAAACGACGCTCGGCAGCATAAGCGCAACTCGTGCGCCATTTGACTGTCCATAGACAAAAATATTTTTTGTGTCCCAATCCTTGCGGGTCAGCGCATATTCATAAGCGCCTTTCGCTACGCCGTTCACCATCATCTGCTTGCCGATATTGGTTACGTTACGGTTCACCCACTTCCAATCATCCTGTCCATTCATTATGAAAGCGTCGAATGAAATAGTCGCAAAACCATTTTGGCGAAAAGTTGAAACTCGAAATTTGTCGGCATTTCTGTAACCGCCACCTCCATGGAAATAGATCATAACGGGAGGGTTTTTTACGTTCTCTGGAGTCCAAATACTAACTTCAGCGTGATCCGACTCAAACTTTGCTTCCGTTCCTTTTTTTACAAAATACAAGGTGGCTCCGGAACCAACTTTCTTGCCAATAAGTTTGGCTTCAGCGAACACGCCAGTGGTGAATGGTGTAGATAAAAAAGCGCCGGCAATCAGTATGCAAAAAAAGCGTTTAATCATGACAATTTCTTTCTGATTTAATTCGTTAATGGCTTGCCGATGTGTCGGTTGGAATAGAAGCCGTCGTGAACCTTCAGGATGGTGGGGTTGTATTTGTACTCAACAAGCGGATTGAAGGGGGTCTGTCCTTCCATTCTCTAAGGGCCTCTTGGTCATCAAGATACCCCTGACTTACATATTCATTGTCCTTGATGGACATTATTTCAAGATGTCTTTCTCCCCCACCTTCTTTTTCACCCTTAAATTAAAACGTAACGATGGCCATCCTGAATTCATGAGTCAGAACAATGGTTTATCAGGTGCAAAAAACTCACAATTAAAATTGAAGAATCACTGCCTTCTGTAACCCGCAGAAACGCTTGATGTCAGAAATCAGAGGCAAAAGTGTGGTATAATAGGGGTGTAGAAAAAGACTAAAATAGTGATCCTCAAACAGGATGTTCTGGCGGTATATAAATAGAGATTGGGAACAAAGACCCATAACTCCATTGATCACACCAAACCGCAGGCTGTATTAAT
>Ga0115002_10003443_pt1 | contig 19747 bp, 16 predicted proteins | sample ArcticOcean_MG_C_8_FD_89576 | JGI IMG/M metagenome (GOLD analysis project Ga0115002, IMG submission 89576) | Marine microbial communities from western Arctic Ocean - ArcticOcean_MG_CB11_86 | ecosystem: Environmental > Aquatic > Marine > Oceanic | place: Arctic Ocean: Canada Basin | collected... | reverse complement strand
GTGCGGTCACGGCTTCTACGCACGGACTCTCGCACACGACATCGGTGAGAGTCTCGGTACCTTTGCCCACTTGACCGGACTCGTGCGCACGCATGCCGGGGTATTCAAGCTCGAAGATACGGTGACCATCGAGCAGGTCAGTGAAGCTGCTGACTCCGGAGACTGGCGGTCGCTCGCCATGCCTATCGACACCACGCTTCAGCACCTGGGCGAAACGAAACTGAACGAAGACTTCGTAGAAATGGTCAAGCACGGTAGGCAGCTGGCAGTCGACGATATTGGCAAGCCCGGCGACTATGAATCAGGCGACAGAGTTCGCGCCTACACACCAGAGGGCGAACTACTGGCGATACTTATTTTCGAGCCCGAAAAACTCGGATGGCGACCCGAAAAAGTGCTTACAGGAATTTAGTAGCTCAGCCCGTTATCCGACAGCGATTCATGGGGCACAAATAAACTTGTGATTGCTATAGTCGAACGGTTATTGCGATCTTCATAATTATTCATATGTCACGGTTTTCGAAATCGGAACCACTAACGTCTTCAAGTAAATGAGCCAACAGCTCACGAGTATTCAAATTGCACGATAGTCCGCTGGCAGTAGTAGCCGAACTAATCCTCCTGCTGTCGATCATCCTCGTCGCCGCGAAAGTTGGCGGAGAGATATCCGAGCGTTATCTCAAAATCCCGCCTGTTTTAGGCGAACTCGGTGCGGGAATTCTCATTTCACCATTTCTGCTGGGTGGCATTCATTGGTTCGGCGGAGGGGCGGTATTCGAGCTACCCCACGATGCGGCTGCAGGAATGCCCGTAGAGCCCCAGTTGTTCTTCATCGCCCAGTTGGCGGCCATTGTGCTTTTGTTCGAGGCGGGACTCGAAACTGACAGAGATCAGTTCATGAAGTACGTTCGCCCGGCAACCGCCGTTGCAGCGGGCGGAGTGATTCTGCCGTTCGTGATGGGCTTCGGTGCGACCGTCATGCTCGGATTCGCCAGCATGGATTCGATATCGGCAATGGTGCCTGCATTGTTCGTTGGTGCGATCATGACGGCGACGTCGGTTGGTATCACCGCACGCGTGCTTGCCGACATTCGGAAGTTAGATTCGCCGGAGGGCGTGACAGTACTTGCCGGCGCTGTGGTCGACGACGTACTTGGAATAATAATTCTTGCGATCGTTGTTGGTATCGCAGATGAGGGAGAGGTCACAGCCGGGTCTATCGGGCTGATTTTCTTGAAGGCGGTCGGGTTCTGGCTCGGACTGCTGGTGATCGGCTCGCTCGTGTCGAAACACATTTCTCGGGCGGTCCTCTGGTTCAAGAGCGCAGGCGGGGCACTCGTGCTGGCGCTGGCGCTGGCGTTTATCGCATCAGCCGTTGCCGAGATCTACTTCGGACTCGCCATGATCATCGGTGCCTACACGATGGGGTTGGCACTTTCGAGCACGGAGCTGAAGCACCAGGTCGAGGGATCGATGAGATCCGTAAATAATTTCCTCGTTCCGATCTTCTTTGTTGTGATCGGCATGCAGGTCGACTTCACTGCGTTTGGTGCTGGTGATACTTCACTGGTTTCCGCAATCATCTTCGCCGTCGTTCTCACCGTATTCGCAGTGATTAGCAAGTTGGTCGGTTCTGGTGTCCCGGCGCTATTCGTCGGGTTCAACCGGATCGGCGCGACCCGCATAGCGCTCGGTATGCTGCCACGTGGTGAGGTGGCCCTGATTATCGCTGGTATTGGTCTGACTTCAGGAGTAATCGGTCAGGACATATTCGGTGTAGCAATCGTGATGACCATTATTACGACGGTGGTCGCTCCGGTGTTCCTGATCCCGGCATTCAAGGGCGGAAGCGGACTGAAATCCGAGACCGTAAAAGACGACGACGACGAATAGATCGATCCTCTTTTCCTTCTTATTCCTTCTCCCTTAGGGAGAAGGTTAGGTTGAGGGGGAATGGAAAACAGTCACTGTCTACCTAGATCTCAGCAGGCACGTTCGCCTAACCAGCTATCATTCCGTTAGCAAACTCATCAGCGAGGACGATCTATGCCACAGCACCAATTCGAACAGACGATTACTTCAGAGGAAGAGCTCAGAGAAATTCTCGGAACACCTACGTAGCGTGCCGCCGAAAAGGTGATCGACCACATAGACGAACACTGTGCCGCCTTGATAGCCCACTCCCCATTTATGGTCATTTCCTCCGCTGATGCCGATGGGAATATGGATGTTTCACCAAAAGGGGATCCCGCCGGATTCGTGAGAGTTTTAGATGAGAAGACGCTCGTCATTCCTGATCGCAAAGGTAACAAGCGCGGCGACACTTTTACGAACATTCTTCAGAATCCAAAAGTCGGGCTGATTTTCTTGACACCGGGTTATCAGGAGACACTTCGAGTCAGTGGCACAGCCAAAATCGTACGGGATGCAGCTTTGCTGGAATCGATGGCGCACGAGGGCAAGCTGCCCACGTTTGCTATCGTCATTTCTGTCGAAAAAGCATTGTTCCACTGCGCAAAGTGCATCATTCGGTCTGGACTCTGGGAGCATGAAGGCTGGGTGGGTATTGACGGAATTCCGATGTTCGGCAGCATTCTTGTCGACCATGCCAACCTCGATCAATCGGTAGAAGAAGTCCAGAAATCAATCGACGAATCGAAGATTGCGAATCTGTACTAGTAGCTTCTCTGTCCGGTCCTAGCTGTACGCCACCTGGCAGAATCCATGGTTGCAGTAGCCGTAGGGGTTCTTAGCCAGATACTGCTGGTGCTCTTCTTCGGCGTAGTAGAACTCGCCAGCCTCGGATATTTCGGTAGTGATCTCGCCGAATCCCGTGGTGGTGAGTTTTTCTTGATACAGAGCAAGGCTAGCCTTGGCTGCTTCGATCTGCGCCTCGTTAGTTCCGTAGATAGCAGTGCGGTACTGGCTGCCCTGATCGTTGCCCTGACCCATGTACTGGGTCGGGTCGTGGTTCTCCCAGAACACCTTGAAAAGCGTCTCAAGCTCAACCTCGTTTGGATCGAACACAATAAGCACAGCCTCTGTGTGCCCGGTTCGTGACGTGCAGGTCTCGGGATAGGTCGGGTTTGGTGTCGTACCACCGCTGTAGCCGGCTGCTGTGGTGAACACGCCGGGAACTTCCCAGAAGAGTCGTTCGGCACCCCAGAAGCAGCCCATACCGATGACCATCGTCTCCATCTGTTCGGGGAACGGTGCGATCATCGACGTGCCATTCACGTAGTGCTTGCCTGAGATCTTTATCGGTGTGTCACGACCCGGAAGGGCGTCTTCAGCCGCGATCACCCCAGCCGGTTGAGTTCTAAAGAAATTCATTTTATTAGCTCCTTAAACCTAGTACGGCACGAGCCGCCGTTGCAGTTTCGGTTACCTGCTCGATAGTTCCCATTCCGAACATCACCGATTCAACTCCGACATCGTTGAAGACGTATTCGAACGCCTTTTCACCAAGATATCGACCGCCCGCCATCGGCTTGATGCAGATGACCGGTTTGTTCGTGTTGCGAACGGCATCAACGACGCGTTCTTTGGTTGGGAACATGTACATACCGGGGTCGTTGACCGGCACGATGTATCCGTCGAAATCGATTCCCTGTTCCTCTACTAACGGAATCGTAATTCCAGCGTGATGGACGCTTGTGATTACCGTGTCGAATCGTTCCCTCAGGAAGTCGAGATACTCCTTGATTAGATCGAATCGCCCAACGGCAGCAAGCAGGTCGATTTCGGCGCCGGGATCAGCGACGAAAATCTTGCACCCTGCAAAGAATCCCAAATACTGTTCGAGAGTAGCGTAGTCGATCTCGAAATTTTCAGCGTCGGCAGGCCCGTATGGCTCAACCGTTTTTGGGGTGACGAGATTGTCGAGCGTGCCACCCACGGTGTACTCGAGAATCTTGTCCTTAGAAATCTGCTCCAGATACGCCTCTTCGCCAACGGCGGCCAGATCGTATCCAAACAACGTCGAGTGCGCCCGTTCGGAGTAGGCCACGATTTCGCCATTCAGCGAGATAGGAATGAGGATATAGGCGAGCATGCCTATTTCGGTTTTCAACCGCCGTTCCGTTTCCCAGATCGCCTGAAGATGTAGTCGATTCAACTCGGGATTCATGTGGTCGACCTGCGCCACCGAAAAGCCAAAATTCTGAACCGCGTGTTCGATAACGTCGGCCACAGGGCTTACACGATCGAACAGCTCGAGATTAGCAGCGTCTCGCTTCTTATTCTGATATGAAACGCCATCGTATGGGTGAATGCCCATCGTCAACCGTGGAAAGTCTATATTGCCCAACTGTGTAGTTGGTATCGATTGGACTCGACTGTGAATGGACATGAGTTGGCTCTTGATAGGTACGGTGAATATAGATTGCTGGATGTGATTGTAGTGGTTGGGTGCAAACGCTAGTCGTCTATCGGATTATTGCCCTACCATCCGCGCTATACTTCGCTGCCGCACAAACTAGAGAATTTCAGGAGAGTTGGATTGCCAGAAAATCGTATATTCACTGCGAATAAAGAAGGTCGTAAAGCGCATTTCTTACAGATGCATTTCCCTTCAACCGAGCTGGTCGAACTAGCCTATCTCGCGGGAATGGATGGTGTTGATCTCGACGGTGAACAGGGTCACTTCGATCTTTCCGAGATCGATGAGATCTGCCGGGTAGCCAACGCTGCAGGAATGACGGTCACGGCGCGAGTTCCCTCGGTTGATGCGGTTCCAATCAAACAGTATCTGGCGCGTGGTGTGCAGGGCATACAAGGACCGGGAGTCGAAAGCGGAGAGCAGGCGCAGGTACTGTCGGATTCGTGCTACTACACCCCGAAAGGGAACCGATCTTGGGGCCCAGGTAGAGGGCACTACTACGATCATCAACCGACTATGAACGACAAGTTCGGCGGCAACTTGGGTTACATAGCCGATGCCAACGAGAATATGTTCGTGATTGCTCAGCTCGAAAGTCAGGCAAGCATCGATAATCTGGACGCAATCGTTTCGGTGCCCGGAATTCATTGCATCACGTTCGGACAGAACGATATGGCGTCATCCCTCGGCGTCCCCGGGGAGCCCGGCCACGAAAAGGTCAACAACGCCCATGCCGATCTTGAAAAGCGAGCGAGAGCAGCCGGAAAACATCTACTATCCGACCGTGTCAGCTACGTGCGCGCCACCGTTGCACTTCTCGACACCATGCGAGGTCATCTGGCCGACCACCGTAACGACCCTATCGGCAAGATAAGTTAGGGCCGAATCAGGTCGTCACTTCTCGATTTTGAAGATCTGCCGTGATGATAAAGACGAGAACGGTCAGAGTTATCCATCGAGAATCTAGTCGGCTATTCCACTGGCCGCGGATTCGATCGATCCAGCCGCATCGGTTTGGTGCTGATTAGCACTGGTCTCGAATTTACGACTCAACTGGATTCCTCCAGCGAACACGAACACGCCTGCCAAGGAAAACATGAACCCGAGGCCAATAAATATGCTCCATGACATGAAGTGTGCCATCCCGGCCATGTAGTCCGAGTTCATTCCGTTCAGGAGGGTACTTGTCAAAGCGAATGCCAACGGACTCCATGCCTGCGTTCGTACCGGGCCTTCAAGCGGGTGACTGCGGTCGAGATCACTGAAATAACGTCCATCCACCGGCACCTCGTGCGATCCTGCCGGGAACGTTTCGCCGTTGTATTCGACGTCCTCGGCGAGCACCACCGTTTGGATGCCATGCAGCGTGTGGTAGTTGATGATGCCGTACTGAACCATCAGTTCGTCTGGCGTGTTCACCAGAGTGTCTTCTGGATCGAGATTTCCTCGATTGAGGGCAAAGTTCCAGTCGTCTTCGATTAGCGAGAGGATTGCGGCTCCGCCTTCAGCTGTTCCGCGGTCGGTGAAGTTCCCGTCTTCGTCGTAGGTCATGAACCTACCTTGGACTGCGTAAACGGTGTCCAACGAATCAAGTCCAGCGTTAGCCGTGAGGTACAGGAATCCTCCGAGTCCAATTCCGAAGATTCCACCGACGATCAGGACCAGTCCCGCCACCGAGATCATGTTTATTTTAAGTAACTGTGCCATCTCAACCCGCCGATGATTTTCATGTAAAAATGCTTTTTAGCAAATTAAAGATACAAACTGAACGGGAAATTTAACGATCCGGGTGGTGTAAGAGTGTTCACTCTCTAACGAATCGGAGCTACCCCATCAGATAATTAGGCGCTCATTCCACAATTTTCACAGGCAACCCGACCTGCCCGGTCGTTCCTGAAAAGTTTGTGCTCCCGACTTCGGAGGCCGATACTCTATCGAACTGAGCTATGGGGGCTGATGACTAGATGTGTAATCCCACCGGCAGTATGCGTTACCGCCAGTGGCGTTCAGATTCGTTCAGTCTCAATGTGTCGTAGGCCAGCTCGAATTGCTCTGACACTTCAGCTGTAGGCCACCCCATCAGCAACCAGCGCTCCCACCATGCCTTTGCATACCAATCAACTGTTCTGCCGATGACCCAATAAATCTTCTCGAAATCCGGTAGCATTTCTGAGAATCCTTCGATTGGCGTTGCGGCCCTGTTCAACGCACCCAGCATTGACAACGGTTGATGTGCTCCGGTGGAAACCAGCCGATAGTAGATCGACCTTCCGAACGTAGATTCTATTCTTCCAGTGACACTTGTATCTCCATCGACGAAGCTGAGAGTTTTACCTGATTTATTTGGTTTCGGTTCAATGCCGATCTTGGCAGCTATCGACTCAAGTTCCTCTCGTCGTTCTTTCGGTTGTTCTAGACCTTCTTGGAGTTCTTCTTCATCCTTGTATCCACTCGCATTTATTAGCTTTATTTGTTCGTCGGAGTTGATCAGTAACAATGTGAGGTTTCGTGCGAAGCGTTCTTTCAGATCGATGTCCGATTTCGTTATCCACGATGAAGTTGCGGTAAGTTCAAAGGCAGAACGTGCGATGGAAAATGGAGAATATGCCAATGTTCTATCACCCACAGAACGACGCAGCGCTTCCATGTGGTCACCGGCGACACCCAATAAGTACTGTGAGTGAGCCAAGACATCGGAACCCAAATCTGTATCGTCAGCCATCTGAATATCTAACAATCCTGGTGCGCCCTGAACTGGTTTATGGCCATGACTGGCTGATAACGCATTCATGGCTTCGGGGAGAGACTTCAGGACTTCAGCAAGATATGAGATTTTTTTTGTGTCTTCCGATAAAGCCAATGATCACTCCCTTAGTTCTTCTCTATCGCCTCTATGGCAACGTTGACGTCAATGGCCATACCGTAACCGAGCGTCGTGTGTGGGTCTGTGCGACCTGCAAATAGCTGAGATGACCTTATCGGAACACGAGCCTGAAGTAGCCGAATGACAGCAGTGTGACGGAAACGATGAGAATAAACTCCATATTTCACATTCATGTAATAGATCGAAATCTATATATTGAACTTGGGTTTAAGTAAGCCCCCGTAGCTCAGCTGGATAGAGTACCGGCCTCCGAAGCCGGGAGCGTGAGTTCGAGTCTCACCGGGGGCGCCATTTCACTGCCACTGCATATGGCTATTCGCTGTGCGTTCCTATTATGCTGCGGGTGCGTGTTCTCGACGCGCCTGCATTCCTTATGAGCACACCTGAAACTTCACAACACAGCACGCCTAAAGATCGTTCCACATTGTTTGGGATGTTGGACATGACCCGGCACACCCACACCGCCGAAGATCCCTCGTTTAGCTCCGGGCGTCATCAGACGACTTGGTCGCGCGTTGCGAGTGGCTTCGGGCTGGTCGGTATATCGGTAGCTGCTAAAAGCCGTAACTGGCGGTGCGATCGATGAGCAGGGTCGAGTTTGCGGGGCACGCCGAGCGTGTGAATCACGTCCTACGACGGTTGATCGACGAGATCCGGAGCGAGCGTGGTCTTGAGCGGATAACGGTCGTCACGCCCACAAATCAGGCGTCGTTCTACATTCGACGTGCGCTCGCAAAAGAGGGATTGTTCAACGTCGATTTCAAACGACTCGAAGACGTTGCTGAGCATCTGGCGGGTCGGGACTTCAGCCTGCCACTGCTCCACGACCTTCAGGCCTCGGAGTTCGTATTTGGGGCAGCACGTGAACTGGGTGCGGGGTCGAAACTAGGCGGAGAAGTCGTATCGCCCCAGCTCCAAGCCGCTCTTCACTCAACCTTTCGGGAGCTTGAGCTACTCAACCCTGATCAGCTGGCAGTCCTCGCATCCAAAAACGATATTCAACGTGAACTCGTCGCCCGATTCGATAAGTACATGGAACTGGCAAGTACTTACCGGCGAGGTTCACTTGTAGCGGAGCAAGCGGCTGAAAACCTTCGAAGCATGGCCCATCCCGAGCGCGTTAAAGCACTTGGCACGGTGCTTATTGTCGAGGCGTCGACCGTGGCTTCGGTTCAGCGTCCACTGTTCGAAGCGCTCGCAGAAATGCCCGATGCTGTCACCGTGAAAATCGGCAGTTCGCCGACCGAACCTCCACTAGTGTTTCATGCTGTCGAAGACAATCACTGGATGAAGCCGATTGGCGTTCCAGACGTTGCCGAAGAAGTGCGCAGCGTCGTTCGAGAAATCGTGAACCTCGCTCGCTGCGGTAAGCGATTCGCCCAACTGGCGGTCGTGTTCGAGGATGACAACTACGCGAGTCGGATAGCGGAAGCGCTCGACCTGGCAGGTATTCCCGTTTCGGGTCCCGATCGCAGCGCGCTGTCGGACACGCCAGAAGGTCAGTTTGTGACTGGCTTACTGGACATATTTCAGAGTGATTTCAACCGGCTCGATCTCACGGCGTGGCTTTCGACTTCTCCGGTTAATCATCCGGGGTCAGGTCGAAGTGTCCCGGCCTCCAGATGGGACGCCATATCCAGAACTGCGGGTGTCACGGTATCGGTCGAAGATAGCTGGGTACCTCGACTTGATCGGTACGCCGGCAACATCGTCAGGCATGCAGAGCGCTCGTCACGAATCGATGAGGGCAGGGCGAACGAGGTTGAGGCTGCGCGATCGGACGCCGGGTATGCCACGGATCTGAAAGAGTTCGTTGTGGAACTGGCGAAGCGAAAACCAACCAAAGCTCAGGACTCATGGTCGGGTTTCGGTGGTTGGCTGCGAGGGTTGGTCGACGATTATTTACTCGTCAACGATTCAGACGTTGCAAAGTCGAGAGTCACCCGTTTACTAACGCTCATCGACCGGCTGGAATCTCTCGAAACCCCCGGCTCAGTTCCACCAACATACGACCACTGTGCAGGGGTGTTACGGGAACAGCTGGATCGACGTTCAGCAGGGTTGAGATCGCTTGGAGCAGGCGTGTACGTCGGGCCTGTTTGGACCGCAGCAGGGTGCCCGTTCGACACGGTGTTCGTGCTCGGAATGTCAGAAGGTCGCTATCCGAGCCCGGGCGTTACCGATCCTCTTTTGCCAGATTCTATAAAGAAAGAAATCGATCCCTCTGGCACGGCTCTGGGGACGATCGAGCGCCGGGTTCAGGAGAGTGAGCAAGCGTTTGTCTCAGTTCTAGAAAGCGCTGAGCAGGTGTTCATGTACTGGCCCAGCGGCATCCCCGGAGAATCACGAGAGTTCGGTCCTGCCCGGTGGTTCCTCGACGCGGTGCGAGAGGTGTCTGGAGAGAAGCTGCTTCAGGCGGGCAAGTTGGCAAGCGAAGATATCCTTGGCCTTACGATACGTCGTCGATCCGATTCACGCTCACTGTTCGCTGAGCACGCCGGGGACGCACATGAATACGATGTCATCAGTGCAAGAAACTGGTCGCTGGCTGAGCAAGCGACGGACTCGTTCCCGTTGGTAGAAGTGGTGCCATCAATCGGGGAATCTGTGGAGTTCGAGTCGGCGCAGGAAAGCCCTGACTGGACGGAGTTCGACGGCAAGGTCGATCTCAATTCGGCTAATACCGATAGCGGGAGTGTTATTTCCGAAACCATCGGTTCTGCAACGGCGTTCGAGACGTACGCTGCGTGCCCGTATCGCTATTTCCTATCGAGGCGACTACATATCGAGCCAACAGATTCGCCAGAACTGGAAATAGCGCTCGATGCTCTCGAATTCGGAACGCTCATTCATGACGTACTGGAAAAATTCGCGTTGTGGCGAATGGAGCCGTCCGCTGCCGATGCTTCAGGCACCGAGCAGGAGAATCGGCTGAAAGCTTCGACCGAATCGCATATCGAACGACTGAAAACTACGAGCCCCGGTCGCTCCGACGGTGCGTGGAAAATCGAGCAATCTCGTGCATGGCTGATCCTCCGACACTGGCTCCGCCGTGAGCCGGATACTGCCCTCCGACCCGACATGCGCCAGATCGAGGCCGAGTATTCGTTTGGGAGTGATCGAGCTGGTTCGAACAGCGGACCCGCCGTCGAAGTGCGAACTCCAGACGGTCGCTCCGTAGTCAAGTTCAGAGGACAAGTGGACCGAGTCGATATTTCTAAGGACGGCAGCCGTGTAATCGTTTACGACTACAAGTCCGGAGGCAATTCGACCTATACGAAACTGAACGAAGATCCGGTAAAAAAGGGCACAAAACTCCAGTTGCCGCTCTACTCCAAAGCGGTCGCCGAGAAGTATCCCGATGCGGAGATATCGGCGTCGTACTGGTTCGTTCGAGAGTCGGGTAGCGACGAACTGAAGCCACCACCCACCGCCTACAACAGTGATCTTGCTGAGAAGGCGCTAACGGAGGCTGTCGGCACAATCGTAGAAGGAATCGATAACGGCGTGTTCCCAGCCAGACCGGGTGAATTGGCAGGCTGGGGCGATAGCGCTGAGGTGTATGACAACTGCAAGTTCTGTGAATACGCTCGAGTGTGTCCCAAGCCTAAGGCGCGATTCTGGGATTCGAAAAAAAGATCGGATTCGGCGCTTGAGAGCTATGTGAATCTAGCGGAGGACGCCAGATGACCAGAGCACCACGGCAATCAGATCCAGAGCGAGATCGCATCGTAGGGGCTGCAGAAGGCTCGCTGGGAGAGACCATATACGCCGGTGCTGGCGCGGGAACGGGCAAGACGCAAGCACTGGTTGAACGGATCGTTAATCTGATCACCGTGGGTGGTGTCCAACCGGAAAATATCGCTGCGGTCACCTTCACCGTCGCGGCTGCTTCCGAACTTCGACAGCGTGTGAGGGAAGAACTCGAAGAACGGCTGGACGAGGAGTCTGGCAACTCTGGTTCCACCGGCGTCCAGACCGCGCTATCCAATGCACTTAACTCACTCGATTCGGCTTTCGTCGGCACCATTCACAGCTTCGCTCAGAGTCTCCTGCGTGAGCAGCCATTAGCCGTCGGACTGCCCCCGGTATTCGAGTTATTCGATGCAGTGCAAGGTGATGCGAGATTTGATGAAGAGTGGTCGGAGTGGCTCGATGCAGAGCTCGATAAATCGGAGTTTTCTGATGCCGTTGTAAATGCCCAGCGACTTGGATTATCTCAGCCGCTCGGTACGCTCCGCGATCTCGCCGAAGAACTACACGCCAACTACGATCTCGTTAAAAGCATCGGCGTTCTTCCAGCACCGAAACAGGTGATCGGGCCCGAAGACATTCTCACGCAGGTTCGTGCCGATATCCAAGCTGCGTTCGATTTGCGGTCGTACTGCACGGATTCGGAAGACAAGCTTGTCGCACATCTTGAGTCAACGATTCGTCGAGCCGTTGATTGGATAGATGAGGCTATATCGAGCGAGTCCGAAGAGGAGCTGGTAATTGCGCTAACTCAACTCCCCAGATTCACCGTAACGGGCGGACGCAAAGGTGACTGGAGTCCGCTTGCCAGTGGCGAAAGCAGCATCGAGGAAGTGAGGGTGCTGCTGAAAGGTGCACAGACGGCGCTTGAAAGCGGTCGCCAATCGCTGGGGGAAGCGACCGTAGTCCCCCTCGTGAATGCGGTTTCGAGAATGGTCCTGAGTTACGCAGCAAAACGTCGAAGCGAGGGCGTGCTCGAGTTTCAGGATTTGCTGGTGCTTTCGAGTGAACTACTCGATACGAGCGCAGATGCACGAAAGTATTTTCAAGACAGATACACGCACATCATGATCGACGAGTTCCAGGACACCGACCCGCTGCAGCTCAAGCTGGCGATGCGACTCGCAGATCGAACCAGCGGTACCGGTGAGACTGGACCACCGTCACCCGGTGCGTTGTTCGTTGTTGGTGATGAAAAGCAGTCGATATACCGGTTCCGCCGAGCAGACCTGACGCAGCTGAACGGATTGATCGGATCACTCGGCGCCAAACGTCTATCTCTCACAAAGAACTACCGATCTGCCCCCGGGATTCTGAACTGGGTCAACGCGATATTCGAGCCGTGGATGAACGGCCCAGACGGCACAACCCGGAGTGCCAATCAGGCGGAATATGTTCGACTTGATCCGGGGCGTGACGACCATTCCGAATCGGAAAAACCTCGGGTGATGATCGCTGGCGGACCCGCTGAGGGCAACACTGACGAAGCCCGAGCCTTAGAGTCGGACGATTTTGCAAACCTGGCGTTGAGCGTAGGTGCTGGAGAGTGGATGCTCCCGGACGGCGCAGGTGGGTTACGCAAATCGAACTATCGAGATCTCTGTGTGCTCATGCCACGACGAACCGGACTGGGTTTTCTTGAAGATGCCTTTTTTGCGAGTGAGGTTCCGTATCTTCTCGAAGGGCAAGCTCCAGTATTCGAATCGCAGACGGTTCACGATCTGAGCAACAATCTGGTGGCGATAGACGATCCGACCGATCAGGTTGCAATTGTTGCCGCACTGAAGTCTGGGGCATGGGGATGCTCAGATCAGGATCTGTACGAATGGGCCGAATCGGGACGGAAATTTGAGTACGCCCGTAACCCAGTGAAACTGGCCGATTTCGACCGGGGCACGCGCATCTGGAAAATTGCAGCAGCCCTTGACGGGTTGGCGAAATACCACGAACTTCGACAACAGATATCCACCCCGTATCTAATAGAACAGTTCGTGCGCGAGCGTCGCCTGCGCCAGGTCGCAGCTTTATCCGAGCCCGGAGGAGACAGAGAGCGGCTGATGGATCTCTTGATCGAGATGAGCCGCGGGTTGCAACGCTCCGGAACGGGATCTCTGAGGGAATTCGTCCGCTGGATATCCCGTCAAGCTGAGGCCAAAGTTCGTGTCGCTGAGGGCGCATTATCGAGCAGCGAATCCAACGCCGTTCGAGTCATGACCATCCACGCAGCGAAAGGACTCGAATTTCCGATCGTGGCGCTGATGAACATGCGAACGCTGGCTCGTGCTCCACAGGGCTCTTTGATCGCGAAAGAAGAAAACGGGCAACCTGTCATTTCGGTCAAGTTGGGCTCGGCAAATCTTGGACTCTCGACGACTGATTACAAAGATTTGGCTGATAAGGAAAAAGATAACGAAGCGGCCGAGCTTGTGCGACTCGCGTATGTAGGAGCCACTCGTGCCAGAGAGCACTTGATCGTCAGCGTGCACCGAGCGGGCAGAGACAAATCATCGCTCGCCGTACGAATAAACGAATTCGATGATGCGAGCGGTGGCTTGTCCGAGGAGTTCGATATTGAACCGGTTACTGGAGTGAGCGAGGACACTGATTCGACATTGAATACGCCTGATACCTCAACGTTCTCGCTAGACGATCGAACCGAGTGGTTCGACCAATACGACACAGCTGTGAACGCAGCGAAGAGTCGGGGCTATCTCACGCCTTCACAGCTGGCAGACCACACTATGTTCGACGGCCCAAAACCCGAGGACAAACCTGAAGACAATCTCGAGTCGACGGAACGCAACACGTCTGAACGAGGGCGAGGCGGCACAAAGTTCGGATCGGCCGTTCACGCGGTACTACAGGACGTCGACTTCGATGATCTATCGAACTTGGACGATCTCGTTCGAGCATCGGCAGAAGCGCACGACGTCGTGGGCGATGAAGTACACATAGAGAAGAGCGTTCGAAGCACTCTGGCTAGTCCGACCGTTGCGAGAGCAACCATGGGTAACAGCTGGCGTGAGGGTTGGGTGCAGCCGAGATATCGGAAAATATCGAGCTTGAAGGCTCGGTCGACCTGATCATCCAGAACGACGATGACTCCGTCACGATCGTCGACTACAAAACCGATCAGGTAGAAGGCGCACTGCTGCAAGAACGGGCAAGAGGTTACGAACCTCAACTTGCCGGCTATGCACTGGTCCTCGAGAAGCTGGGGATGCAGGTGCGAGACGCTGTGCTGGTTTTCGCCAACGGCGGGGCCGACGGATCAGCGGCTGAGTATTTCGTTAAAGACATGGATACTGCCAAAGCTGTGGCGATGAGTGAGATTCAACGCCAAATCGGCTAGTGCGATGGCAAAAAACGACCGAAGTACGGCGGGTCAGGCTAAGATCACGTTCTGAAGATTTCTTATTACGATTCTGGAGTTGAAAAATGGGGCTGCTCGACGGCAAAAAAGTACTGATCACGGGCGCTCGCAAGGGAATCGGACGGGGTATTGCGCTCACGCTCGCCAACGAGGGAGCCGACGTAGGAATCAACGATATCGTCGATGACGAGGTATCGCAGCGCGCCGCCGAGTTGGTCAGAGATCGGGGCGTGAAGGGCACGTTTCACGCTGGTGATGTCAGCACCGTAGCGGGAATCAACTCGGTCATCGATTCGTTCCTTACACAGCATGACCAGATCGACATTCTTGTAAACAACGCAATATTCCCGGATCAATCACGTCCGCTGTTCGACACGGACGAAGTGTTCTGGGATCGAATGATGGATCTTTCTCTGAAGGGCTACTTCTTCGGATCCCAGCGCGCAGCAAAAGAAATGATCGCTCAGGGCACTGGCGGTCGAATCATCTGCCTCGCGAGCGTGCACGCCTACGTTGCTATCGAAGACTGGACGGCATACGGAACGGCGAAGGCTGGGTTACGTCGGATGATGAAAGGCTTCGCCACTGATCTTCGCGGGCACAATATCACCGCAAACTGCATCGCACCGGGGGCGATCTCGAACGCACTTCCAGATGGCGATGACGATGTGATCGACGGCCCTCCGCACGATCCGTCACAGTTCACTGAAAGTCTTCCGTCGGCGAAGGGCGGGCTCCCGAGCGACATTGCGAACGCAGTTCTATACCTATCGTCAGAACTTGGGCAGTACGTCAACGGCGAAACGATTCTCGTGGACGGCGGCATGATCGCATCGAAGAAGATGCGCGACTAAGGCAGCGATTAATTGGAGCAGATATGAGCATGAAACTTCTTGAAGGAAAAAAGGCGCTGATTACCGGTTCACGTCGCGGCATCGGAGCTGGCATAGCACAGCTCTTTGCTGAGCACGGAGCCGACGTGGGCATCAATGACGTTGTGCGCGACGAGGAAGCTGACAAAACGATAGCTGTTGTCGAATCACTAGGGCAAAAAGCCTCGTGGCATCTGGCCGACGTTGGTAACACGGAAGATCGAACTCGGATGCTTGATGAATTCGTTGCCGAGCATGGCCGAATCGACATTCTGGTGAATAACGCCGTGGCGTCCCGCGACGTGCGCTTCACGGAGATAACCGAGGAGTTCTGGGATCACTTGGTCGGCCATGGCCTAAAGGGCTATCTCTTTCTCGCTCAGGGCGCGGCGAAACGCATGATCGACCATGGTCACGGCGGAAGCATCATCAACATCAGCAGTATTCAAGGCTATCGAGCATGGCCGCACAATACGGTCTACGGCGTTGTGAAGGCCGGACTGATTCGCATGGTGCAATCGATAGCGCACGATCTGGCGGGGACAGGCATTACGGCAAACAGTGTCGCACCGGGTTATATCGACAGCCAGGTGCTTTCAGCCGAAGACGAAGCGAGCAGAGGTAACGACGAGTACCTCGGATCGGCGCTGGGGTTTATCCCGAGCAGGCGTGGTGGGGTACCTCGCGATATCGCCGGGGCCTGCGTGTTCCTCGCGTCGGAACTTGGCGATTACGTAAACGGCCAGACGATTACTGTTGATGGCGGATTTATGGCAGGCGGCGTGCCGCAAGATTCGAAACTGTGGAACCCAGAGCCCGGTGTTACCGAGTAGTTCGAGCATGTAGTGTGAGCCGGGGTGTGCTAATGTCCGGTCGGAATCGATACTCGCGATGAGAAATAATGTTGATTCGCATGAACCACTAATTTAGAAGGCCAATACGAATGATTAAGCACCGCAGCCTGCTGTTTCAACTGATCCTGTATATCGTCACTTTAGGACTGTACTGAGTTTATTGGTACTACTCGACGCTTGATGAAATGACGAAATTTCAGGGCAAAAGTACAGAGCCCATCATGTGGACGATCTTGATGTTCGTACCGTTCGTCAACCTATTTGCGATGTGGAAACACGCGTCGACTGCGTCAGCCGTATCAGGTGGAACATATCCATCGATCCTCCTCTGGATACTTTGGATATTCATCTCACCGGCGATGTGGATACTGGTTCAACTTGAACTGAACAAACTCGCCGGGCAGTCGGCGTCTTCATCGGAATCGTCGGGCGAGTAGCGAATGGCAGATTCTTCAGGAATTGACGCGGGGCAACGATACGAGCCTAGTGAAGAACACCTCGTCTACGAAACCCCGTGGCTCGATTTCTACTACGATGACATTACGCATCCAACTGGCGATTCAGGCAAGTACGCATGGATTCGTTCTCGCTCTGGTCTCGGAGCCGTGATGACGATCCCAGTCACACCGTCGGAGAAATACCTCCTAATAAAGGTGTACCGTCACCCCTCAAAACGCCATTTATGGGAGTTCCCAGCAGGTGTGATGGAGCAAGGTGAATCACCGGTCGAATCAGGCCGACGAGAGTTAATCAAGGAGACCGGAGTTACGCCTACTGAAGTAAAGCTGCTCGGATCACAAATTCCGGTAGCGGGTTTCGTGGGGCACGTCTTTCACTCTCTTGTCGCTGAAATTCCCGAAATCAATCTCGACGATGTCACTCTGCAAAGCGAAGAAGGAATTGTCGATGTGTGCCTCCTTTCACGTAATGAACTAATTAATCTGTTCAACACCGAAGAGGTTGGCGAAGGCGTGACGTTGACATGCCTCGCCCACTACTGGATGTGGCAAGAGCGAAAACGCAGCAATGGAGAAGCATGAACGATCTTTACTCGCATATTGATTCGCACGTTGACGAGTCGATAGAACAGCTATTCGAACTCGTCCGCCAGCCCTCAATATCGGCCCAAAAACTTGGGTTCGACAAAGCGCCCGGACTGATGAAGGACCTGCTTGAACGAAACGGATTCGACGCCGAGATCGTTCCGGTTCCAAACGACGGCCTGCCGACGGTGTACGGCTACATGGCTGCTTCGGAAGCCCCGGAGAACGCCCCGACGCTCCTCTTCTATTGCCACTACGACGTGCAGCCCGTCGACCCGATTGATCTATGGGACACCGATCCCTTCGAACCCACCAGGGTCGGCGATCGTTTGTACGGCCGGGGCATGTCCGACGACAAGGGCAACATTGGCGCCCGTCTTGCTGCAATTCGTGCTTTCAGAGACGAACGCGGCGGCGTTCCGTGCAACATCAAGATGTTCTGCGAGGGTGAAGAGGAATCAGGATCGATCAATCTGCCCGATTTGATCGCCGAGCGGGGCGATGATTTCAAAGCAGACGCCTGTATCTGGGAGGGCGGAGGACGCAACCTGAACGGCGATCCGTTCATGTACTTAGGTTTGAAGGGCGTGCTAGGCATTGGCCTGAGCGTCACCATGCTTTCAGGCGATGCCCACTCTTCGTATGCAGCGATATTACCGTCAGCCGCGTGGCGATTACTTCAGGCGCTACAAACGATTAAAGATGAAGACGAGCGAATTCTTATTGACGGGTTCTACGATGGAATCACAGAGCCAAGCGCCGAAGCGATTGCCGCTGTGGAAGCATTGCCTGACGACGCTCCCGAGTGGCTCGATACATTCGGTGTAAGTGGGTTCGTGAAAGGTCTCGGCGGCGGGGATCTTAGAAAACAACTCATTTTCCAGCCAACTGCGAACATTGCCGGGCTGGATTCCGGGTATCAGGATGCCGGGATGAAGACCGTTCTTCCAGCAGTTGCCAAAGCCAAGATGGACTTCCGACTTGTTCCAGAACAGCGCCCATACGACATATTCGAAAAACTCCGTAAACACCTCGATAAACAAGGGTTTGAGGATGTCGAAGTCGAGGTACTCGCTGCCGTGAATCCGTACCGCACCGATCTCAATTCGCCGTGGGTGCAAATGGTGGCTGAGACTGCCGAGGAGATCTACGGTCGTAAACCGGTGATGACTCCTAACATGGCGGGGACGGGTCCGATGTTCGACTTCGGAGACACGCTGGGAATGCCGATTGCTACATCTGGTATCGACCACCCATCGCACAAGATTCACGCACCCAACGAAAACATTACGACCGAAGATTTCCTGCTTGGGGCGAAGCACGCAGCGTTGATTATCGAAAGATTCGCACGGGATTGGGGCTAGGTCTGGTGTTGCCCTCGTTTTTTAACCAGGCTTAACGACCCTACTGTCATGCTGAACTAGATTCAGTTTCTCTTTCGAAGCTGAAACGTCCTACGACTATGTAACCAGTGATCCCCCCGAGTCGACCGTAAGGCCAGTGGAACGTGATACTGAATCAAGTTCAGCATGACCGAGGTTTAAGTTCAGGATTTGTGTTGGGCACGGCAGCCGACACAAAACACCTCACTAGTCGCTAGAATTGTCGAGTTTTGTTGACACCTTCAGCTTCAGGAAACTTTCGCATATGGCCGTAATTCAGCCCACGCCCGACCACGTACTCGACAAGGCGACCATCGAGAAGCTCAAGCGTGTGAACACAACGGCCGTCGTCGATGTGCTCGCCCGCAACGGATACGAGCCGCACTACGTCTACATGCCGAACGTCAGGACGATGAATCCCGGCTTACGACTTGTAGCACGGGCAATCACAGTTCGATTTGTCCCGGCGCGACCCGACGGTATGGCTGAAAAACCCGGCGGTGAAGAATCGCCAGAGTTCGCTGCGTTCGAGCTGGCAGGACCCGGTGATGTGATCGTCATGGAGTCGATGCGCAATAAACGTATGTCAATCGGTGGCGACATCAAATTTCTCAGGCTGAAGCAGCGCGGAGTAGACGGTCTCGTGTGCGACGGCGGCATTCGCGATATGCACACGGTCAAGGACTACGGAGTCGGCATGTGGGGACTCGATAAAACGTCGAATCTTGGCACTCGAGTCGGCACGCCATATTCAACCAACGACACCATAGCTGTGGACGGAATCCTCATTCGACCGGGTGACTACATCGTTGCTGACGATGACGGAGTGGTGGTAATCCCTCGTGGTGTAGCAGTTGATATTGCCGCCAAAGCCATCGAGTACGACGATCTCGAAGAGTGGATTCGGGCGCGCCTCGACAAGGAACAGCTGACCCCGGGAATCTACTACCCACCCGACGATCAGGTCATCGCCATGTACCGCAAAGAGCGAGCCGAGCAGGGTAAGTAGGACGTCGTTCGAGGGGCTCTCGCTCAATGGTCGGCTTGATTTGGCGACCTAGCCTCATGTTGAGACGCCAACAATCGATTTCCCGAGTGCATCCGAGGGATCTGGTGGGGTCGCGCGAACGGGCGCGTCACGGGCGTGGCTGGAATGATCGACGAATCCAACGAGATCCCTCCACGGAGTTTATCCCGATGGAAAT
>Ga0115002_10003442_pt1 | contig 19747 bp, 19 predicted proteins | sample ArcticOcean_MG_C_8_FD_89576 | JGI IMG/M metagenome (GOLD analysis project Ga0115002, IMG submission 89576) | Marine microbial communities from western Arctic Ocean - ArcticOcean_MG_CB11_86 | ecosystem: Environmental > Aquatic > Marine > Oceanic | place: Arctic Ocean: Canada Basin | collected... | reverse complement strand
CGGCACGCACTCGTATTTCCAAAGTCGAATAACCGTTCTCGCTCATAGCGAGCGGCTTATCGCAAATCTAACAACTCGACTCTATATCAATGTTGCGCTTTTTTTGCGATGAGCCATAGGTCGTACTGCCGATGCTCCACACCAGCGTATCACCGAACAGCAGCGGCGACTGGCTGGGCGGTCCGCTGGGGCGGAATCGCCGGTTTGGCGGACTTTCGAATTTCGGGAATTCCCACTGCGGCTCGCCGGTCTTCGCGTCCATGACTTCCAGACCGTTCTGGAAGTTCGGGTAGAAGACTCGACCACCAGCGACCAGTGGCACACCAAACGTCCCGCGATGCTTGTGCGTCTGCAGATTATAGACCCGTGCCGGCCACGTCGTGCGCCATAGTGTTTCGCCCGTATGCGCATCCATCGCCACAATCACATCGTCGGCGACTGGCCGCCAGTGATCTTTGATCGCAGCGACCTCGACGTCATTGAGTCCCAGTTCCGCAGTCAGTTTCTGCATGCCGGCGCCCGAGTACCTGTTGCGCCACACTTCGGGGATGCTGTTCCACAGCGGCTCGAAAGAGCGATTGGGAATGTAGAAGCCGATGTAGACAACACCGTCCGCATAAACCGGTGAACTTGATCCGCCGCCGGCGCGGCAACCGGCAGCACGATCGGCATAACGATCGTCGGCCGCGTTACCGTAGGACACCGGAACAGCCGCCTCGCTCCGCCACAACGGCCGCGAGTTGCGCAAATCGTCAATCAGCGGAGGCCCATCCGGTGACGTGCTGAGTGTTCCAGAAGGACCGGCGAAACTCGGCCAGCTCGCTGCTGCGGCGAACCTGTCGGTCCGCTGCAGGAAGGTCCCGTTCGCGTTGCCTTCCCATGACCGGTCGACGACTCCGGCGACCTTCGCCGTGAACGTGCCGCCGAACGTGTCGCCTGTTCGGTCGATGGAAAAGGCAAGATCGGCCGTCAGTTGCAGTCGTCCCCGCACGTCGTAGATCCGCAGCTCCAGATCGCCGCGGATTCCGCCTTCGGTGAGCCGTGTCGTGCGCGCTTCCTGATGCATCACTTCCCAGCCGTGATCAATAAACCACCACGCCGTGAGGTCGCCGTCCCGGAACGTAAGGTGGACCGTCTGAGCTGGCTGCACTTCACGGTTCTTACCATCAAACCGCAGCCCTTCGCTGAGTTGCAGGGCAACGACGCGATACATCCCCGACGGACGCTCGCAATGCGGCGTCCAGTCTGTCAGCGCCATGGGAGTCCATTGCGAAAGTAGAAACAGGAGCGCGGATACCCGGGTGATCATTGTCGCGGTGACCTGTGGCATGACTTCCTCGTTCAACATGTCAGAGCGAGCGGGATGCACGGATTCAGCTACCGCGCGGAAGTTTGTTTAACGACTTGAAGCGTACGCCACTTATGGCTTCGCTGGTCCATTGGATTCAGCATCAGCGGCCTCCAGCCGGCGCGTGATGTCCCGGGTGGCTCGGCCGGCGTACTCTCGCACGGTTTCGTTTGAGTCCCGTTCCGCCGCGTTTCTGATTGGGTCCAATATCGCTCGAAGTGTGTCCAGCTCTTTCACACGGGAAGCAAGCCAGGACAACAGGACGGCTGCATAGCCACGTCGCCTGGGGTCTTTGTGCTTATGCGTTCGAGCAAGAGCCACGCAGCCAGTGTGCAGCAGCTTTGTATCGCTCACTCGTGTAAGAGCGTTCTTCAGTGCTCGCCCGGCGTATTCACGAACTGTCTCGTCCGGGTCATTCAGTGTGGCGGACAGCAGCATCGGGACGGACTGCTCCAGCAGCGAATCCTGCTGTACATGTGGAATCACTCGCGAAAGCTGGACAGCACAATAGCGACGCCGCTTCGCGTCCACTTCCGTCGCGTTCAGGGCATCGATCAATGGTGCCGCGGCTCCAGCCATCACGGACGCATCGGTCACGTTCTGTAGACAATGCTGCAACGCACGGCCGGCGTATTCGCGTACTGAGGAGTAAGGATCACGAAGCGTGGCGTCGATGAGCGGCTGGATATGACGGGCCAGCGTCTTCTCGTCATCGATCTGACGAATGACGCCGGAAAGAACAACCGCCGCCGAACTGCGAACTCGACCGTCACAGTTCCGTAACAGGCGCATGAGTCCGGGAACATCCTTCGACTCCTTCAGCGCCCGTACATCCTGCGCCGGCAGCTCGGGCGAAAACATCACGGCAGCCAGTGCTGCACAGACCCCTATGGCGGCTCGATGTCGAGTTCTCATGACAGCTTCTGTGCGTCATTTGCCGGACGCGTCTGAGCGGGTCGTCAATCACGACCGACTACAGATAAACCGTTGTTGATGTTAAACCCTGTCGGACACTTGAGCAAAGGCGGTCGGTCCAGACCGTCAGCAGCTCCGGGAAGGTTTCGGATGACATCGACGACAAAAGCTCTGTTCTGTCTGTTAGCAGTTTTGACTTTGCCGGTCGGCGCGCAGGAGAGAGTCACTCCGGCTCAATCACGCGGCGGTAAGGAACTGCCGGAAGCATGGGCTGAGCCTCCGGCCGCATGGAAGGACTTCCCGTTTCCCGAATGGAAGTTGCCGACAGACCTGGCAACATGGCAGCGGCAGCGAACGGGGGTGCTGCACACTGTGAACGAGTGCCTGGGCGAAATGCCGAAGCGCCCGGACCCGGAGAAAGTGAAGACACTCTCACGTGAGGATCGTGGTGACTACTGGCTCGAGCGATTCGAATTCCACAACGGAATTGACTCACTCGTGCCGGGAATCCTGTTGTTGCCCAAGACGCGTGAGCAGCGAGTACCGGCGATCATTGGGCTGCATGGACACGGAGGTTCGGCTGAAACCATTTGCAGCGACCTCGACAACGCGCAGTGTGTCGGTCCAGCGCTGGCACGCAAGGGGTATGTCGTCGCAGCGATCGACACATACTTCTGTGGCGCCCGGAATCCGCGCGGTCGACGCGACCACGAAACGCCGGAGCGGTATCGCGGTGCGGACGAAGGCACATTGTTTCGGATCAACCTGTGGTTTGGCCGCACGCTGTGGGGTCTCATGCATCGTGATCAGCAATGTCTGATTGATTACCTGCAGACGAGACCTGAGGTTGATCCAGACACGATCGGCGTGACTGGAATGAGTATGGGTGGAACAGGAAGCTGGTGGCTGGCCGCACTGGCTGAACGCATCATGGTTGCCGTGGGAGTCGCCGGTTTCACTCGGTACGAGCAGCTGCTCGCCATTCAAACATCCCGATTGCACGGCGTGTACTACTTCGTCCCTGGATTACTTAAGCACTTTGATACCGAGGCTGTGTATTCCCTGGTGGCGCCGCGTCCGATGCTGATGTTGTCAGGCGATCGGGACGCAGGTCTACCGCTCGCAGGTATCGAAATCCTTGAGCGAAAGCTTCAGCAGATGTATTCGCTGTACGAAAAAGCGGATGCGTTTCACAGTGTCGTCTATAGAAACACCGCCCATGAATACCTGCCGGAAATGCAGGCCGCCATGTTGCAGTGGTTCCAGCGGCATTTGCCCGTGTCAGACAACACAGACAAGTCGGCGAGCTTCAGACGGGATTTCGAATTACCGGAGCCTCTGCCCGCCATCCGAATTCCTCGCGACAACCCATCCACTGCCCCAAAGGTTGCACTGGGGCGGAACTCTTCTTCGACCCTCGGTTGTCGCGTGGAGAGCAGATCTCGTGCGCAACATGTCATGAGCCCGACAAGGGATTCAGCAATGGACAGCGGTTGGCGAAGGGAGTCGATGGACGAATGGGAAGCCGGCACGTGCCCAGCCTCATCAATGTCGGTTACAGCACGCCACTGTTCTGGGACGGGCGAGCGACTTCGCTGGAAGAGCAGGCGCTGCTGCCGATTCAAAGTCCCGCAGAAATGGACAAGCCGCTCAACCAACTGATCGACTGGTTGAACGCTGACGCTCCGTATCGCGAACTGTTCCAGCGAGCTTTCCACGGCAACGCGACAAGCGAGCGCATTGGTCAGTCTCTGGCAGCCTACCAGCGAACGATTGTGTCGAATCGCACGCCATTTGATTTGTACCTTGATGGAAACAGAGATGCATTGTCTTCAAGTGCACAGAATGGGATGAGACTGTTCTTTGGCCGGGCTCGCTGTTCTGTCTGCCATCAGGGGTCCCGTCTTACGGACAACCGTTTTCATAACATCGGAACAGCCGACCCGGCTCTGCCAGAGGACACCGGCCGTCGCGCCGTCACACAGAAAGACAGCGACCATGGCCGGTTTCGAACTCCACAATTGAGAGAAATTGGCAGGACAGCACCCTACATGCACAACGGGAAGTTCAAGACACTGCAGCAGGTCGTTGAACACTATAATTTTGGTGGCGTCACGGATGAAGCCAATGACCATCGCGATGAGCAGCTTGAAGTGCTGTACCTGAGTGAAGACGAGGTGACAGATCTCGTCACGTTTCTTTCGGCAGGACTCACCAGTCAGACCGCCAGTCCCGAGGAAGGCACATCGTCGTTTAACGCCCGGCCGCAGGCGCCGGCTGCATGCGGGAGTCGCCTTTCCACAGGGAAGCCGGCGCCTGCGGGTGGGCGTTGAACGATTGAGTCGACGATCACCCGGCAGACAATCAAATGGAGGTCAACATGTCCTGGAAATTACTGTTCGCTGCGGTGCTGGCCGTTATCTGTCTCACGCAGACCACCAACGCCGAAGATGAACTCAAGCATCTGCTTTACGTGACATCCCGCGACGGAGCAGGCGGGAAAGGCGGCAAGGGCATTTACGTCTATGACATGGACAATGACCACAAACTCGTGCGATTCATCGAAATGCCTCAACTGGGAGGCACCCGAGGGTCATGCGCCTGTGCAGCGACAGACCGCATGTGCATCAGCCACAGCAACGACCGACTTTTGTGTCTGGACCTGAAAACCGACAAAGTCGTCTGGGAACAGCAATACTCGAAAGAAGACGGCGGCGCCGATCGCATTGGAGTGACACCCGATGGAAAAAACTCTACGTGCCCAGTGGATGGTGGAGCAGTGATAGACACGTCCGGGTCGTCGACGCCGACTCGGGCGAAACACTGAGAAAGATCGAAATTGCTCCCAATGGCGGGCTGCACAACCTCATCGTGAGCCATGACGGTCGCCGTGTGTACGTCGGTTCGACGCGATTCAACATGTTGTCGGTCATCGACACGCAGACTGACAAAGTTATTCAGCGGGTGGGACCAATCATTGGTGTGATTCAACCGCTGACCGTGAACGGAGCGGGAACACTGGCTTTCATCAACACGCATCTTTACCGGGAAGGCCATGGTCCTGGCTTTGAACTCGGCGACCTTCGGACTGGGAAGATCCTGCATGTGGTCGGACGACCTGACCTGTCCGATCGCAAGTCACGCTGCCACGGAATCGGTCTGACTCCGGACGAGAAAGAAGTGTGGGTCGTGGATCAGGGTTTCAAGGAACTTCACATCTTCGACAACACTGTTATGCCGCCGAAGTTCAAGCAGGCCGTGCCAATGGCTGCGAAGACTCACGGCTGGATCTGCTTCAGCCGGGATGGGCATTACGCCTGGTGCGACACAGGCGAAGTCTTCGATGCAGCTACGAAGAAACTCCTGGGTCAGTGCACCGACGAGCCTGACGGAAAGGGCAACCCCGTCACGAGCAGCAAGTTCTTCGAAGTTCACTTTCGCGGAGACGACGCCATCTTCGCCGGTCAGCAAATGGGCGTTGGATACATCACAGAATGAACATCGGACCGGCCCGCGGGTCCCAGACAACCTTGAACGGAATTCCAGAAGAGCGGTCGGGCATCGCTCGAAGGCATCGTCAATCGACTGGCAGAGTTCACTTCAACTTCCAAACTCGGATTGTTCTGTTGCTTCCGGAAACGAGGAACTGGGAATCCGGGCTGACGGCGATGCACTGAATACTGTTGCGATGCCCTTTAAGGACTGAAACCGCCTTGCCGGTATTGGTATCACAGATCCGTACCGTTCTGTCTTCGCTTGCCGAGATGATTCGCGAGCCGCATGGTGTGAACAGGACGGAGGTAATGTCCGCGGTGTGTCCTCGGAACACGCTGGCGGTTTCGCCTGTTTCGGCGTTCCAGAGTCGGACGGTCTTGTCCCAGCTTGCTGACGCGATGTGCTTGCCGTTTGGGCTGAATGCGGCCGAGGTGACTGTGGCCGTGTGACCGGTGAGTGTCCGTTCTTCCTCACCCGTCGCGGTGTCCCAGATCTTCAGTTCGTTCTCGCCGTCTCCCGTCACGATGCGCGGGCCATCGGGACTGAACGCCGCCGTTGTCACGTCGTATTCATTTCCCTGCTCCAGGGTGAGGAGTTCCTCACCGTCTTCCGCGTCCCAGATGACCAGCGTGTCGTCGGCGCTTCCGGACGCGATGTAGTCGCCTTTGGGATCGAAGAGAACCGTCGTGATCGATTCTTCGTGCCCGGAGAACTTGAGAAGGGTCTTGCCACTTTGCGAATCGCATATTTCCAGATCGCCATCGTACGTTCCGACTGCGATTCGCTTGCCGTCCAGGCTGAAGGTAACCGCTGTCACGGCACTACCGAAACCCCGAGACGTCCGAGGCGATCCGCCGGCCTTCAGATTCCAGATCTTCAGAGTCTGGTCATCGCTTCCGGAAGCAATCCATTTGCCGTCCGGACTGATCGCCACCGACAATACCCACCGGTTGTGACCTTGCAGAACGTGCAGCGATGTAGACTCGTCGGCAACAACTCCGCCGCACAAGGCAGTACCGAACAACATCAGCATTGAAACGGCGCCGATCATGCGAGCAACTCGGAAATCGAGCCTTTGCTTTCCTTGAACGATTCGACGGGACAGCGAAGTTGCTGCAGGATCGTCAGGTACAGGTCTGAGGCGGACCGTTCGTTGGATTTCCACTTAATGTGTTGCCCGTGTCTGAAACCGAGCTTGTTGCCACCAGCCAGTAGCATGGGGAAGCTGCTGCCCGAGTGGCTGCTGATCTGCGACCCGCCCAGCAGCAGCACCGTATGATCAAGCAGAGTTCCTTCGCTGGCCTCAATCGCGTTGAGTCTGTCCATCAGACGGGCCAGACACTCGCAGTACAGACGATCGCGATAACCGATCAGTTTCGTATCGGGGTTGTCTTCGCCCCGGTTGCCCGAGCCTTTGTGGTGGTAATCGTGAACGCCACGAGTCGGCGCTCCGGACTCTTTGGCCCAGTCTTTATATTCGTCGTAGCTCGGACCGGCTTCACCGCCGAGGCTTTGTGTGACCACGCGGGTCATGTCGGTCTGAAAAGCCAGCACGATCAAATCCATCATCAGCTCGAGATGCTCCGTCATGCTGGACTTGCTCTTTGGTTCGGTCCGGACGCTCGATTCGTCAAACTCAGGCCGTCCGGTTTTCAGAATGGCATCGCGATCGTCGAGCCTCTTTTCTACTTCGCGAATCGAATCCAGGTACTGGTCGATACGCTGCCGGTCCGCGCGACCCAGCTTGCGTTGCAGGTCCTTCACGTCGCCAACCGCGGTGTCGAGAATGCTGCGATTCAGAACGATGCGAGCCTGTGCCTGCTTGAGTTGTGAGGCATCCGCCGGCGGGAACAGGTTTTCGAACACCGCCCGGTAGTCGTTCGTTGCTGGAATGTCGACGCCCAGCGCATTGCGGGAAAGAGTCACGCCACCGACACCAGACGTCCACGACAGTGCGAGTGACGGCAGGTAAGTTGGTCCGATGTGCTTTGCCGCCACCTGATCCATCGAAACGGTATTAGTCAGTACGCCGGGCGTGATGTTGATGTTATGCCCGGTCAGGAAGTTGTACGGATGCGGGTGACCGCTGATCCGGCCTTCGATGTGTGATAAGCTGCTCAAAACACTGAATCGAGCTCGGTGATGCTCCAGCGACTTGTGGGAAAGCGCGATCGTGTATTCAAATCCAGTGTCCTTTGGAAACCAGTTGTAATGGTTGATCGCGCCGGGAATGTAGAAGCAGGCCAGACGTCCCGGATCCCGCTGCCCGCTCGCGGCGGCCGATGTCCTACCCCCCATGATTTCGAGAAACGGAAGACCAATGCCGGCGCCCAATCCACGAAGCACGGTACGCCGCGAAATGCCGTTGGTTTTCGGGTTCATTGTGAAGCGCCTGTCAGACGGGTGTGAGTGGTTTCGATAAAGACCCTTGATCGGATCAGTGCTTTCATGAGGTCTCGCAGCAGGTAATCGTGACTGCGTTGCTCGTTCATGACACTTCGGATCGTGACCAGATCGAGAACATTGGCTTTGTGGCCGGTTCCGTAAAGAGTGAGTTTCTTCAGGATGCCGCGGACGATGTCGTCCATGTAGTGCGCGGTGAGCAATTCCTTGCATTCGTGGAAGCTGGTGAATTCTTCGCCGCGAGGCAGTCTTCCGGCTGCATCGACGGGGCGAGTCTTGCCTTCGCCGCGCCACTCGAGTTTGCCGTCGAGTTCGTTTCTGCGGTAGTGGTCGTGCTCGACGTTGCGCCAGCGACCGCTCAGGTCGAAGTTCTGAAACGCAAAGCCGAGCGGATCCATCTTCTGATGGCAGACAGAACACCTGGCGTCAGCCTGATGCTGGACGAGCAGTTCGCGAAAGCTCTTGCCGCGATTCGCGCCGTCAGACGGGTTCAACTCAGGAACTTCCAGTGGGGGCGGTGGCGGTGGATCGTCCAGGATGTGGTTCAGCGTCCACGATCCACGATAGATCACCCAGTTGTCGCCCATCCAGCACAGCATTGATTGAATTCCGGCATGCCCTAGCACTCCACCGCCGCGCGGATCGACCGGACTCGGCTTCAACGCGACCTTGCGAAGTTCTCCGCCCTCGATTCGATCGTGTCCGTAATGGACTGCGAGGATGTCGTTCATCATCGTCCAGTTGCTGGAAATCAGCTCTGTTGCCGGCCGGTTGTCGGCGAAGAGCCGGCCGATGTACTGAATGGTCTCCTCTTTCATCGACGCTTTGAGGTGTCGGCCGAACCTGAAATCCTGTTTCTTGAAGTGAGACATCACGAGCGTGATTGGCTGATTCATATTGAGCCACTGCACGACGAACGGACGAAAGAATGCGTCGCTGCGCGGATCGCTCAAAAGGCGATCGACCTGCCCATCGAGGACTTTCGGATGGCACAGTTTTCCCGCCGCCGCCAGAGCCCGTAGTTCTTCGTCGGGAGGTGATCCCACCAGCATGAAACTCAGTCGGGCGGCGATGGCGTGCTGGGCGATCACCGGGTCTGGATCGGACGGCGAAGCGAGATAGCGGAATGGCCCACCCATGAGCACGGATTGGAATGTGGACCGCAACGCATCATCAAACGAGAACGCCTGGTCGCGCAGCTTCCGATAAAGGGCGAAGAATCTGGCTTCTTCGGTGTCGGACACCGGCCTGCGCCACGCGCGGTCGATCCACAGTGAGAGCAGACGTCGTGCACTCGTGTCGTTGTCGGTGATGTGCCCACGTCCGCATCCCAGCTCGCAGGAGGCCACGCAGCGCGGTGGCCGTAGTCGATCTCAAGCGACTCGATGACGATCGACGGGACCGGCTGCTGATCGGGAGTGCGAAGCACCTTGCGGTCAAACTTCGGGCGGTAGACGCCGATTCCGCCAGGGATGTTGTCCTCGGGCTTGCTGCGGTCATCGTTCTCAAAGCCGTCTACCGCGTAGGGCACTTCGACAAACGTGCGCAGCATGATTTTGATGACGTCGCCTTCGACCAGGTGATCTTCCATGCGAATCGCGTATGTCAGAGTTTGTGGCTCTTCGCCGATCGGCAGGTAATCGATGTACTTGCCTCCGACTTTGACCCACAACGTCGGAGTCGGGAGACCGGGAAGCGGACGTCTGGCTGCCACGCGCAGGGTCAGCTTTAACGCAGTTCGTTTGTCCGCTGGTGCCGGGACCGCGAGAAGCGAGTTGCCCCGATCACCGGTCCATTGCGTCGGCAGGTAGACTCCGATCCCTTTCCTGCAGGTCAGACTTTTCGACCTGGTAAAGACACCCTCGTCGGCCCAGCGCTGCTCGACGAACTTGCGGAAGTCCGTAAAGTCGTGTTCGCGAAAATCGATGCGGAGTATGCGATCGCGATCCGGCTCCAGAAAACGAATGCTCTCGACCGCACGGCGCGAGACCTCCAGCAATTGCGCGACAGAATCCGCCGCGTCCTGCAGGGCCGCCGCGCCCGTGTCGAAACCGTCAACTCTGGCGTCGTCCGGCAATCCGGCTCCAAAGTCGATCGGCAGACCGGTCAGATCCTGCAATGCCGCTGAAAACTCTCTGCGATTCAGACGCCGTTGCGTTCCTGCTGAAACGGCTTCCGAGAGCCTGGCCTGCTCGATGATCCAATCGAGAATCATCTGCTTCTCAGCTGGGGTCAGTTGAGGTTCGTCCTGCGGCGGCATCTCACCATCGACGAGCGCCTCATGAACCATCGCCCAGAGATGCTGATCGGCGTTCTCGAACCGGGCAACCTGGTCATAGCGAATCCGCGCATTCTGCTCCTCGGCCCCGTGGCAGCGCAGGCAGTACTTCGCCAGCAGCGGGCGGATAGACGTCTGGTAATCAGCAAACGCGGTGCTCGCCAGCGTCGTGGCGAGGAGGCAGCAACTGTAAATAGTCGATCTACTTTTCAAACGCGGGTTCTCGCACGACAACGTGTGGTTGATTTGCCTGGAACGTGACAACGTGTGTTGAACAGCCGCTTCGATCAAAGCGAGTGCTCGTTCACCGCGACGGCTTGCCGGTCTCGGAGTTGCGGCACGAAAAGGAAGCCGATCGTGCCGTCGATCATTGTGTCCGATCAATTGAATCTCTGCCAGAAGAGCTGAACCGCGTCGGGGTTTCCGGGGCCCGATGCTCGGGCGGAGCCGAGTCGTTATGTCCATCATCGGTTCGGACAGGTACCCCGCCTGTTGAACGCCGGTTTGGTGGTTCCACTGATCGGGTCTATCCTGCAGTTAGCGATTCGTGGAAAGTGCTGTGTCCCAATCGCGAATCCGTGGCGTACCAGCAGGAACGACCCGTTACCAGGAAACTCGGATGCTTCGAATTCTGACAGACCACCACGGAAGACGGTGTGACGGTATCGGACGACGGAGTTTTCTGTCGGTCGGGACGTTTGGCCTGGGCGGGCTTTCACTCGTGGACCTGCTGCGAGGAGCGGCGACCGCGACGGTGGCGGGTCTGCCGGATTACGTCCATGATCGGGCGGTCGTGTTGCTGTTTCTGGGCGGAGGACCATCGCAGCTTGAGACGTGGGATCCGAAGCCGGACGGACCGGGCACTTCAACGAGTCTGGCCGGACACCTCGGTACGCGGCTGCCGGGAGTGCGGTTTGCATCGTACTTCCCGAAGATGGCAGCCTTGGCGGATCGGCTCAGCGTCGTGCGTTCGTTCCAGACGAATCATGCCGAGCACAACGGTGCTCACAAGCAGATACTCACAGCGGACCTGACGGTTAAAGATGGCAAGCCGATTCATGAGCCCGGAATCGGAGCCATGTATTCGCGCGTCGTCGGACCGCTGCACCACCGGACGGGATTGCCGACTACCGCGCTCGTTCCGCCCACGACTCGGCATACAGCGAATGGTGCGGGATTTGCCGGAGCATACGATTCGGTTGTGGAGGGCTGTCAGCCAGCATGGCTTGGATCTGCGTACGCTCCGTTCGAGACACAGGTTGCCATGGCTGAGGGACGGCCGCGCGAAAAGAAAAAGAAGTCAGACGACGACGTCAATCCGCTGCTGGATAACCTCACACCGCGAGTGCCCGAACTGACGATGGACGCTCGACTGAGCCTGTTGCGGCAGCTTGATCGTCTCGATCGCCGACTCGATTCATCAGGGCTGATGGAAGGCTTCGATCAGTACACTCAACAGGCCGTCGAGATGATTCGCGGCGACACAGTGCGCCGGGCACTCGATCTGTCACTGGAAGACCCACGGACGCTGGCTGCGTACGACACCGAGCACTTTCGCAATTACCGCGCCAACGACGATTCGAAGTTTGAGCGCAACGGGCCGTCGATCGGTATCTCACTGGGGCGACAGTTGCTGCTGGCGCGTCGGCTGTGCGAGGCGGGCTGCGGCTTTGTCACACTCATTCACGCAAACTGGGATTTCCATGCCCGCAAAGGGATTCCCAATATGCCGGAAGGCATGAGTGTCCTGGCACCGCCTCTTGATCATGCGGTCTCGGCGTTTCTACAGGATATCGAGCAGCGGGGACTCAGTGAGAAAATCCTGCTGGTGATCACTGGCGAGTTTGGTCGCACGCCGGGACTGGACAAGAACCTCGGGCGCCATCACTGGCCGCGAATCTGTCCGCTGGTCTTTGCTGACGGCGGGCTCAATCACGGAAAGGTGATTGGTCAGTCCGATCGCCGCGGCGGAGAACCATCCTCCGAGCCGATTACCATCGACGATCTCCACGCGACTCTAATGCACGCCATGTTCGACGTCGGTCGCCTGCGTCTCGATCCGTCACTGCCGGGACAGATCATGAAACGAGCCCAGAAGGGACGTCCCATCGCGGAACTGTTCGGTGCATAACTTCATGGAAATTGAGAGAACGGCATTGATATGACAGCAGCCAGACTCGTGGTCGTTACTTTCCTGTTGATGACATTTCTTCACAGTCGCGAATCGGTTGCCGGTCACTCGCGGCATTCGTACGTGGATGGCGGTCAGTCGATGGACGGGCGGTTTTTGGTGATCCCGAAGCTGGTCATGGGCGAGAAACTGAAGAAGGGGCCGACGCCGTTTCACTGGGAATACCAATGGAAAGACACGCAGACCGGCCGAGTGATTACGGGGCAGCTCGAAGGATTGCGCAGCGGCAGTAGTAACGTGTTCGACCCGGTCGGCTCACACATCTTCGTTGCGCCGGATGGTGAGACTTTCGCGTTGTGGACGCCTCAGGTGACGATGCAGTCGTCGTCGAAGAAGCCGGAGGGAGATCCCGGCACGGAGTCGTTTCAGACGTTCGATGGTTTCTCACGGCGACTTGTGATCTACCGCAACTCGGGAGAGATCGTCAAACGCTTTGACCTCCGGGACTTCCTCTCCGCCGGCGACTGGCAGTGGTTCCACTACCGCCAGTGTCAGACCTACTGGTTAATCGAGTATCCCGGCCTGCACACTCGCAGCGCACCGAGGCCCTTCTACGCGATCTACCAGATCAGTCCGGACTACACCGTGCTGGAGTTTCAGATCGGTGCCAATTCCGAAGCCACGTACAAGGCGAAGCAACGAGGAGTCAAACCACCTGAACCGCAGCTCGTTCGTGTCCGCCTGACGGATGGAAAGATCCTGGCTGACGACACCGAGGGCGATGCGCTGAAGCGTCCCGTGCGACCTTTCACCGGTCGCCTGGCCGACAAGACCTTCCGTCAGGACCAGTACGAACCCAGCCTCGACCCCGTATGCACGGCCGGTCGGTTCACCCAGACAGCGGGGCCGTGAAACCGGAGGATCGCCCGCAACTGCGTGCGTGACCGGATAAGATCGGCGTCGCGTGAGGCGAACCGGCTGCTCGCGTGGCGGGATCGAATCCTGGCGGAAACGGACGACGACGAATCACTTCAGCGGGAAGAGCAGCGTTTTGTGGCATTGCAACACTGTCTGCATTCTCTGACGGACGAGCAAAGGAACGAGTGATGAAGCTGATTTGCCTTCTCGCCGGGCTTAGTCTGGTCGCGATCTGTGGATCGTTGTCTGCGAATGACACACCGTCGGGCCACCGCGTGGCGTTGCTGCTGGGTAACTCGCAATACGAAGGCTTCACGCTGCCTGGAGTTCAAGGCAGTCTGAAGCAGGTCGAGGATTCGTTGACCAGGCACGGCTTCCGCGTGACGCGTCGCGAGAATCTTGCTGAGAAGGATCAGGAGGCTGCGGTTGAGGAGTTTGCGAAATCCGTGCCGACGAACGGCGTGGCGTTGGTCTACTACATTGGGCTTGGTGCACACGTTGAGCGCTTCGACAAGACGTACAACCTGCTTCGTCCCGTCGGCGAACAAATCGCCAGCGACAACGACTATCGCTCACGCGGGCTCGATGTCGCAGAGCTGATTAAAAAGCTGCGTGAAGGCAGCGGAGCCCGCGTCAATCTGATCTTTCTCGACGCCTGCTGGGACTCACCCATTCGGCCGGAGAAAGGTCAGGTGTTCGGCGGCCTGCATGAATTTGAAGTCGGCCCGGACACGCTGGTGATGTTCGCCGCAGGTAGCCGGCAGACGTTACCCGCACCGGAGGGCAACGCTCCTTCGGCATTCTCACAGTCACTGGTTAAGAACCTGGCCCGGCTGGATGTCTCCGTTGAAGCGGCCTGCGAGGCCATCGCAGCGAACGTTGGCAAGACGATCACACCGAAACCCTGGTGCGCCGACACAACCGGATTTGGAATCGGCACTCGGGCCGATCTGCCGCTCGCCGATGCACTGCGCGATGGGAAAGCGCCGACGCGCATGCCAAATGTTGTTGAAATCTCCGCTCGTTCTCGGGTGCGCATAGGATACTGGGAAGCTCGGCCGAACTGAGTCGTTAACGCGCGGTCCAGAACGCTGTCGCCGCAGCTTTGCGGAGTTGTGTGGGGTTTTGACCGCACAGAGGTGATCGTCAATATCAGGTGCAGTCTCCGTCGCCGCAGAGCGGTGGAATAGTGCTGCGGATACCCACGCTCTGGCGACGTGGCTACGCCGTACTCATTTCGCACCAATGCAATAGAGGTGGCGGGTTCCCGCGAGGAACAGCCTGTCGCCGGACACGGCAGCCGATGCGTGATTGGGATCGGCGAGATCGTTAATGGCCAGGACTTCGAACTCTTTCCCGGTCTTGATGACATAGCTCACCCCTGCGGTGGCGAAGTACAGCCGGCCGTTTGCGTCTGCGACGGGACTGGCCCAGGTGCTGGTAAGTCGATCGAGACGCTGCGCGTAAACCAGTTCGCCATCGGCGACTCGCCAGCACTTCAGCACGTTGGGTGAGTGCAATCGATAAACCAGATCACCGACAACGATGGGCGACCCGATGCCTGAAGGTACCTGGTCGATCCGCCATTTGACGTGAGTCTTTGTCACATCGCCGGCGCCCGTTGGATCGATCGCGATTCCGGAACCACCTCGACCGTTGTCGCAGTAGACAATCCCCGCGCCATAGGCAGCCGAGGCGGCCTCACCTCGACCACGACACCACCACAAGCGCTCTCCCGTCGACGGGTTGAAACTCTGGATGCCCTCGTCCGATTCACCACCACCGGATGCGACCACGATCAGTTGTGGCTGGCCCTTCACGTCAATCAGCACGGGCGTGCTGTGAGCGAAACCTGTTTGCGGCAAGGGCGTCTCCCACTTCACCAAACCGTCGGCTTTGTTGTAAGCAATGATCTTCGAGTCCTGTTTCCTCGACATCGCACACAACATCAGGACGGTGTCCTGATACAGCACCGGGCTGCTGCCGATCGTGACGTCGAATGTGTGCGGCGTGATCTCATTCCGCCAGACAGATTTCCCGTTGAAGTCGATGGCCGCGATCACGGACGAGCCGAAGACGACGTGAACGTGTTTGCCATCAGTGGCGGGAGTCGGTGCGGCATAGCCTCCACCAGGCCCGCTGCGGAAATCCGTTCGCAACCACGGACCGGGCTGCACTGTTACATCCCAGAATTGCTGACCGTCGCCCGTGCGATAACACAGGACGTGATGCTCCGGGATGACCTTCGTGCGATCCTTAACTGACTCATCCCACCGCACGGTGCAGACGAAGACTCGATCGCCCCACACGATAGGGCTGGCGTGTCCTTCGCCAGTCAGCGGCGATTTCCACAATACGTTCTCGGAGTCTTGACCACCCCATTTGATCGGCACGTTCTTCTGTTGCGAATACCCGAGCCCGGTCGGGCCACGGAACGCTGGCCAGTCTTCGCCCTGCGCCCTGCGCCGCCATACCAGTTAACAGTGCAACGCAAACTGAAACTCGCAGAGGCATCGTGGCCACAGTCGCCCTCCGGCCGCCGCCGGGCATCCACATCTTCGAATGGCGATCCGTCATCATGGCGTTTCCTTCCTGGGATGGCTGTGAACTCTTGCCAGTTTGCTCTCACTTCGTACCGATGCACCACAGGTACGATTTGCCCTTGATATAAATACGACCGTTCGAGACCGCTGCGCTGGTGTAGTCGGGATGATCGTCCAAGTCATTGACGGCCAGTTCTTTATATTCGGGGCCAGACTGGATGACGTATGTCTTGCCCGAACTGGCGAAGTAGATGCGGCCGTCGGGACTGGCGACGGGGCTCGCGCTGGGGGTGATCCGCTCGGCGCGTTCCTCGTAGACCTTTTCGCCGTCCTTCATTTGCCAGCAGCGTATGATGCCGTTGCCGCCGATGCGGTAGAGATAATCTCCGACGACGATTGGTGACGTACCCGCCGGGCAGCTCACCTGGGTCTGCCATTTGATGTGTGTTTTGGAGACGTCGCCCGAGCCCGTGGGATCGACTGCCGTGCCGGTTCGTCCGCCTCGCCCGTGATCGACATACAACAGGCCGCCACCAAAGGTCACCGAGGATTGCGAACTTTCACACCGGCACGACCAGAGCAGTTCGCCGTTGTCGGGATCGAAGCCCTGAATGCCACCCGCGTTGTGGATCAACTGCTGCTTGCCACCGATCTGTAGTACGGCCGGCGTCGCGTAGGTGTTTCGTTGTCGGGTGGCCTGCTCCCACTTGAGCTGGCCGGTCCGCTTGTCGAGCGCCCGCAAACCCAACTCCTGAATGCCCGGGACGATGACGGTGTCCTTATGCAGGATGGGACTGCTGCAGATGCCGCCATCCTCTCCTTTCAGCAGGGGCAGTTCTTCCCGCCAGGCGATCTTTCCATCGAGATCCAGCGACACCAGCACGCCGGAAGCGAACATTGCAAAAACGTGTTCGCCGTCAGTGACCGGCGTCGGCACTGTGTACATGTGGTAGAAGTTGTTGACCACGCATTTGCCGGGCGGAACGATCGTGTCCCACAACGGCTCGCCATCGGACGCGCGGAAGCAGAGGACGTGATGTTCGCCAATGGTTGCACGACGTTCCTTTTCGGGGACGTCAGCTGGCCAGATTGCGGTGGTCAGAAAGACGCGGTCGCCCCAGACAATCGGGCTGGACCAGCCGGGGCTGGAGAATTCCGGGTTCTGTTTCCTGCCACCGTGCAGCAGCGCTTTCCAGACGATGTTTTCGCCGGACTTTCCGTTCCACGTCAGCGGCAAAGTTTTTTCCGTCGTGTAACCAAGGCCCGTCGGACCGCGCCAGCCAGGCCAGTTTTCTCCCTGGCACGGATTCGCCGTGGCCAGCGACAGCAGAGTCGCGAGAGTAAGAACACAAAGGTGACCGAACCGAAGGTGTTTCGAGCTGCGTCCGTTCAATGCCTTCTCCCGGTTGAGTACCAATCGATTGAACTTTTAATAGCCGTTATCTCGTAGCGTCTCGAAACTTTCCTGCGTCGGATTGACATTCAGTCGGGCGCGACGACGACTTCGAAGTCTGAGCCTCTGATTTTGCGGAGTTCTTCATGCAGCACGGGAATGCGTGGGTCAGGCGTGACTGAGATGGCCCAGTCGATGCCGTTGTCGGCGACGAACATGCCGTATCTCTTCAGTCCCTTCAGGATCGCCCGGACCGGCGGTGTGAATTTGCTGATGTCGAAGTCCGCGCGGAGTCGCAGTCGCTCGCCCATGCGCGGCAGGTTCTTGTCCGTGAGCCGGCTGGCGTAGTGAGTCGCCGGATGCACGTACGCGCGGCGCGAGCGTCGGACGGTGACGCGCATGGCATGCTCGACCACTCCACGTTGAATTTCGTCGTAGCGGACAACGGCCGGAAAGATTGGCAGACCGGCGGCATCGGCTGACGTCCAGCCATCGGGCCGCAACGCGTTTGTCTTCAGGTCGAAGATCGACGCCTGACCGGCCGCCCAGCCGTCGGCCGTTTTCCCGAACGTGAAGAACTCATAGAGCCTTCCGTTGACTGGATCGACCACGATGGCGTGGCGGTCGCCTTCATACTTCGCGGGCCGTTGCTGGACCTCAGCCAGAGTGGACGATTGAGAGCTGTCGCGGCGATAGAACGCCGGCCAGCCTTCGATCGGGATGTTGTCGGGCACGGGATACGGCCCGGCGTCGGACTCACCGGGGTACTCGACCAGCTTCACGGCCACACGCGGCTGTTTCGGCGGGACGATGACAAACCCCATGTCCGGGTTGTAACGAAAAGGTTTGTCGGCCCCGATCGACGCGATGATGGCCTTCGAGTCGGGATGCAGCGGCCAGTCGTCAACAAGTTGATTGAAGGCGTTGTCCGCCGGAAACACCTCCAGAGCGGACAGAATGGCGTCGGCCTCGGGAGTGTGGAAATCCACAGGCTGCGTGATCTTCGGCATTCTTGCCGCACGGATGCGGGCCAGTCTTGCCGGGTCCGTTTTGACGCGAGTCGGCTGACTGGCCGGTTCTGCTTCACCTCCGACGACCCAGAAGTCACCGAAGTACAGAGTCGGCGTCTGGCCGGGATGACACGCCAGATACCAGTGTACGACATCAGCCAGGTCCGGTTTCGACCCGTTGACGTTCCGCATTTCGCCAATGCTCAACCGCACTTCGTTCTTGCCGGGCTTGAGTGTCACCGGCACGTCGACACGCGTCTGAAAGCCGGTTGTGCCTCCATGCCGCACGGCGAACGAAAGCTTCACGCTCTGTCGCGAGGGATTAAGCGCCGAGAACTCAACCGTGCTAAACGACGTCCAGTTCCGCTCGCTGGCACCGCGGCTCATGCCGAACGAATCGCCCTGGGCAAAGACAACCTTCAACGCCTTGCCACCAAGTTCCTTCGGTGCGTTCTCGATTGTCAGCTTCGACTTTTTCTCCAGCGCCGTGTCGTTCGGCAGTTTGTCTTTGCTGACGTTCAGCAGAGGCACACGTCGTTCTGCAGCTGAAACAATGCCGACGAAGCCAGGCAGCAACACAGACACGCACGTGAAGTGGATCAACGATCGCATGCTGAATCTCCGGACCTCGTTACTTACTGAAAAGTCAGCCTCACACATCAACGCTTGCTTATTTATCCTATTGGTTCCTCAAATGCATCAAAGTTGAGTTCGGCAGTTGGTCGGCTCGGCGTTGGCGGGAACCTCGGCCACCTGTCTGTGATTCAAGTTGCACGTTTATGAATCGTCTGCTTACTGGCATGGCTCTGCTGTGCGTGGGACCGAGTGGTCTGTTCAATCTCGCCGCTTCAGCCGACGAAATCGCACGTACTGGTGAAGACTTTTTCGAGAGTAGGATTCGGCCGGTCCTGGTCAAACGCTGCTTCAAGTGCCACTCGGGCGACAAGCGCGAGGGCCAACTGCGGCTCGACCAGCGCGAAGCTCTGCTGAAAGGTGGCCAGTCCGGCAAAGTTGTGCTGCCACGCGATCCGAACGGCAGCCTGCTGATTCGAGCGATTCGCCGAGTCGACAGCGACCTCCGCATGCCGCCCGACGACGCGGACAAACTCACGGCTGACGAAGTCCGCGACTTTGTGACGTGGGTGAAGATGGGCGCTCCGTACCCGGATGCTCCCGGTCACGCGGTCGCCTCGCCCGTCGCCGATCTGCGCGAAGCTCGGAGGTTCTGGAGCCTGCAACCGATCACCAGACCGCAGCCGCCCGACGCCGAGCCGCATGACTGGCCGCGCAACGACATCGACAGGTTCGTGCTG
>Ga0115002_10003441_pt1 | contig 19749 bp, 24 predicted proteins | sample ArcticOcean_MG_C_8_FD_89576 | JGI IMG/M metagenome (GOLD analysis project Ga0115002, IMG submission 89576) | Marine microbial communities from western Arctic Ocean - ArcticOcean_MG_CB11_86 | ecosystem: Environmental > Aquatic > Marine > Oceanic | place: Arctic Ocean: Canada Basin | collected... | reverse complement strand
GGGCGTCTAGGCCCGGGTGCCATGTCCGGGCGTGATTTGAAGCCAGCGTTCGAGGGACATGTGACGGTGACGAGTGGTGCTCCGACGGCCGTATCGACGGTGAAGCCGGAGCACCTCGATTCCTACGTGGCGCAGGCGAGAGCGACTGCCGGGCTGCGCGAGCACCCGATGACTCCCTACTTGAGCCAGATTGCATGTCCGACGCTGATCGTGGCCGGTGGCGCTGATGAGGTTGCAGGTGCGGGAGGGGCAGTGGTGATCTCACGCCAGATTGTTGGATCGCGACTGGAGATCCTCGATGGCGTGGGGCACGGGGTGTATCGAGCTGCGCGCGAACAGTATCGGGAACTGTTGCTGGAATTCCTGAGTGAGTCAGGATTACTGACCGTAAACTGACTCACATTGTCACGAACAACTTACGGAACCGTCTGAAACTTAGGCGAGAGCTCACATACTAATTGCTATAATAATGAGGAGAATATAGAGGCACACCAAATATGATCGCCTGATTGTAAAGATAACCATCGATGTCGAATTCCAACTCGGCACTGCGGATAGATCGCACGGATCCCTTCCGAGCTTCAGTTCTGATCCGGCGAGAATTGATTCGACTGCGAAAGTTGCCGCCCCGCCCGTAAACATGCTGCTGGTTCACAGCAGCCTCGATGCCCAGGACACGCTCACCGTGACGCTGGCGGATGCCAGACGAGGTTTCGACATCGAGGTCGGTTGATGGCCCGCTGCGGCTGGCTGCGTCGGGATGACATCTTCGAGGGGTGGTGTCGTTAGCGACCGGGCCCGAGGGGCTCGATTCGGCGAATTCGGTCTGTTAACGATGTGCCGCTGATTGTGCTGGGAAGCTACGCAGGCCCTGCCGTGCGGAACTTTGTGTTCGGCAGAGAGGCTGATAATTATCTACTGGGTCTGACCGATCCAGAAGCACTTGATCGACTGGTGCGCACTCGTGCCGCGTCGCGGCAACGCGACTTCGAATTGAAGGGGCCGGGTGACATCACGATTCATGTGCGAGTCCATGAGGTGTTTGTGGGCACAGAGCGATTAGCGCTCGCGCCGAAGGAATTCTCGATCCTTCGTTTACTTCTGGAGCCTCGCTCCGATGTTGTGGAGACAGCTCGGATGTCACTGAGCGTCTGGGGGCGTCAGGCGTACGGCTCGCGCAACTTGGTAGAGGCACACATTTTGCGATTGCACCAGAAGCTCGATCGTGTGGCCGCTGGCTCGATCATCGCCACTGTTTGCGGTATCGGCTGCGTGATTCGCTAGAGATCGACGGCGATCAGCTTAGCTGGTCAGCTCGATTCCAGCTGCCTCGGCAAGGACGAGTAGCTCGGCTGGTGGCCGGAACTCGATGGTTTCCTCGGCAACAACGACAGGTTCGACTCGGATGACACCACGTGTGCGCAAATCTTCGATGACCGGTTCCAGCAGGGAGTCCGGTACAGAGGCGCCAGCGCTGAGGCCCACGACATCAACGCCGTCGTACCACGCAGGATCGATTTCAGAGAGACCGTCGACACGGTAGGCGGTGGTGCCAGTACTGGAAGCGACCTCGGCGAGTCTCACGCTATTGCTGGAGTTGGACGAGCCAACGACGATTACCAGCCCCGCGCGCTCTGCGATCGATCGAACCGCCGCCTGGCGGTTCGTGGTGGCGTAGCAGATGTCGTTGCGTACCTCGGCATCCGGGAATCTCGAGGTGATCGCTTGGATCGTCGCGTCCGTGTCGCCAACTGACAGCGTGGTTTGCGTGACGACGAACTTCGGACGCTCTCCTGCGACAAGAGCCGCAACGTCCTCCGGAGTGTCGACGACTGTAGTGCGATCCGGAGCCTCGCCTTTGGTGCCGACAACTTCGTCGTGACCCTCGTGACCGACGAGGAGCACATCGAACCCATCTTTCGCGGCCTTCCGAGATTCGAGATGCACCTTTGTGACGAGGGGGCAGGTGGCGTCGATCACGCGCAAGTTGCGTTGCCGAGCCTCCGTTACCACCTCGGGCGAGACGCCATGCGCGGAGAAGACGATGCGAGCGCCCTCGGGCACCTCTGCGATGGTGTCGACGAAGACGGCGCCGCGTTCGCGGAATCCATCGACGACGTGGCGGTTGTGCACGATCTCGTGGAACGCGTAGATTGGCGGTTCTTCGGAGTCGAGCAACGCATCGAGGACATCGATCGCGCGAACGACGCCAGCGCAGAACCCTCGAGGTTGGGCGAGCAGCAGGGTGTGTGGCATGTGGCCTCCGGCGTCGTCTGTTGGTAGCCGACATTCTATCGAGGTAAGTGATGCGGACCATCACGTGTGGCCTCCCGATGCGCCTGAGAGTCGAGTAGGTATCGGTTCGGATCACAATGATCGCCCACTGGAGGCAGTGATGAACACTCAGGACGACGATAAGATGACCAAAGAGGCGTGGCGGATGTTCCGCATCATGTCTGAATGCACTATGGGCTTTGGCGTACTGGCGTAGCTCCGCCCGGCCGTGACCATCTTCGACTCGGCACGGATCACCGAGGGTGTTCCGGAGTACGAGCTGGCTCGCGAGGTGGGTGGGAGGCTAGGTGAAGCGGGTTTCTCGATTGTCACCGGTGGCGGACCGGGGGTGATGGAGGGTGCGAATCGCGGGGCGATGGAGGCGGGCGCTCGGCGGGGCTGAACATCCGGTTGCCGGAGAAACAGGACTCGAATCCCGACCAGGCGCTTTCGCTAAACTTCCGATACTTCTTCTTGCGGAAGGTCATGCTGGTGAAGTAGGCGACGGCGTCTCTACTGCTTCCCAGTGGATTCGGCACGCTGGACGAGTTTTTCGAGACGGTAACGCTGATGCAGATCGGCGAAATTCACCGTTTCCCAATGATCCTGATGGGCGGTGAGTATTGGCCTGGACTGGTGAAGTGGATCGACGACGTGCTGGTGGAGCGTGGTCTCGTCTCAGATGGAGACGATGAGCTGTTCGAGATCGTCGACACCGTCGATCAGGTCGTCGAGATCGTGCAGGCTGAGCAGTAGGGCTAAAGCCACTCCATCGACAACATCAGCCTCGTGTAGCGATGCCCATCAACCAGCGGATATGATCCGAGCGATGGTTGACGAATTGACCACTCCCTATGTCCACGAGATCGCCGAGGCGTTTCAGTCGCCGATCGCGCCGGATCTCTTCGAGCAGTTGCGACGCGATGCGCCCAACTATCTCGCGTACGTCTGGCCGGTCCTCGCGACGTCGATTGATACTTCGGGTTTTCTCGGGAGCGCCCTCTACATGGCCGACATGGCGTTCGATGCCTGCGAGGAGGTGTACGAGCCCGTGCTGTCACGCGAGGGCTTCGTGACTGCGGGCGTGACCATCGAGGCGCTTAGCGACGTCGAGGCCGTACTAGACGTCTTCCACTATCTCCTGCCACAGGCACTGCTTGCGGGTGCCGCACTCGCCGAGGCATTCGAACGTCCGAGCGTCGGCGGCCAGGGCCGCCCAAATCCTCGGGAGCTGCGAGAGCGAGAGCAGCACCATCTGGCGACGAAGGTGTTGCTGGCAGAGCCGGGTGCGTCGGTGTTGCCACAGGTAGCGGAGCTATTTCAGGCCCCGGAAGCGCCGGCACTCTACCGAGCTATGGCGAGTTGGCCGAGCTACCTGGAGGCGGCCTGGGAGGAGCTACAGCACTTGGGAGCCTACCCGGACTTTCGAAAGCGAGGGCGCGGCCTCTATTACTACGCACGCTCCGGGTCGCGATTTCTCTCGGTGCCGCTGGTGGCGAATGCCGAGGAGCTACGGGCCTCAGGCGTGTCAGGTGCGGAGATCGAGATCGCGCGAGGAATCGTCGATGCCGTTGTGCCGACGATGGCGACGATGCTCATGCACTGCACGGCGATGCGACTCGCACTGGGCCACGTGAGCCGTGAGGTAGTCCAGACGACGAACTGAGTTCCGATCTGCCTCGCGAGGCGACCGGGTAAGTAGCGGTTTCCGTACAATCGATGCGGAGGAGAGATGGCGTCTATCCAGACAAGCAAGCTGCAGAACGCGTGGGCGGCCTCGGACGAACGCGTGATCGAGGCGCTGCGCGATTCTGAGGTGACCGACCTACGTCTGGTCGCCGACTCCTCGAATTATGTATTCGTGGCGGATCTGCAGCACCCCGATCTGGGTGCGGGGCTAGGGGTGTACAAACCGGAACGCGGCGAGCAGCCGCTGCACGACTTCCCCTACGGCACGCTCTACCAGCGCGAGGTCGCGGCTTACGAATATTCGCGCCTTCTCGGATGGGATGCGGTGCCACCAACGGTGGAGCGGGACGGTCCGCACGGCATTGGTTCGATGCAGCTTTTCGTGCCGCACAACCCCTCGGACCACTATTTCGAACTGCGAGAGCGGGACGCCTATGATGACCAGTTCGCTCAGATCGCGGCCTTCGACCTAGTCGCGAACAACGCGGACCGCAAGGGTGGGCATCTGCTGTTGGGAGCCGACGAACGGATCTGGTGCATCGATAACGGGTTGTGCTTCAACACGGTGCACAAGGTCCGCACTGTGATTTGGGACTACTCGGGCATCGAGCTGCCAGAGGATTGGCAGGCCGATCTCCGTCGTGTACGCGATTGCCTCGTCGATGGGGGGGAGGGTGCCGAAGTTGTGTCGAGCCTGCTGGCGGAGGATGAGGTAGCAGCGCTGATTCGTCGATCAGATGAGTTGCTGGGGTACCCGGTGTTGCCGGAGATGTTTCCCTACCGCTGCGTGCCGTGGCCTCTGATCTGAGTGATCTGAGCACTAACGCCGCTGCTTGCGACGAACGTGGTCACTCAGCCGCTTGAACCACCCCGGCTTCATGGCGGTCTCGCGGATCGTCGCGATCGCCTCGTCGGTACCCACGACCACCAGTCCGCGCCAGTCACGCAACGAGGGCTCGCGATTCTCTTTCACGGCGGTCGGTACTTCGAAGCGTTCGAGGGGGACAAGTTCGTCGTTGCGTCGGATTAACGCCTGGTTACCAGCCTCCTGCACCAACAGTACGCCCGCGGCGAGGTCCCAGATGTGGACGCTGCCGAAGCTCGCGCTCTGGAAGATGCCGGCGGCGACAAATGCGAGCTCGATGGCTGCGGAACCGGTGACGCGGTTGTCCCAATCACGAGCACGGCCGGGGCTGCCGCCGGGGGCGGCACTGAGTTTTCGTCGGACGCCGGGGTCGTGGATCGGATCGAATGGCTCGGAGTCGAAGTACAGGCCGCCGCCGCGGTGGGCGTGATACACACCGGGGTGAAGCGCGTGAGTTGAGGCGCACCAGATCGCGCCCACCACGGGCTCACCGTTGTGTAGGACGCCGATCGAGATGCAGAAAAGCGGATAGCCGTTGACGAAATTGGCCGTGCCATCGACGGGATCGATTACCCAGACGTAGCCATCGGTGTCGGTCGGGTGCAGCTCGACCTCTTCGCCGATGGTGTCGTGGCTCGGGAAGCGCTCGCTGACGCGCTCACGGATTAGGGCCTCCACATCGCGGTCGATTTCCGAGACGGGATCACGAGGCGCCTGCCCCTCCACCTTGGACTCAGTCTTGTAGTCGACCTCGATTTCACGGGCGAGGCCAGCGGTCGCGATCACCCCCGTCTCACGAGCGAGTTCGAGCGCGAGTGCTTCGATCGCGCGCAGCGTGTTTTCGTCGGGAGCTGCTGTGGCGTTCAATGTCATTCGACGGGTGTTCCCCAGTCCGTGCCGACACGAAGGAGACGGCCGAGCTGGCTGGTGATAAGTCGGTGCCGGTGGTTCCAGGCTTCAATGGTTTCGGCAGGCGGGGGCTCCTCGGCGATGGGACGGGCAAGGCGGTGCCACTCTGCAAGGCTGCGGAAGGCGAAGAGTGTGACAAGTTCGTTCGGCGGACCCAGTGGGTCACGCCCGAAGCCGATCAGGCGGCCGCCCTGGGTCTCGAGCCAGGGCCAGATGTGCTGATGTGAAATCTGCTCGAACTCGGTGCGTGCGCCTGCATTCACGAGTTGGTAGCGGAGTTCGGAGATGACGGAGCCTCGCCCGAACGTGGGAGGCGCGATGGCGAGCGGCTCGTCAGGCGTACGTGGCGCGGGATCGAGTGGGAAGAGATGGTCGTCCAGGTCGAACATGCGGGCACGCGAGTGCTGGATGATCGCTGGTCGTGCCTTTTTCGATACGTCAAACTCAGCAGCCTGGGCGCGAATCTGCGAATCGGCCTCAAGGTCGCCACCCTGGCGAGTGCCCAGCCAGTGATCCATATCGCGGTAGGCGCTGTGGGTGACCAAGACGTCTCCGGGGCCGCCAAAGGCCCAAAAGCCAAAGCCAACCATTAGCGATCCATAGCGCAACATCGTTGGCCAGACACCGGTGCGGCTTAGCTCCTCAAAGTGAGCACGGTCATCTGGAAGCACGGTGAACTCGCGCTGAACGAGGATGGTCATGCGGGTGCCTCTCTCCGGGTGGCGACAGGCTAAGCATAGCTGCTGCTAGATCGGTTGTATGTACGTTACGCTGCGCTCTCGGATCACAGAGATTGTGAAATGAGGCGATATGGCAGAGCGTTCCGCGCCCTCGGGAGATGACTTTGGCAGGGACGTGCGGCACCCGCTGCACCGGTTGATTGGCCTGGCGAACGATCGCGCTTCGGATGGGCGGGCGGCCTGCGAGGTGCGACCGATGACCGGAGAGACCGCGCCGAGTAGCTTCGCGCTCACCACCGCGGTCGACATTTTGCTGGTACGGGCTGCAGCAACCACGGTGACGCCGCAAGAAGAGATGAACGGCACGGCTGAACTGAACGTGACGTATACCCGCCCGGCCGTGGGGACAGCCTCGGTGGAGGCGCATGAAGTGGGTCGCGCGTCGTCTATGCGGGTGCTGGAGTTCTCAGTGTCGGACGCGGACGGCGCGTTCGCATTCGGGCGCACCACCTACGCCGTTCGAGCTCGGAGTGCCCAATGACGGTGGAGACACGGTTCGACGAACTGGTGCAGAACTGGGAGAGGCGGCCGTTGCTGCGCGAGCTGGGGATCACGGTTCGAGAGATCGAGCTAGGCCGGGTGTTGCTGGCTATGGAACGGAACGACACGAACGTCTCGGGCGTTCGCGATTCGATTAATGGTGGAGTGCAGGCGACCTATGCCGAAGTAGCGGCACACATCGCCATCGGGACGCTGCTCGATGATGGTGGGCGGATCTCTGGGACGCAGGACGTGAGCGTGTCCTATGCTTACTCGGCGACCTCGATGTGGACGATGGCGGAGGCGCGGGTGCTGCGGCACGGGCGCCTCACTGTCGTCGATGTGGACGTCCGTGTGGGTGATGCGGGTGACGACGAGGGGCGATTGAACGCAAAAGCGCGAGTGACTTGCTCTCTCGCTCGGACGCCCCGATGAGCAGCTGGCAAGAATCGACGGAGGGCGATCTCGATCCTGATCTGACGGAAGAGGCCGGATACGGGGAGTGGGCTCCGCCGTCGCGAGTGTGGTTACCACTGGCGCTGTGGATCTTCGGGCTGCTGGGGTTACTGGCGCTGCTTGGAACTGTCGTGCTCACGGTGATTCGCTAGAGCGTTTCGTGCGGTCGCGTCTCAGTTCTCCAACGGACCTGCGTCGTCTCCCACAGGCGTTGAGTGCTGCTAGCATTTGACCGGTTTCACCGATCGAGCGAAGACCAGTGATTCGAGGAGGGGTAATGGCGTACAACAAGCCGCTACCGCAGGCTACGCCTGAAACACAGGAATTTTGGGACGGGCTGAAGCGTCACGAACTGCGAATTCAGCAGTGCAACGATTGCAATCAGTTCTATTTCTATCCGCGACCGTTTTGCCCAAGTCCGGGCTGCCGCTCCAACAACGTGGAGTGGCAGACGGTGTCTGGCAAGGCGAAACTGCATACCTACGTGATCTCGCATCACGGGTTCGGCCCCTGGGCCGAGGATGTGCCGTACGTGATCGCCGTGGTGGAGCTGGACGAGGGGCCACGGATGATGAGCAACATCATCAACATAGACCCCACACCTGAAAATCTACCCCCTGATCTGCCGTTAGAAATTGTCTATGACGACGTGACCGATGAGGTGACGTTGGCGAAGTTTCAGCCGGTTCAGGGTTAAGCGCGAAGAGGAGCAAGATCATGGGTGACTCTCGCGATTACAGTCACAAGGTGGCGATTGTTGGCGCGTCCGAGACCGAGACGGTCGGTCTGCTGCCAGACCGCTCGATGTTGCAACTCCACGCCGAAGCGGCGATGCGCGCGCTCGCGGACTGCGGGATGACACTCGACGATGTGGATGGAGTGGCAACGGCCGGTCCCACGCCGGCGCAACTCACCGAGTACTTGAATATAATCCCGCGCTGGGTCGACGGCACCGCAGTTGGTGGCGGTTCGTTCTTGATGCACGTCGGCCACGCGGTCGCCGCAATCCAGGCCGGCTACTGCGATGTGGTTCTAGTGACGCATGGCGAGTCCGGACGCTCCCACGTCGGCGTCGGCGGACGTGGAGCCGGACCATCGACGATCGGTGGCCAGTTCGAGGCTCCGTTCGGGGTCTGGGGGCCACCGAGCATGTTCTCGATTCCGATCGTGCGGCACATGCATAAGTACGGCACGACCGAGGAACAGATGGCGGAAATCGCCGTGGCCACTCGGAAATGGGCGGAGTTGAACCCGCGTGCGATGATGCGCGACCCGATCACGGTCAAGGACGTGTTGGACTCGCGGCTGATTGCATGGCCGCTGCATCTGCTTAACTGCTGCCTTGTCACTGATGGTGGTGGCGCGTTGGTCTTGGTCAGTGAAGAGAGAGCCAAAGACTTCCAGAAGCCGCCGGTCTGGGTGCTCGGTCGCGGCGAGGCGACGGCCCATACCAACATCAGCATGATGAAGGACATGACCGAGTGGACATCGGCAATTCAGACGGGCAAGGATGCGTTTGCGATGGCCGAGATGCTGCACAGTGACATACAGCACGCGATGTTCTACGACGCGTTCACCCACGTGCCGATGTACGCGCTTGAAGCACTCGGCTTCGTGAAGCCCGGTGAGGGCGGCCCGTACTTCGCTGAAGGCCACACGGCCCCTGGTGGTGACTTCCCGATGAACACCAACGGTGGCGGACTCTCGTACACCCACACTGGGATGTACGGAATGTTCGCCATCATGGAGTCGGTGACGCAGCTCCGCGGCGAGGCCGGTGAGCGGCAGATCGAGAACCTGCACACCAGCATGGTGCATGCACCGGCGGGAATGTTCTCCGGTACGTCCACGCTGATCCTTGGAAACGAATAACGCGCTTCAAAGGGCTTATCTGACAGGGACCGCGATTTCGGTCCCTGTCACAGTTGACCAGGAGATGAACCGATGACAAACCACGAATCATTGGATGTATTAGAAGCGATCCACTCAACACCGGCTCGGCGATTTCTGAAGTCGGACCCGATTCCGGACGACGTTCTCTGGGAGATCCTAGACGCCGCGATTCGGGGACCCAGCGGCAGCAACCAGCAGGGCTGGGGCTGGGTGGTGGTGGCCAACGCCGAGGTGAAACAGCAGATCCAGGGCTGGTACCTCGAAGGCTGGAATCGCGCCTATGGTGATCGACGGGACGCGATCATGGATGATCCAGACGGTGGCGGACTCGGTCAACGGAACTTCCTATCAGCAGAGCATCTGGCGAACCATCTGGCGGAAGCGCCGGTCTGGATAATGCCGGTGCTGCGGAACGCAGGCATGAATGCTCGCGCAGGGTCATCGATCTACGGGGCGGTGCAAAACCTGATGTTGGCGGCGCGTGCGCACGGCATCGGTGCCACGCTAACCACCCTCTACGCAGGCCACGAAGACGATGTGAGGGAGGTCCTCGGGTTGCCGGACGATGTGACGACGATGGGGCTGATTCCCCTAGGCTACCCGGCACGCGGCCGTTGGGCGCAGCCGAAGCGTCGGCCAGTGGAAGAAGTCACTCACTGGGGGCGATGGGGTGATCAGAGGGACCGTCCCAACGCCGACTAGTGCGAGGTGGGACGACGAGAACTGGCTCTAGTCCTCGTCGTCCCACTTGAACTCGATAGCTTCATCGTTGGATCCGACGAGGCCAAGAGTGACGAGCGTGCGGTACACGATTACTCCTACGCCGCCGAGCAGGACGAGGCGCTTGAGGAGGTGCCCCATAGTAGCCTCCTTGGGTTCATTTTCATGGCGAGTGCGCGGCCTGACTGCGCCGCAGCACCTGATTTGCTGACAAGAGGATACGACAGGGCAAAGAGGAACAATTGTGACTGACTCTGTAGGATTTATCGGTCTTGGGATCATGGGTGCACCGATGGTGCGCAATCTACTGAGTGCCGGGTTCGAAGTGACGGTCTGGAATCGGACACGAGCGAAGTCCGAAGAGGCCACCACACACGGCGCCTCGATCGGCGAATCGCCAGCAGACGTCGCGGCACGAAGCGACGTCACGATCACCTGCGTGACGGCGACGGATGATGTCGCGGTGATGTTGATCGGTGGTGACGATGCCCCGCCTCCGGTAATCGAGGGGATTCGCGTAGGCTCGGTCGTGATCGACATGTCGACCATCTCGCCCGCCGCAACCCGAGAGTTCGCGGGCCAACTTGCCGCGCGTGGAGCGCAGCTCTTGGATGCGCCAGTCTCTGGTGGCGAGCAGGGTGCGATCAACGGCACCCTTTCGATCATGCTCGGCGGCGAGGAGGATGCGCTGGAGCGTGTGCGACCGATTCTCGAGGCGATAGGATCTCAAATTACTCACTGCGGGCCCTCGGGGACCGGACAGACGGTGAAGCTGTGTAACCAGATCGTGGTCTGTATCAACAACTTTGCGATGGCGGAGGCACTGTTGTTCTGCGAGGCGAGTGGCGTGGATCCCTCGACGATGCTGGAGGCGATCAGCGCGGGCGCAGCTGGCTCCTGGCAGATCTCCAACCTTGGTTCGAAGGTGGTGGATCGAGACTTCGCTCCGGGCTTCAAGGTGGGACTGCAACAGAAAGACCTGCGGCTGGCGCTGGAAGCAGCCGACCAACTGCGATTGCCACTGACGGGCACCTCGATGGTCCATCAGCTCTTCGCAGCTGTGGAGCGAGCGTCTGGCTCCGACGTGGGGACGCAGGCGCTGGTGAGAGCACTAGAGGCGATGACCGGCATCGAGGTAGGGAGCGGCAGCAAATCTCAGTAGAAAGCAAACATTGCGCGTCGAAAATCTGCGGTTAGATATCCTGTGGATAATTGCTTATTTGCATAAGCAGCTAACTCTTTGTATCGTTTCACTTGCGAGGTGGTTTGGTGCAGGTGGTAACTATTGCAGCAGGTTGCTCGTCACGTAGCGCTCTCTCTTGTCGTGTTCGCTTCGCTGGTGATCGGATCTCATCCGAGCACCGCCAGTGCCTCGATCGTCGCTGACTTTCCTTCAGCCGAACCGCAGGCGACACTTCCGTTCGTAATCGATCTCTGGGGCGAAGAGGCGGAGCCGCCTCGTGTGCTCGTGGTGAACGTCGAGGTGCTCGACCTGAGGATTGCGAACCCAGTACTGGCGCTGCCGCCGAGTATCTTCGAAACCCACCAGATCATCTCGTACTACGGGTACCCCAAGATCCAAGGGATGGGCGAACTCGGCCGTCACAATCCGGTGGCTGCTGCTGAGCGGGTGAAGGCGTTGGCGCGTGAATACGACGAACTGAATGGCACCCGCGAGACGATGGGTGCGCTGCATCTGATCGTCGATGTGGCGCAGGCGAATCCGACCGCCGACGGCCTCTACATCGATCGCCTCGACGAACAGGTGATTGCGGAATACGTCGAGGTTGCGCGAGAGCATGGCCTGCTGATCTTCCTCGACCTACAGATCGGCTGGTCCGATGCCTTCGACGACACTCAGCGCCTCGAACGTTTCTTGCGCGAGTCGTTCGTGCATCTGGCGCTCGACCCAGAATTTGCGACTGCTCGGTACGGGGCGATCCCCGGACAGGTGATCGGCGCACTCGATGCGGACGAGGTCAACGAGGTGCAAGCGTACCTCTCGGAACTTGTGGAGGACGCGGGCATTCCTCCGAAGATACTGGTGCTACATCAGTTCCAGCGGGGGATGTTGATCGAGCCAGAGCGTTACGCGGACGTCGCCGAGGTGGAACTGACCATCGATATGGACGGGTTCGGTGCAGCTGGACCGAAGATCGGTGGCTACCAGCGATTTGCGCTCGCGGACTACGCGGAGCGGTCGGCCTTCAAGCTGTTCTATCACTGGGATGAGCCGGTGATGACACCTCAGCAGATCATGGACATGGATGTCCCGCCTGACTACATCATCTACCAGTAGCCTGTTCGAGGATTGGTTGACGGCCTTTCGGGTCTGTCTGCGTTAACTGGCCGTCGAGCGACGCTCGAGTTCAGTTTGCTAATCTCTCGAATCCCGAAGTCTCGCGAGCATACGAGTCCGCTGTACGGGATCCTGTTGCGCAGTGTCATTTGAGGGATGGGGATCCCCGAGCCTGGAGGGTGGGTGGTGGGACCTCCAGGCCCGGGAGGAAACGACTGTTCGACTAGAGGTCGAGGTCTGTGTGACCTTCCTCGGTTGCATTGACCAGAATGGACATATTACCGGCCTGATGCTTGTTTTCGTGCATCAACTGGTGTGCATCGCCGACATTTTCCAGCGGGAATACCTGAGAGAGCGCCGGGTCCACCTGACCGTCGATCACCATCTGGTTCAGAGCGGCGCACTGTTCGACGTTAGCGAAGTGCGAACCTTGGAGACGCTTCTGACGCATCCATAGATAGCGTAGGTCGACATCGGCGTTGTAGCCACTGGTTCCGGCACAAATTACGATCATGCCGTTGTTGTCCGCGATGAATATCGAGGTGGGGATCGTCGCCTCACCCGGGTGCTCGAAGACGATCTTTGGCGCTTTGCGCTCGCCCAGCACTTCCCAAAACTTCGCACCGAATGCACGTGCACCCTTCATCCACGTGCCGAATGCCTCGGCGTCATCGACGTCGGGCAGCCGGCCCCAATGATCGAACTCCTTGCGATTGATCACACCCTTGGCTCCCATTTTGTAACAGAAGTCGTACTTGTCCTCGCTCGAGACCACCGCAATTGGGATCCCGCCGCGCGCTTTCACGATTTGAATGGCCATCGATCCGAGGCCGCCAGAACCGCCCCAGATCAAGACTGGGTCGCCCTCGTTGACGATGTGTGGCGGCCAACCCATGAGTTGCCGGTAGGACGTGGCGCCTACCAGCATGTAGGCGGCGGCCGCTTCCCACGTGAGCTGATCGGGTTTCGGGAAGCACTGGTAGTGGTCGACGAGCGCGAATTGCCCAAACGAACCCCAGTTTTCCTCGTAACCCCAGATCTTAGCGGTGCTGGAGGTCATCGGATCCGCGCCGGCAGCGATATCTTCAGCATCTTCGTCCCACATGCCGCACGACAGCACAACGCGGTCACCGACTTTGACGTTCGACACTTCGTCGCCCGTTGCCCAGACGATGCCCGAAGCGTCAGAACCTCCGATGTGGAAGTCCTCATCCGCGCCCTTTCGCTGGCGAGCGCCGATCACGTTGACTGGCGTTCCAAGAGCGGCCCAGACGTTATTGTAATTGACGCCGGCAGCCATCACCCAGACCAGCACCTGCCGAGGCCCCGGTGTCGGAGTGTCGACTACCTCGATCTCGAAAGCCTGGTTCGGCTGCCCAAATCGCTCGGGGCGGATCAGCGAGGCGTGCATTTTCGGGGGGACGTAACCCAACGGTGGAATTTCGCCGAGGGCGTAAATTTCTTGTTCAGTGGCCATGGAGGAGGTTCTTTCTTTCACTGTCACCAGTGTGTTTCAACAGCGCCATCCTAGCGGAATGCTGCCGATAAGTTCGACAGACTTCATAGACCGTCCGAAGTAGACGTGCCTGGTGTATAGGATTTGCTCACGGGTCTCGAGCAGTGGTGCCGGGAGAGTCCTCAGCGGGTGGGTGTTCAGTGGCCCGCTGTTCGGCATGGAGTTGCCAGTGGGTCAGTGGATGAATTGTAGATAGTGAAGTCCGCCGAGACCGGTCTTGAGGTCAATCGCCTGAACTTGCCACGGCTCATGTGCAATTAACTGGACGTTGATTCGGTGGAACTCGGTGGCAAGTCAGCAGTGCGCAGCCCCTCAGCCGGACTCGGCTGAGGGGCTGCGCATCCCAGCTATTCCGCCAACACGTAGGCCTGCTCTCCGTGGAGCGCGAGGTCGAGTCCCTGTTGTTCGTCAGCCTCGTCGACACGTAGTCCGATTGTCGCATCGATCACCTTCGCCAGTATGTAGGTGAGTACGAAGGAGAAGACGAGCGTGAACACGATGGATCCGGCCTGGCGGAGCAGCTGCTCCGCGTTGCCGGCGACCCCACCGATGGCTTCGTCGGCAAGGATGCCGAGGAGGAGGGCGCCGATGATGCCACCGACGAGATGGACGGCAACTACATCGAGGGAGTCATCGAACTTGAATAGGGACTTGAGTTGCATCGCGTAGAAGCAGATTCCCCCGGCTGCGATTCCGATAATGATGGCCGAGAGCGGCGTCACGAACCCGGCTGCCGGGGTAATCGCCACCAGTCCGGCGACCGCGCCACAAGCAAAGCCTAGCGAGGTGGGCTTTCCGTTCTTTACTATTTCGACGATCATCCACGTGGTGGCCGCGACCGCCGCAGCCACTTGGGTGGTGACGAAGGCGTTGGAGGCACCGCCATCTGCGCCGAGTGCGGATCCGGAGTTGAAGCCGAACCAGCCGACCCAGAGAATCCCAGCGCCTAGGATAGTTAGCGGCAACGAGTGTGCTCGGATCGAATCTCGTCCCAAACCGATCCGTGGTCCGAGTACTAGGATCAGTGCGAGTGCGGCTGCACCAGCGTTGATGTGCACCACGAGGCCGCCAGCGAAGTCGATTGCCCCGATGTCGGAGGCGATGAAGCCGCCACCCCAGACCATGTGGGCCATGGGCGCGTAGACGATCACTGACCAGATGGCGATGAAGACGACCCAAGCACTGAACTTCATTCGCTCAGCGACGGCACCAGCGATCAAGGCCGGGGTAATGATGGCGAACATCATCTGGAAGGCCATGAACAGGAGATCCGGCACTTGGTAGCCGAAGACGGCGTTGGTGAGGTCAAGTTCTCGAACCCCCCAGAGATCGAGGTTGCCGAAGAGGCCCAAACCTCCGACATCGCCGCTGAAGGCGAGCGAGAAACCGACCGTGATCCAGGTGATGGTGACGACGCCCATTGCGATGTAGTTCTTCATGAGCATCGCGAGGACGTTCTTGCTTCGGACCATGCCTCCGTAGAAGAGTGCAAGTCCGGGGGTCATGAACAGGACGAGCGCGGAACTCGTAAGTATCCACGCGGTAGCGCCAGAATCCATGGTTCTCCTTCCGTGGTTCACGATCGGGGTTGTGCATCTCACCCGTGACCGTGAAACGTGCGTAATGTTTCCGGGACCTGAGCATGAAATCACTTGGATGTTGCGGATGAGTCACGGTTTTGTTGCCGGTATGTATCCGGGGGGTGACAGATTATTGGATCGATGGTGCGTACCTCGCGTCCTCGGGGCGTCGTCGCTACACTTGAGACGTGGCTACCTCCTCGGCCGCAGGGTGTGACCGATCACCACAACAGCAACTGTTCCGACGATTGCGCCGACTTTGAATGATGCAGTACGCGCGCGCCCGTTCCTGAAGTGGGCGGGTGGGAAAGCGCAGTTGCTCCCAGCACTGTTGGAGCGCGCACCTCGGTCGATCGATACGTACTACGAGCCATTCCTGGGTGGTGCGGCGCTGTTTTTCGCGCTGGCCTCCGATCCGGAGCTGGCACCGCGGCGAGTAGTGCTGAACGATCAGAACCATGAGCTTGTGACGACGTACGAGGCGGTACGAGACCACCTCGATCAGTTGATCGCGCAGCTTGAACCACTGGTGGATCGTTACGGGGCAGCGGACGCGGATGTACGGGCGGAGATCTTCTACGCGGTGCGCGAAGAGCAGCCCAGCGCTCCAGTTGAGGTGGCGGCACGGCTGTTGTTCTTGAACAAGACCTGCTTCAACGGGCTCTACCGAGTGAACCAGCGTGGTCTCTTCAACGTCCCGCATGGGAAGTACAAGAATCCGAAGATACTGGACCCGGTGGTACTGGCGGCGGCGTCAAGTGCACTGCAAGACACGGAACTGCTGAACGGCGATTTTGAGGAGGCTTGTGCCAGTGCAGGGCCGGACGACTTCGTTTACTTCGACCCGCCATTTCACCCACTGTCGGATACGGCGAACTTCACGTCGTACACTGCGGGCATATTCGCTCGCGAGGATCAGCTACGGCTGAAGTGGTGGATGGACAGGCTGCGTGACCGTGGCGTACCGGTGATGCTGTCCAACTCGCCGCACGAGTGGATGATTGGGGTCTACGAGGGATCTCACTACCGAGTGGAACGGACGCCGGCCCGCCGATCGATTAACTCGAAAGGCGATCGCCGCGGAGTGGTCGACGAACTAGTGGTGACCTCGAATTACCCACGTCGCGGCGATGTTGAGAACAGTGCCCGCTAGATCTCTCAACCCTCGGTCATTTCGCTTCTCGGCTACAGATCCATCGGCCCGACGCCCACCATGTTCCCGGCTTCCATCATTTGCCGCCAGGTTTCGTCGTCCAGCTCTATTCCGTTAACCAAGCGATCCGCCATCCGGCGGCGCTCAGGCTGCCCGGCGGTCAATACCTCGTCGGTTCCCTCACGGAACGGGGGGCCAGTGACATGCTCGTTGAGGCCCGCGAACGATGCGGCGAACTCACCGGGATCGATGAACGAACCGATGTCTAGCGCCATCAAGAAGACTCCGTTTCCACCGGGCTTGCCGCTCCCAGCGGTGCCAGAACCGGAGAGAGATCCGGAGAGCGCCTCCACCGCCATTGCCAGGCCGTACGCCTTGTAGGCGACGGGACCGCCGAATGGGAGCAGCGCGCCTCCTCGTTTACCGACTTCGTCCCCGTAGAGGTCGCGCGGGTCCCGTGTCGGCTGGCCGTCCCTGTTGAGCAGGTAGTCTGGTGGCACTTCCACGCCCTTGTTCACAGCCACGCGCATCTTGCCTTCAGCGGCCACGGAAGTGGCGAAGTCCAATACGAACGGCTCTGTATCGTTCGTTCCCGGTACGCTGATTGCGATCGGGTTCGTGCCCATCCGACCAACCGCTCCACCGAACGGAGCGACCAGGCCGGTGGTGCCGGGGTTGTTCACGCAGCCGATGCCGATCATTCCCGCCGCCGCTGCCTGCTCCACGTACGCACCGACACGTCCGATGTGCCCGGTCTGCCTGCAGACCACCGCACTGAGTCCGTGCTCTCGAGCCCGCTCGATTGCGATGTTCATTGCGTGCTTCGCGATCACCTGACCGAAGTTCCAGTTGCCATCAATTACCACGGCAGCGCCGTGCTCGTGGACCACCTCAATCGGGCCGGCCGGCGTGATCGTCCCGTTCACCACCTGCCTGATATAGGTCAGCGTGCGGACCACTCCGTGTGAGTCATGCCCCATCAGGTTCGCTTCTATCAGGTGCTCAGCGATGTCTGCTGCTTCCTCCGCGGAAGCACCGGCGGCCGCAAAGACCTGGGCGACCCAGCCGCGCATTGGTTCGGCTTGAATGATGGGCATGGGCAACTCCTCGTGTTCTCGGTTGCTGGCAGAGCGTCCTTAGCGACGCCTTGCCGAATGATCTGCTTGCCGCACTACGAGATGCTTTCTCGGGCGGCGGCTAGTTCTTCGGAGGCTCGTGCACGCATGAAGCCGGTGTCGGCGCCCAGCATCACCATCTGGAATCCGTGTTCCAGCCACTTCTTGGTGAATTCCAGGCTTCCGGTGTGGGCACCTGCGACGACACCGTGCCGCTTGCAGGCATCGAAGATCTTGTGGACCGTCTGAACGTGCTTCGGGTCGTGGTTGTCGCCGGTCGGCGTGATGTCGATCGCGTATGCCAGGTCCGAAGGCCCGATGTACGCGGCGTCGACGCCGTCGACGGAGAGAATTTCATCTAGGTTGTCGAGCGCCGTGGCAGTTTCGATCATCACCACAACAGCTATGTTGTCGTTTGCCTCGGTCGCGTAATTTGCTCCGCCGTACATGGCTGCGCGAAATGGGCCGGACGAGCGCCCTCCGACTGGTGGGTAGCGGCACGCCCACACCGCGCGCTCAGCCTCTTCTCTGTTGTTCACCAGCGGCACGATGATCCCGTACGCACCCGCGTCCAGCGCCCGCATGATCATTGCGGGGTCGTTCCACCGGACTCGCACGAACGGCACTGTGTCCGACAGTGAAATCGCTTGCAACAGCGAAATCATCTGTGAGCTGTCGCTTGCCCCGTGCTGCTGATCGACGACAAGCCAGTCGAAGCCGACATGCCCCATGATCTCGGTCGTATACGAGGAATCAGCGGAGATCCATCCGCCGATCGTCTGACCGCCGTTTCGCCACGTTTCAAGTACCTTGTTGGTTCGCACCAGATGGATCCCTTCGCCATTCTGCCGAGTGTTGTTTCCTCACGGATCCCGCCGCCAAGTCTCAATAACTCTGGCCGGATACTGGCGCGAGCATCGGCACAGCGAACTTTGCAGTCAACCTCGTAGTCAGCCCTCGCTTGCGGACATTGCTGCTGGCGTAAGATAGCGCAACCTCCCCCGAGGCTGGAGATCCGATGGCGATGTACGAGGTGATTCATACGCCGGTCGGCCGGCTGTTTGTGGGCGCTTCCGATGAAGGCCTACATCTGATCAAATTCTTGGACCAGCGCGACTCCAAGGGCGAACTGATCGCCGATCTAGAAGTCGCTGCCGGCGAGACCGCATTGAGGGGTGGCACAGCCATTGAGGAGCCAGTCCGCCAGCTCGGTGAGTACTTCGCCGGCAAGCTCCATTCGTTCGATCTCCCGCTGGCCCCGAAGGGGACCGAATTCCAACTCAGCGTCTGGCAGGCACTGAGGGCAATCCCGTCTGGAGTCACGACCAATTACGGAGCGATCGCATCGGCGATCGGTAAACCAACGGCATCCCGTGCCGTGGGGGCGGCGAACGGTCGCAACCCAATCTCGATCGTCGTTCCCTGCCACCGCGTGATCGGCAGTAACGGCACGCTTACTGGCTACGGCGGCGGCCTAGACCGCAAAGCCTGGCTATTGAATCACGAGACGACCAAGCGCTCCTAGCTGGCACCCGCCAGCTAGGAGCGCTTGGTCGTCGACGGCACCCGGCCGGCTGGCCTCACGGAACGCGCCTGCCTACATCGCGGTGATCATTGTTCCCGATGGGTACGAGTACAGGAGGTTCGCTGGCATCCGGTCGCCGATGTCGATGTAATCACGGCCATCGGCGCGGTTGAGTTCGCCCGGAGATTTGAGTCCAACCCCACGGGTGCCGATTATCAGATCTTCCTAGGCCGCACGCGTGTAATTGGTCCCCGCTGTCCTTTGTGATCCGGCACCAGTTCGCACGGTGGTCAGCAGTTCTGTGTCGCGACGCCTGTCGGGAACTTGTTGGTGTGACAGCGCAGCACCTGGATGCAGCCGATCGAAAATAGGAATCCGTGCCCGATGGTCACCAGATTCGTGCCGAGTGTGAATGCGTATGCGATTTCTACTCGCATCGATGACGAGGCCCTTACCAAGGATACTGATGTTGTCTCGCACGCCGTGGCAGCATTCGTTGTTATCGACGACCACAAGGGCATCAGTTAGCGGCATC
>Ga0115002_10003438_pt1 | contig 19756 bp, 20 predicted proteins | sample ArcticOcean_MG_C_8_FD_89576 | JGI IMG/M metagenome (GOLD analysis project Ga0115002, IMG submission 89576) | Marine microbial communities from western Arctic Ocean - ArcticOcean_MG_CB11_86 | ecosystem: Environmental > Aquatic > Marine > Oceanic | place: Arctic Ocean: Canada Basin | collected... | reverse complement strand
GACACCATTCACGAACAGTGAAAGGAGCCTTATTGAGAAGGTCGGCAACTTCCAACGGTGTGTACCAATCCTTGGATAAGCTTGATGACTGTTGCTCTGTGATAAGCTCGTGAATCTGATCGAGCTTATTTTGAAGGCCGACCAAACGGTCCTCATTCTTCGTCTCAATGTCCTTGGAATTTATAATACTTGTGACCGAGTAACGTCCAACTGATGCTAGCGACATCGCAATATCTTCCACCGTCACCATCTGGGCTTCAGCCCATTCCTCGGCGGCTTCGAGGAGACCTGCCCCATCAAGTGATGCTAACCCACTCTGGATTTTCTCCTCTGTCGTGATGCGGCGGGAAACCTGCTTCGCTCGTTTTAATTTCTGTTCTACAGTTCTTGTCAAAGTAATTCTCCTTTTTCATGTTGACCAAACAAAAAACCCACGAAATTCGAGCCACTGCCGCAGTTTGCGACGATGACTTGAGTTGTCCGTGGGCGTGGTTGTTTTTTGTGACACGACTCCCGTGTCATCTTCATTGTACGTTGAAAAAAAATGATTGTAAATTAGATTTTTGGAATTGTACCAATTGGTTCATTCCAGATTGTGCGGCATCACCATCGGCCTGAAATTGTTTTGGATGTTTTTTAGAATTTACTTTACGTTCAAAAAGTTTCAACGTAGAATAGGCTGTCGTTCGAATTACAACTCCACAAAGTTGAGATAAAAGGAGGAACTAAGCCAAGGACTTTTACTGGTGATGGGTAACGCCAGCGGTATGTCGTCTAGCCGAAACTAAATGCCAAAACAACCACGTTGAGACGCAGTTTGTAGAGATCGAAGAGCCATTGGGGTTCTACGGTCTTATTTTTTCAATGTGATTGAAAGGCAATTAAACCCATGCAAAACAAAAAAGATCCCTACCGTATTTTCCCTTCTGCAACCAAGGCTCAAAAACAAGAACTTCGTGCCTCCATTGAAGCGGTCGGCCTCAAGAATCCCGTCGTTATGGACGAGCACGATCACATCATCGACGGTCATGATCGCAGAGACATCTGTGAGGAACTCGGACTTGATTGGCTCAAAGAGGCTGATGTCCAAATTGGTCTCTCCGAGATCGAAAGACGAGCACTCGCCATCGAACTCAACATGTGGCGACGACCGCTTCAACTCACTCCGAAATTGAGACGAGAACTCGTTTCGATCTACCTTCAAGCACACGCCGATTTGTCCGTTCGGCAAGTTGCGGAACTGTTTGGGGTCTCGAAAAGCCAAGTTCAGATCATCAAGACCGAACTGTCCAAATCTGGACAGTTGCCGAAGATAACATCCACTATTGGACAAGATGGTGTTCGCCGAAAGGTCGGAAATCGCAATGCTGCTCGTCTGGTTGTCAAAAACAGGAATGAATATGAGAAACTGATCCCCGGAATTCAAAAAGTGGCAGGTGATCTCAAAGGGATTATCAGAAGACCCGGAAAGATCGAAGGCATTGCTCGGCGAAAAAGCAAACTGGACGAAGTAAAACCAGCAAAACTGCCTTCAACCCACACAGTCACATGTGGTGATTTTCGATCTCTGAAAATCAAACCAAAATCAGTTGATTTGATTCTCACCGATGTTGTGTGGAGCCTCAATGCGTATGACGATTGGTATGATCTCGGAAGACTGGCAGAAAAATGGCTGAAGCCGACAGGCTATTTGGCCAGCTACATCGGACAGTCGAATCTTCCGCACTTCTATAATGCTGTCATGCTGAATGATTTTCCGTACCAAATGACGCTGATCCTGCCATTTGCGAAACCAATTCGAAGATGGCAAAAGAAGCTCACGGAATGTTTCAGACCAGTGGTCGTCTTCAGCCGACAAAAAATCGATTTGCCAATGTCGGATATGCTCCCTCCTCAAAAACCAGAAAAAGGCTTCGATGATTGGCAGCAGACTGTTCCTGACGCTGTTCATTTGATGGAGAAGCTATCCAAGCCGGGATCAGTCGTCTTGGATCCACAACTGGGAACTGGCACCAACGGTGTTGCCGCTTCCCTTCTAGGGGATCGAACATTCTTCGGAAATGACATTGATCCAGAAAAGGTCAGGATCTCTCGTCATCGGATTGCCACCGAAGGAAAAAATAACGTGGCATGACAAGAAGAGTATTGTTCAAGACGAAATGGTTTGGCGATCAGGGACGGTCGCCGACCCAACTTTTGTATTAACCGTTCTTAGAAGTACGTGAGCGAAATCCCGTGTTTTCTCGAATGAATAGGACTTGCGCTACAGAGGCGCATCGACTGTTTTGAGGTTGCGAGCAGGGTTCAATTGTTGTGCGAACTCGGAATTTGGTTATGCCCAGTACGCATTGCTACAACCAATGTAAGAACGTCCAAATATCGCTTCAGACACGCTCGGAAAGTCTGGTGCGATTTGTGTCACAGTACAAAACCATGGCCGCTACGTGAGCAATTAGGAGGCTTCTCATAAGCGAAAGCGGATGCAGGCTTTGTGACACAAAATATGTAACCCTTGGACAATTATGAAATTTTCGGTCCAAAAGTTTTTTGCACGAATTTTTTGATCTTAAAATTGAATTTTGGTGAATTCCGCACTCTATAAAGACATGAAAAAAGCCTGCCGAAGTAGGCAGGCTTTCTAGTTTAGGCTTCTGTCAGGAGTACCAAACAAGTGAAATTAACACAGAGAAACAAAGGATGTTTCCCATGCAAATATATAATAGTGATGCCGCTGAAAAAGCGCAAGATAATTCCCCATTAAAACCAAAAGTTGACAAAGTAAATCTCGAAAATATCCCCGTTGAAATGAAGGGGATGGAAAACTGGTGTCTCTGGAGATACGAACTCCGACACGGGAAATGGACGAAAGTTCCAAAGCAACCATATCTTAAAAATGCCCGCTCGAATGATTCTTCCACTTGGTCAAAGTACGATCTTATTGAGTCCCGTTATTCTCTTCTTTCACAAGTCGGCACAGTTGATGGCATTGGATTCTTTCTTTCTGATGATCTCGTGGCTGTGGATCTCGATCATGGAATAGAGAAATTTGCAGATGTCGTTTCAACAATTAACAGCTATTCAGAACTTTCACCAAGTAAAAATGGCATTCGTATTTTTGCCAGAGGTCAACTTCCTGAAAAAGACAGAAAGAATGGCGATTATGAGATGTTCGACAAGTCATCTCCAAAATATATGACTGTGACCGGACACAAACTGAAAGGTGTCCCAGCCACAGTCAAACACCGACAGGCAGAGGTCGATGAAATTCATTTGAAGTACATCCACCGTGAAAAACCAGCCAAGGCCACAATTCCTTCCCAAAGCCTTACGCCATTAAATGAAGTTCCTTCAACATCTATAGAATTGAAAAAAGGCGTGACATTAGAAGATGTCAAGTGGCTTGTTCTTCAATCTCCAGAATCTAATAGATTATGGAACGGTGATCTTTCCGATTACGACAACAATCATAGTTGCGGTGATCAGGCTCTCTGTAATCGGCTGGCAATGTATGTCCCCGATGACGAGACCATTGATGTCTTGTTTCGTCAGTCAGCATTATATCGTGATAAATGGGAACGAGAAGATTATCGAGAACGAACAATCGAGAAGGCAATTGATAGCGTGCATGAGCCTTTCGACTGGTCTGAATTCATCCCTGATCGCTGGATTGATGAAATTGTTGGAACATGGAAAGTTCCTGTCACAGAGGATGTGATAACTGTGAAAAAAGAAGAAAACCATGTGCGAATGGTTGGAATTGAAGAACTGGTTAAAAATGCGAACAATCAGAAAGAAGATTGGCTTTTGCCAGATTGGTTGGAATATGGTTCAACTGCCATGCTGACTGGCTTCCCATTTTCGGGCAAGTCCTGCATTGTTGCCGAATTGATAGCAGGGATGCAAAAACATGGCACTTTCGGTGGCTACGATGTTGTCTCTTCTCCGATCATTTTGGTCGATTTGGAAAACAGAGATGGAACAATTGTCCGACGTTTAAGAACAGCAACAGAAGAGCCAATTCTTGACTGTTTAATGGGGCGATTTGCTAAGCTAGAGATTCCTGAAACCTCTTTGCCATTGGATGTCGAAAAGATCGAAAAATACATCAATGCCTGTATGGTGAATTTTGACCGGTCTTTATTCTCAAAATTTAAGCCGCTGGTCATCATCGACACTTTTCGATCAGCTTTTTCTTGTGATGAACTGGAGACCGCTGCGGTCAAAGAGCTTCTTTATCCTCTTCAAAGAGTTGCTCAGAGAACTGATGCTGCAATTTTAATTCTTCATCACAGACCGAAAAATGGTGCTCATTACAGTGGTGGAACAGCCATCGCTGGTGCCTTGGATTATTTGTGGGTCTGGAACTCGGATATTGAAACCAGACAGGGAAAATTGTCACTGGAAGGATCAAGAGGCAATCCCTGTGATCCGATCTACTTTTCCCTCAATGAGAAAAATCGCAATGTCCTTGTTGGAATGCCACAGATCGAACAGCAAGATGAAATGGAACGGTTAATTACCGAAGCTGTGGAGACAGGTGGTCTTAATAAGCAAGAAATCGTCCTGCATGTTCAGAATGCTTGGTCTGGCCAGCCACCCGGTAGACACAAAATCAGAAATTGTATTGATTCACTGGAAGGTTCGACAATTTCAACTTCAAATGGGGACAGAGGAGCGAAGATTTACAGCCTTCTGTAGCAGCATTTCAGGATTTCAGGCCGTCTGAAATCCTGAAATTGCCGAAATCAAAAAACCCCTGTTTTTATAGTGTGAAATTCAGGATTTCGGTTTCACCCCCTTATACATGAAAACCTGAAATCCTAGAGCTTTATCACGATTTCATCAGACTGCATCTCCACCACCCCCATACTGAAGGTATGGGGGATGGATGAAGAGCTTTGCACCTTTTTTAAACTTATCTCACCCTTTGTGAAGGAGTATTTACAATGAAAATTGCCACATCCGCCACCGTGACTGTGACCACTGCTTTCTGGGCGTGGCTCGAAAACATGACGTTTCCCACGCTGCAAGATTTGGATCAGGATCTCGGAATCATCCAAGATCAGGATCACGATCTTGGTATCTACCATGAAACGGACTGGCTTAAAGAAGGCTTCTGATAGCCAGAATTGCCAATTGGAAATTACGCATACTTTTTCCAATTGGAAAAAGCGTAGAAGCAATCGATGAAGCTATTTCCGAAGTCCACCCCGAAATGATTCCGATATTTGGTATCAAGATATGAGGCCAGAAATAATTATGCCTGCCTAAATACAGCATGGAAGACCTCATACAGAAGCTTTTGAAAAGACCCGAATGGCAAGCGAAAATTTCACGAGCCAACTTATACAAAGAATTTCTTGCATCGGATGAATGGAAGGAAAGGCGGGCCTTAGTTTACGAGAGAGCTAAGGGTGAATGTGAAAGGTGCCACCATTCACATCCAATGATGAATTGCCACCATCTGTCTTATGATTTTCCAAATGTTCCAATTGATGCCCCTTGGCCTGAAGGTTGGCTTCCCGAGATTACTGCCTTGTGTCTACTTTGTGTTGAGTGCCACGAATTTTTGCACAAGAAGTCATTTTTCGATCCATGTAATAATTAGACGATTTTCTTACATGTCATCACATATCACTTTTTTCTTAGATGTCTCGATTTCATTTTTTGTGTCCAAAATTTTGGGCTTGCGCTTTTTCGGTCTCAGAAATATAATTCTGAAATACTGCAAAAAGCAGTGTCTAAAAAAGGAATTGAAAGAAATGACTTCAACAATAGATGGATTTGTCGTTTATGGAGACAACCAAAACGATATCGTCAATTTGATTTGGCGTAACTGCAACCTCACGCTCGATAAAGAAGAAATAACACTACTATCCTACATCTTAATCTTTGATGAAGAGCACCAGCGTCACCCCAGTATCCACGTGTCTCGGGCAGGTGATTTACTTCACGTTTACGTTTGCAATTTTAGTTTCAGGATCACCCACCGCCAGTCTATGGCATTAGTTATTGCTTTCAGCGATTACAAAGAAGCGATTGAATCTGATCCTGTAGATGAAGACGGTTGGTGGGATGTGTCGGTAGATATTGAAGCTGATCAATGGGAAGTATGGGGGACAGAATCAACACCAGCAGAAACAACGAACTGGATAGAAGAAGGATTTTGAAAAACACAAATTTTGTATTAGGGAAGCGGTTGTCATCAGCAATTAGGTGGGTGACTTGGGATGCAAAAGTTGTGTTATCACTTCCGTTTTTTTCGGCGTCTCTCTGCTTTCCTTTTCGAGCGCAAATCTTTCGTTTTAGTTCTCCGGTTCAATTCGGCGTGATATTTTTGCATACAACTTACCGCTTCACGGTCGAGAGAGTCATGTTTAACACCTCCTTGTGAACCGTCAGCACACAATTTTTGTTTTCCTTTTTGGCATTGGATGAATTTTTCAATCATTGGATGATTCACCAGTGGGAGAAATTCGTTTTCTGTAAATGCTGTTGGTTTTGGTGAATCACTGGGCGTGAATAAAATCCGCTTCTCACCAAGTGATTGAGGTGTAACATCAATGAACTTTCCATCCTGATTGACGACAGCATGAAATTCTGCCGTCAAAAAGATATTTGGAAATTCCCAAATAGCCCAACCGTATTGGACTTCCCCGCCGAACTGATTTATATGATCCTCGACGTTGTGGAAGCAAAGTCCAACAATGCTAGAACTGTCTGGTGTGACAGCATGATAACTGGCTTCATTGCCCGTTAATTCTTTGCAGTAATCGGCTATCTTTTCACTGATTCGACGTGGTGTTGTAGCGTTAAAGCTTTTCTTCATATTCTTATTTCTTAAAACATCCTCGCAACACCAGCAACAACACCAATAATATCAAGCTTTTTCTTGCCCTGTTTCACAAGTTGTGTTTCACCATCAATCAGAGCCAAAACCAAGTCACCTGACTTGGCTTTACTTTGCTTCTTTACAATGACGTTATCGCCATCTGCAATATGAAATTCTTTCATGCCACCTTTGACTTTCAAACAAAAGTTGTTGCTCGAATCAAACAGATGTGCAAAATCGATTTTCTCGGCTTGCTCTTCTGCAAGCAAAGGTTGTCCTGCTTGAATTTGACCAGCCAAGGGTAGTGAAGAGCTACTTAAACCTTCTGTTAAAGTGATGGCCCTCGACATGTGGCTTTCACGATGAATCAGCCCTTTCTTCTCAAGGGCTTTAAAGTGATTCATCACACCGTTAGGTGATTTGATGCCAACCTTATCGCCAACTTCACGAACTGTTGGCGGATAACCAACTTCTGTTATTTGCTGTTTGATGAAGTCGTAAACTTCTTTTTGGCGTGGAGTCAAAGCCGTCTTATTTCGTCGATCTTCTGACATATTCCTCTCTCCATTCTGTGATCAATAATCTATCAATTGTGCAAGATAACTCACCTATTGCAAGTCATTAGATCAATACACAACTAGACCCATCGAAACACTGGAATTCACGAAGCCTCGGCGGGCTGCGCAATACTATTGTTATTACAAAATGACGACCCTTACTAGGTTCCACTTATTGCACATGTGCGGTGCGACTGCAAAGAAATAGCAGGCCAAGAAACTTCAGATTTCCGTTCCAGCGGCTCAAGTAATTGAGAGGTTCCTTCGAAGATGAAGTGACTAATAAATTGAAAGGAATCGAAATGAAAACGAAAACAACATGCCCCGACTGTGGAACATCATTGGGCGAGGCGCACCAGAACGAATGCGACATTGAACTTTGCTCTGTCTGCGGAGATCAACGAATCACGTGCGATTGCAGAGATCACAAGCCAGAGAGATCGATCTGGACTGGGCAATGGCCGAAAAGAAAAAACGTGGCTGAATCGATCAGGCTATCGAAGGACAAACGAGTTGGAACTACACCCCAACAGTGCTTTTACAACGCCTTCAAGGTCTTGTTCTATGTTCCCGAATATTCAGAAGCAACATATCTTGAGGGAATGGTAATCTCCAAAGGGCAGCTTCTTTTGGAACATGGATGGGTCGAAAAAGATGGAGGAATTATCGACCCAACTTTACCAGATAAAGACATTGTTTATTTTCCGGGCTTGAGATTTGAAGGCATACTTGGAATATCAAAAGCTCTTCGGATTCCGAAAACCGGCACAGAAGATTTTCCAATTTTCTACCGATTCGGTTGGGGCGGAGGTGACTCTCCTGAGTTTTCCGCTGCAAGGGAGACGGCTCAAAGGTGTTATTCGGTGATGAATGGGTTGGCTCCAGCACAGTAAGGGGATGCCTGATTGCCCAGATTATTTGGACGACATAGCCAAAGCAGAATGGGCAGATGCGTGCCAACAATTGGCAGACATGCGGCTACTGAGTAAGGCAGACAAGACTGCTTTGGAAATGTATTGCACGACCTATAGCCGTTGGCGAATTGCTCAAAGGGAAGTTCAAGAGCATGGGGCAATCATGTTGGTGGGTGAAAATGATTATCCACAGAAGACGCCATTTGCTACCGAGTGCGACCAGATGCAAAAGTTAATTAAAGCATGGTTGCAAGAATTTGCGATGACACCAGCGAGCAGGGCAAAGCTCAGAACCGAAGTGAAGAAAGAAGAAACGAAGACAGGCACGGCGGCATTCTTTAATGCGGCTTAAGTTCAACCTCGATCATAAATACCCTCTGGCGAAAAGATACCAGAGATACATATAAAACGGAGTCCCCAACCACACCCAGCGATTCTTACAAACCAAAGAGAGAACATAACTACTTAGACAGCCCAGTCCCAGCATCACCAGTCCCGCTACTGCTAGTATCAGGTAGGCGAATTCTTCGCTAATGACGTTACTGGCAAAAATCATAAGAGTTCTCAAATTCAGACTGGGATTATCACATGACATTTCTCAGAAACCAATCGTACGGGAAAAACCACAGATAACCAAACAGTGGAGTTCCCAGCCAAAACCATCCTGTCTTAAAGATTTTCGAGAAAGCAAAACTCGTAATGCATCCAAGTAGAATAGGCGGAAGAAAAAGCAATGCTAGTGCAAATAAAGCGTAAATTAGACTTCCTGTGTGGTTGAAGCTGGCAATAATCATGGTTTTTCCCAACAAAGAAAACGAAATTGAGAGATGGCTTCTAAGCAGAGCATTCTAAATTAGACGCATTTTCTTTCACAATATCACTAACTACCATGTGAAAATACCAAGAAATAAACAAGCTAATCATGCTGTAGGCTTCATCAACAGTCTGACCCACACTGGCGATTGGAGCGGCAAGCCTTTCAAATTAAGAAAGTTCCAAGAGGATTTTACTGTGCTTGGTGTTGGGCCGGGTAAGAAAATATTGTCGCTCATTCTTCTTTAGCTTCCTTGCAAAATCGAAGTTACGGCAGCTTTCATCGCCAGCTTCGACTCTCTTCCAAACTGTTTCTGTTTTAGCCGCACATACGGATAAGCCAATCGTGAAAACAATTGATTGGGTTGGGAGAAGGCGAGGATGTCATACCAGACGGTATCATCTTCAAGCCATTCAACTTGAAATCGTTCTTCTCCTGCCTCGGCATGTTCCGGCAACGTGCCGTAAGCAAAAGCAAATCTACGAAGCGGTTCTGCTTCCTCAATGACATACACGACTCGGCACGCATTGAGAACCCAGAGTCCCAAAGCACGAGCCAGCACACCAACCGTTTGATCGGGCTCAGGATTTGAGTCTGGACGATGAAGTTCGATCCAGTCAAACCGGTAATGCTGCCATTCACAGAGTGCTTGTTTTGCAGCATCGAAAGTGGCTTGGCCCGTTCCCAGAAGAACTCGGTTGTGATCAACAAGGAATCCTGATGGGTGGTTCCCAAATTGAGTTGAACCAACGTCAGGGTAAGTAAATTCGAGACGAGATTGTGACTCGATAAATTCGTTGATCTTTTTTATGCTTGGCTTCTTGAAGAAGTACATTAGTCGTCCGTGCCAACAGTGCCATTGTAATCTGAAAAGACTGATTTCACATGCTCCACCAAGACCTGAACCAATGCCGGATCATCTGAAGAAAGTGGTTTGTTTGGATCAAGTTCTCCCTTGCGAGCCGCCAGTACGAGTGCAGCTAATACGTGTTCAACATCAACGGGAAGTTTCGTTGGTTTTTCAAGCTTGATGGACAGATCGAACAGCACATCTGTTAGAGACGGGGAAACCGTTGCCTGACCAGAAGCAGTAATGGAAATGCCGGGAACTATTTGTTGTTCTGATTCACTTTGCATCAGTAATCCCCTTTTTCATTGGTTTCACTACTTTCCAACCTTCTTCTTTAACTGAAGGAGCAGACGAGGATGATCTGTATAAAGTCGCTCAACGCCAAGGTCAAGTAGCCGATTCATCGTCGCTCGGTCATTCACAGTCCATGCACCGACTTCGATCCCTGCGGCCTGAATGTTCTTTACTTTCTCTTGTGTAACTCCTGCATGATGCAGGATAAGGGCCTCGAAACCATGCTTTTTAGCGATGCGAATATCTTCATCGATATTGGTGTCTTGGCCTCGATCCCAAAACACTGGGAGATTCGGATTGAGTTTTTTCACTTCGGCCATGTATTTAAGATTTCCGTCATTGAAACCAACCCATCTCTCTGCTTTCATCGATTTTATAAGAGCCACAGCACCAGCGACACAGTTCATTTTGGGCTGAATCGAAACTCTGGTTCGGCTTTGCCTCATGACAAGACGTAGAACGTCTTTCAATAACGGAATCTTTTCTGATGGGCACTCAGTGATTGACTTGCCGTTTCGTCGTCGAAAATCAGTAGCCACATCGACCTTCGACAGTTCTTCGTAGGATGACTCGGACACAATTAGGTTTCGATCTCCAACACGTTTTGTGGTTAAATCGTGAATGACGACTAGCTTCCCATCCTTTGTGCGTAAAATATCGAGTTCAATCCAGTCCGCTCCAACATCAATGCCACTTTGAAATGCCGGAATTGTATTCTCTGGAAACTGACCAGAGTTCCCACGGTGAGCCGTCACGCCATTTGTAAGAAACGATGCCTGTTCCCCTAAAATGGAACTGCGTTTATTCTGAAACAGTTCTAGCCAACTCAACGTAAGAGCATCGGCAATCGTTTTCGGTGGGCGATACTCATCTGGCATCTTGCCCCAGTAGAACCCAATCCAACCGGTGGCATATTTCTGGGACTTGTCTATAAATTCTCCGAGTTCTTCCGCCCCGCATTTCAGCGTGAAGATCTCTTCAATGACGACTGGTTTCCCGACCGCTGCAAATCCCTTCAATGTTTCAATCGCCTCATCCACCTTTCCCTTCTCCGGGTAGATGTGCATGGCGATGAAGTCGAGGTCGTCAGCGATTTTTTTGGGAACAAATCCAGAAGTCAGACCGGGGCGATCCAAGCTCCACGGCACGAGACCAACCGTAATCAGATGCCGTTTGTCATGTTTCCGAACAGCAGTGACGAGAAGTTTAATCCATTGACGAACAATGTCAGATCGATTTCGGTTCTGCCGTTCCAGAGAGATGAATTGCACGAAGTGCTTGCCGCCGAAGCCCGGCCCAAGCCAATCATCACGCTTTTTATTTCCACCGGGAACGACGGGTTCGTTCATAAGATCGTAGCAGAAGATGGCCGGGCTTTTGGCACACGTTTTAGCAATGGCTTCCCAAAACGCTGCCTGTGCCGCCCAGCGTTCCTGTTCACTGAGTTCATCATACCACGGCGGAACATCCTGTTTGTGATAACAACCCAGACCAGTCAGGTCGAGGTAAAGTCCTGTTGCTTCCGCCAACTTAACTAGACGTGCTAGCTGATCCAGAGAATGTCGCCGAGCCTTTAACGGGCTCTCCATAAATTTACCGAACTGAAGATGGATGCGGACGACATTCGCCCCAAGTTCTTTCATTTCTCGAAATGCTGATTCAACAGTCGGCCATTTGTCGTCCCAATAATCCTCAATCAGCTTCCCATCACCTTCATGATCGTAATTGAATCCCCACGGCACGAATGGCTTGCCTGATTTATTCAAAGCAAACCCCTTGCCGTCTTCAGTTACTCGGACCCATTCGAGATCAGTCGCAAAGACGTGTCCCGCCAAAGCGAAAACGATCAACGGTATCAGGAATAGTTTATGCAGAATTCTAATGTTCGTTTTCAAAGCTGTTATCCATACTGCTTCCAATCATCGGCGCATTTCGTTGGTTATTTTCTCAGCATCGAACTTCTCGGGATCAAATGGCCCTCGCCACTCCAGAAATTCCTCGTGCTGTTCGTGGCTTGGATCGGCCAAGGCTTCGAGATACTCCAAGTAACCCGAGATACCGCCGACATCTTCCGGTGGACACGCCTTCTCACCTTCGAGACACAGGGGATACCGCTGACCGGATTCGGCACGGAGACAACCCTCGAAGATGACCTCGTGCTGCCAATTGTCGCCGAAGTCATACTGATAGCGAAAACTAAAATGCTTTCCGTCCTTGGGAACAATCTCACTGATCTTGGTGACAGTTGAATCCACACAGTCGAAGTCGTCGTAATCATTATCCAAAAGCTCGGGATCGCCGTAGCGTTCGCCATTGATTTCGAACCGGTGGAGATGTGAGTTGTTCCAGCCCATGGCCGTCTGAATCCGCTCGTGAAATTTATCTAACGTGCAATTCTTCACTTGTATCCGCCGCCAGATCGGGGGCTTGGATTCGATCAGCGTGATCTTGAATTGATAAAGACGTTCGGAGGTGGGGATTGAGCCGATGCCCTGCGAATCTTCAATGGCTTTTGTTGTGACTTCGATGATGTGCCGCAGAGAGTTTCGAATCATGCCAGTTTCGGCATGAAGGATGGCCTCCTGAGCCTTCTGCTGGATGGTTTGAAGTTCTTTAGCAGTGAAAGAGATCGTTCGCTGGTTCGACGTGTCGAGCAGAAGCCGGTCAGCGAGTTCTGGCATCAACTCGGCAACAACTATTCGCTGGGCTTGGGTAAATCTGGTGTTGAAGGTTTGTTCTGACATCTGTGTTTCAAAATCTGGGATAGCCACTTTTGAAATTATGAGAAACGAGCATTCTACCTGCATCACTTCGATTTTGGTAGAATCGAACAAAAGGAGTTACCGATGTCGAAAAACCAACGCCAGAAACCACGTCAACCGGCGACGAAACTTCCTAACCTGCAAAAGAAGATGTTGAAGGCGAAGACGACGCCGAAAGGGAAGAAGTGATGGTTACGAACTCAGAACTGATCGTCGTTAATGGAGTTCAACAATAAGTTATGCAGGAAGAAGCTGACTACGTTTGTGACGCCTGTGGTGACTCTCGATCAATTATCTCTCCACGTTGTTGAATGGTCTGAACCGCAAGACAGTTTCGTCGGTCCTCAATGACCTCAACGCAATTGGCATAATTCGATACACCCAGCGTGGCATTCGCTTGGAAATTGAAGTCTTGAAACTGACCGACAGCCATCTTGATTTGTTTCAACGACAACCAGACCGGACGACAACCGAATCATCAACTGTCCCGCAGAGCCAACCTGTTTCAAACAAATACGAGTTCAAGAACGACCGATTCGACGAATACCGAAAACATTGCGAACCGCTTATGCCTCAGAGCTATGCAGAGCGGTCAATTCAAATTGCTCGTTACTTTAGCTGGGATGTGGGTGAATTCGAATCACATCTGAAAGACCAGAAACGTCGAAACGATGAAAATGTAAGTTCTGGAAAATGCAAGATTCCAAACTTCGGTAAGTTCTTCGTGACGCCTTTTGAAGAGCAAATGCAAGTTCTTGAAAAGAAGAGAATAGCCGAAGAGGCCACAGAGCGGCTATTGGCCTATCGAGCCAGTCCAGAAGGCAAAAGAGAGAAAGCAGAGAAGGAAAAGGCTATTGCCGCCGATCCACTTCACCCTCTGTACGAGATGAATCAAGAAAGTTTGACCAGTCGAATCCAGTTCTCCGAAATACCGCTTCAAAATTACCATGAAGCCGATAGTGCTTTAGGAAAGGTTCATCGCCATTGTAGTCAGTTTGCAAAAACAAAACATGTGGGAGTACAAAATCAAGTTGATGAGAGCAGCAGATTGACTCAGAAGATTCTAGGCACTGCTTTAGTCCTGCTGGACAACCAAAGCGAAGAAAATGTCTTGGCGACAAAAGCACAATTTGAAGAGGTCGTTGATGAGGCTATCAACGAAGTTCAACCCGAAATGAAGCTGATGTTTGGAATCAAGACATGAAGCCAAAAATATTCATGCCTACCTAAATACAGTATGGAAGACCTCATACAGAAGCTTCTGGAAAGACCCGAATGGCAAGCAAAAGTTGCACGAGCCAACTTATACAAAGAATTTCTTGCCTCAGATGAATGGAAGGAAAGGCGGGCCTTAGTTTACGAGAGAGCCAAGGGTGAATGCGAGAGATGCCACTATTCACATCCTGTGATGAATTGCCATCATCTGTCCTACGATTTTCCAAATGTGCCAATTGATGCCTCTTGGCCTGAAGGTTGGCTTCCCGAGATTACTGCCTTGTGTCTACTTTGTGTTGAGTGCCACGAATTTTTGCACAAGAAGTCATTTTTCGATCCATGTAATAATTAGATGATTTTCTTACATGCCATTTTTTGGGGACACAAAATCATTTCTCAGTTAATTCCATTCTTTGTGTTCAAAAGTTTTGAGTTGCGATTTTTCGGGTACGTGAAATACTTCGCTGTCATTACTACAGTTTTACGACATGTCATACGCCCAGATCATGGAGCCGCTGACTTATTCGACCGATTTCCTGATCCACTTCCACATTCTCTTCTCTTTCAATTTGCTTCGCATCAATAAATGACGCAACAAGAAATATGGGTGCCGCAAATATAAACATCGGTGAAATACAGACCGCCATTCCAATTACCAATTTCCGTGAGATGCCTTTTTCGGGAAGAATTCTCCATTTTTCTAATATGGAAACGGTCTTACGAAAAGAATCGCCAATTGTGCATTCTTTGCGGGTGTTCTGTAATTGCGATAGCCGTTCCTTTAGCTCAGTAATATTACCATTGTAATTCTCGCCTGACTCTTGACGATTCTTTCGCAGGTATTCCTCTTCTTCGAATTCTTGTGGCCCGTTGGAATTTGTTTGGGAGTTATTGCTACCACAGAATGGGCAGATTACGCCTCCGTTCTCCAAGTCTCCATAATTCGACTCAGCAACAGTCTCATGGCAACCGTGACAGGAAAATGTTCGATCCTGAGTTTGTTGCAAAGGCTGTTGTGTTTGTTCATTAGAATTTTTTGCTATAAGCCACCCGATTCCACTAGCGATCATCCCCCCAAGTGCGATACATGCCGGGATAAAATCTCCATTTGAACCACCTCCACCTCCAGCATTACCTCCACCACCAGTAGCCTGATTCTTGCAATGTTCACTGCAATAAGGACCGTGATTCTGGAAAGGATCAAGGCTGCTACCTAGTTTGAGGTTTCCACACCAATTGCAAGTATTATCACTCATAACATATTGCTCCAGTTTTTTTGTTAATTCCGAACTAGAAAACTCTCTGCGATCTACCACATAGGCATTGTAGGATTTTTGAGAATTCACTTTTTAATGACTTCTACAATACGTTTTTATTCAACTTTCTCCCCCCCATCGTTCCAAGTAGGCTGTGTCGTCTCCATCTGCACCATAGTTGCAATTCCAGCACACCCCAAAGTTGGTTTGTTGTCGAGCACCACAACTGGGACATTGAAATTCCCATTCAGCAGGCGGCACAAAATTTGTGTAAACTGGCTCTTCAAACCCACCATTCTTAATGAGGTCGCTGTCAAAATTAAAGACAGTTGTGTCCCAATACGGATGCCATCCTGTCTTTAATACATCCTTGTAGTTTGATTGCATCATGGGATAGATCGTATTGCTTGCCACAGTGCTTACGATCTTTTGGCACAATACGAAGAACCATGTAAAGGCATGGGCCGACATGTACCACATGCTCCACGGCATTCCAAACAATAGAAAGATGGAACACACCACGCAAAACATCATTGCCATATTTCTTACAATGACAGAGATTGATGATCGTGGTGCTCTTCCATAATCTCTCCATAGCAACAACAAGAACATGCCGCCAGAAAACATGAGCAAAGTGGAAAAATCCATCTCTTCATGCGCTGGCCCATCGTGCGTTTGATGAAAGAAATACATTACCCACAATGGAGATATAAGGAACAGTCGGGCAATAATGTTGATCATGAAGTCCCCCCTTTCTGAGAACCGTACTCATTTTGCACGTTGCGCAAGGAAATCTCTGAGTTTCCATGGAGCGAAACCTTCCTTGTCTGGTGTTTGGAACGTGTCGTACCACACTCTATGACCACTTCGCAGCATAACATGACGCATCATGATCTCAGACTTGATAGACGAATGAATGTACGCCTTGTTGTCCACATGCCTATTTATATGGCCTCCATTATATGGTTCATGGTCAGAAAGGTTGGATAGATTGAATGTGTCAGAACCACTATAGCTGTGTGATGCCAGCCAGTTCTCAAGTTTTTCACTTGCATTCGGATGCTTAAATATTTCGTAAATAAAATCAGCGTAATTGACATCACCATCCTCGGTCAGGACGACTATCATGAGTTGGGGCACAGGTAGTCCGGGGTATGCCGGCTCATCGCCATCAGGGTCAAGTTCATACATCTCTTCATTGTGACTGATGAATAGCGGCATTGTCGTCATTCTTAACGGCAGGTACTTCGCTTCCATCGCTCTGACCGCCTTGTCATGATTCTCATAAAGAGCCACCCATTCGATATTCGCAGGGGATAGTACGTTTCTTAATTGAAACTGCTGAACACCGTTGTCTACCCAATTCACCAAGCTGATTACAGCCCAAACGGCAAGCCCCACGATTGCGCAACAGATGAGTATGAGTCCATGGAAGGCGTCCTCTATTTTCTGAAGAGCCCATGGCTTTGGCGCACGGGGTTCGCTGTTTGGCATAATTTGGACTCTTTCTGTAATTCAGACTTGTTGCTGAGTAATCCAAAAACATCCGAAACGGTCCTAAGCCACAATGGCCGTTTGCAACCTAGCCAATAGAGAAAATGCTACCTCGTCTATCAACGAATATCCAGTTCCCGCTCTGCTGAATCTCGTACACATTTAGGGACATCACTTTGAGTCACAATGCGAAGACTCGAAATCGCTTCCATTGAGCCAATCGCACCAAGAGCAACACAGGCTTCTCGCCGTAAACTGCGACGGTATTCGAAATGATCGTTCGACAATCCTATCGGTTCATCCGCTTGAATATAACTCAACAGATCAGGCACGGCTTCAGTTGCTTTTGGACCAATGGCCTTAATCGCATCAAGGGCAAACGTATGAAGGCTGTCGTCCTGATCTGATAATGCTCGACGAGCCAGAGGCAAACCCAACGAAGAACCAATTTCTTTTATTGCTATCAGTAAATTAACTTCAATCATGAACAAGGTTGACTGAAGTGTGACGCCATCGACGGGTTCAATTACATGCCAAACCTCTTCCCGATGACAGTCATAAATGATCTCTTCGAAAAGCGGGATTAAGTTTTCCCCTTCAGGCCCAAGCATGGCTGCGACTATCGCACCATCAAGAATGTTTCTTGTGTACGGCGACTGGAGAGCATTTGAAATTCGTCGTCGGTACTCGTCTTGATCCTCAAGCAACTCAGCTAAATCTCCTGCTGCTGGTTCAGGCATCGGATGCAAGCTGCCTCTGACTGCAAGAACCATCATAGACGATCCAGCAAATTGACCGGGCACATTGATATTGGTGTGTTGGCTATTCATTGTTCTGAACTATTTATTAGTTGTGTGATCGGTTTTATCAATAGGACACCGGGAAAAGGTTTAACAAAAACCAACAATCGACACCATCTCGGAGATTCACATGTCAGGCAGCAAAACCAACGAAATCAATAATGTGTTTCCCACATCAATCAGTCACTTGATTGGACAGCAAGGAGTTCTTGACCAAGTTGCTGTAGCACTGGATGCCGCTCAAATGGACGGCAAAAAGTTTGAATCGTCCCTGCTTGTTGGTCCTCCGGGGCTAGGAAAAAGTGCGTTATCAACAGTAATCGCTTCGGAGATGGCTACCGTGTTACACGAGGTGCTCGGTCAGTCTATCAACAGTCCAGCAGATTTGAACGCTTTGTTGCTTGGAGCAAAAGAGCGAGACGTGATTCACATTGATGAATGTCACGAACTCGGAAAACAGTATCAGACTGCTTTGTACTTGGCACTCGATAAACGCAAAATCGTATTGAGTGGTAGCAAAGGAAGTTCGCCGCAATCGATCCCGCTTGCCAACTTCACAGTCTTACTGAGCACAACAGACGAATATCATCTCCTGCAACCGCTACGAGATCGGATGAGATTGACGCTTCGTTTTGAGTATTACTCTGATGACGAATTAGCAAAGGTTGTCGAACAGCGGGTTCAAGCTTTGGGCTGGGATGTTGATGACAAATTATTTCTGCAAATCGCTCAGCGTTCTCGTGGGACACCACGTTTGGCTCTCCGCTTATTGCAATCCTGTCACCGTGTCAGCCGCTCCCAAGGCGAAGACCTGATCACACTGAATCATCTTTCTCGTGCATGTGTGTTGGAGCAGATCGACTCAAAAGGTCTAGGGCCAATTGAACAGAAATATCTGCGAATATTGGCCGATGGTACAAGCCGACTGAACGTCATTTCTTCGATATTGGGACTCCCATCAAGAACCATAAGCGAAGTCACAGAACCTTTTCTAATTAGAACTGGCTTGATCATGAAAGATGATCAAGGAAGACGGCAACTTGCTGCCGCTGGTCGGGAACACCTGTCAAATTCTTGTACTGATAATGACTAATTTGTGTAGAGGAGATGACAAATGATTGAAAAAACAAAATGTGTTGTGTCCGTACTTGAAATGGCTTCCATGGTTGGTTTGTCTCGCCAACGATTTTACCAACTCATGGGTAGTGCTTTCCCGTGGCCGCTGTACAGCACAACCACCAAGAGACCTTTTTATTCTGAAGAGATGCAGCGGATTTGTCTTGAAGTACGGAAGCAGAACTGTGGGGTTAATGGAAAGTCAATCCTGTTCTACTCCAAAGGACATCGACAACCACGAAAGTCACAAGGAAAGACCAAACGACCGGTGCAGAACAAAGGGTACGCCGAAATTATCAATGGTCTTACAGCCCTTGGACTTCCCTCAACGAAAGAGGATCAAGTGGCAGCAGCGATCAAGAAACTGTATCCAAACGGGATCACCAAGCATGATCATTCTGAAGTGTTGCGAGCCATATTTCTGCATCTGAAGCATCAGCCAGTGTCAAATTCTTGTCTTATTGATGGAGATGTTCCGTGAAGAATCACACGTTTTTCCGTAGGGGTTTGAAGATGAACCATAGAGCGTCCTTGGACAATTTCCAAGAGACACTAGGTCGTTCTCGACTCGAAGATGTTGACAGGCGCAACCTGCGCTTCCCGGTGTCCTATCCCACTACAAGAATCCTTGAACATCCTCACTTTCTAAGTCGGCATCGCCATCGTCGATCTAACCGACGAAGAAATCTACACCTTCTCATCACCCATCGTCAGTGAACTCTGAAATTAGCATCTAGTCAATTCGGACACCGGGAAGTAAGTCGTCAAACAACAAATCACTCAACGACAGGAGTAACACGATGGACGACTTACTAGACGATGAACTGGCTGCAAGTGAATTCGCCGACGAGT
>Ga0115002_10003436_pt1 | contig 19759 bp, 24 predicted proteins | sample ArcticOcean_MG_C_8_FD_89576 | JGI IMG/M metagenome (GOLD analysis project Ga0115002, IMG submission 89576) | Marine microbial communities from western Arctic Ocean - ArcticOcean_MG_CB11_86 | ecosystem: Environmental > Aquatic > Marine > Oceanic | place: Arctic Ocean: Canada Basin | collected... | reverse complement strand
CTGAACTTCACTCTGCTCAACGAAGAGGATATTCGAGGCGGCATGGAACGATTCAGCCGGGAGGTCGCGGCCCTCCTGGATTAGCCACATTGGCGGATGCCTTCGGCGCATTTGGTACGTAACACCGTCCGTGAAGTGTTGGTTGCAACGTGTATATCCGCGTGGTCTAAGTTTTTGTGCGTGCGCGCCGGGAAGAATGAAGACTCGTTGTCGGCTGCGGTACAGACTTCACCTTTAGGGAATTAGCGCGCGGGCAGTGCCGGGCTCGTGCCGGCGAATTACACAAGAAGTTGAATCACGGCAGCAGGGAGAATTCGCATGAAGTATAAAGTGTTGCTGTTCGACAGCTGGGGAACGCTCGTCGACAATCATTCGATTTCCGAAGTTCTTGAGCCCTACATCGGCGAAAGTCATCTGGCGAACGCAATCTCTCGCGACTGGCGGTTCCAACAGAAGTGGGCGATGTTCTATGTCACGCTTTGTGATCGTTTTGTGCCGCATCCGGGCCTGACCGAGGCTGCGCTCCGCTGGGCCCTTGATCTCCACCACGTGAAATTGTCGGAGCGGGCCATCAAGGACGTCATGTCTCAGTACCACAAGCTTCGCGCCTATCCCGACGTGCCCCGGGCACTCCGCAAACTCAAGAGCCTGGGTCTCAAGCTGAAAATCGTTGCGAATCCGACCAAACAAATGTTGCTCGACCACACCGAATACGCGGGCATCCAACCGTATTTCGACGATATCATTTCAAGTGGCGAAGAAGCGAAGGCGTTCAAGCCTTCACCCAAGGTCTTCAATCTTGGCGTTCGCAAGGCTGGGTGCAAAAAGAGTGAGATACTTTGGGTCACCGGTCATTTCTGGGAAATTACCGGCGCGGACACTGCCGGTCTCGATACAGCATGGACCAATCGGGCCCGGCATCCTGCCTTGCAGATCGGTGTCACGCCGACCTACACGGTGCCGAACTTAGCCACATTGGCAAACACCCTCGCGCGTGAGCAGAGGGAGAAAGCCAAGAAGCGGTCGAAAAAACGTTAGCCGGCGGTACACCACTTCGCACAATTGCGTTTTGTGCACGGCAGGAGGCGGGCTTGAAGTCCGGCCTTCTTGTATGACGACTGTCTCCGCTGACGACGCGCACGTGGACTTGACCACAAAGGTTTGGAAATCGGTCAAAAATTTGTCCCTGTCGAATGGGTTCAAATTAGGCGACTCTTGGCCGTGATGGGAATAAATCGTCCTGCGGGTGAAGTTTTTAGGCCGCAATTGAAAGAGGTGCGAGATGACGGGTGATAGTGCTCTGAATGTGCTTGGAATTTCTGGAAGTCTTCGTGCGAAGTCTTTCAATTCGGGTGCCCTGCGTGCGGCTAGGGAACTGGCTCCCGACGGCATGTCGATCGACATCGCCGACATATCCAGGATCCCTCTCTACAACGGCGATGTCGAGGCGGAGGGCATGCCCGAGGCAGTTGTCCAGATTCGTGGTCAGATCGCCGCAGCAGACGGTTTGCTCATCGTTACGCCGGAATACAACTACTCCATTCCTGGCGTACTCAAGAATGCGATCGACTGGGCGTCGCGGCCACCGGAACAGCCTTTCGACGGCAAGCCCATGGCCATCATGGGCGCAAGCCCTGGTGGTAGCGGCACGATGCGCTGCCAGTACCAGCTTCGTCAGGCCTTCATTTTCCTCAATGGACTCATCATGAACCGGCCCGAGGTCATGATCTCAGGGGCCAGTGCATTGTTCGATGATGATGCCAATCTGACGGATCAGAGCACCCGCGAGCGCATCGGCACGTGTCTCGAGGCGTTTGCCGACTGGATTCGTGCTCGGCAGACTGTTGCCTGAGGCCGCAAACAATACACGGAAGAAAAATCATATGAAACTTTACGATTTCAAGGGCGCCCCCAATCCCCGGCGCGTGCGGATGTTCATGGCGGAGAAAGGCATCTCTATGCCGACTGAGCAGGTCGATTTGATGGCGCGCGAGCAGCACGAGGATGCGTTCCGGACGGTTAATCCGTGGTGCACGTTGCCGGTTCTTGAGCTCGATGATGGCACTCACATCTGTGAGGCCATGACGATTTGCCGCTATTTGGAGGCGACCCAACCCGAGCCGTCGCTCATGGGAACGACACCGCTGGAGCAAGCGACCATTTCGATGTGGGAGCACAAGCTCGAGATCGACGCCATGCTTGCCGTCGGCGAGGTGCTTCGCAACTCAGTCGACCGGTTTGCCGGGCGCGCCCTGCCCGGGCCGGTCGATCATGAGCAGATTCCAGCTCTTGCCGAGCGCGGGCGGCGGCGGATTGCCTATTTCATGAACGTGCTCGACGAACGGCTCGGGGAGAGTGAACACGTCGCGGGGCCGGACTTCAGCGTAGCTGACATTACGGCACTGGTGGCGGTCGATTTTGCCGCTCGCGTCGAAGGCGGAATCTTGAACAGCCGCGCCAATGTAAAGCGCTGGTACGAGTCCGTGAGCGCGCGACCTAGTGCTCAAGCCTAACGGACCGGCTCTGATTTCCAGGATTCACTTTGTGATCCAGTTTGGGCGCATGAATTTGCTCTAGCAGGACCACCGGACCATTCTGTGTTTTGGGAATAGGCAGATGATCTGAGAGGCGCGCCGTGGAGCTGACGCCAGACAGACTTAAGGACATATACCGCACGATGTGGCGGATTCGCCTTTTCGAGGAGGAGGCGAACCGGCAGGCAGCGTTCGGCAACGTTCAAGGCGCGTTTCACATGTATTGCGGCGAAGAGGCCGTGGCCGCCGGCTTTTGCGCGCACCTGCGGACGGACGACTATGTCGTGGGCAGGCACCGGAGCCACGGCCACTATATTGCCAAAGGCGGGTCCATCGATCGCATGATGGCCGAACTTTTCGGCCGTGAAGAGGGGGTGTGCAAGGGCAAAGGCGGCTCCATGCACGTCGCGGATTTCTCGGTAGGCATGCTCGGCGCCAACGGCATTGTCGGCGGCGGTTTCGCCCCGGCGACGGGGGCGGCGTTGGCGAGCCAGCTCCGCGGCGAGGATCGCGTCAGCGTATGTTTTTTCGGCGATGGTGCCACGCAACGCGGCACGTTTCACGAAGCCGTCAACATGGGTGCAATCTGGGATCTTCCCGTCATTTACGTCTGTGAGAACAATCAGTACCAGCAGTGGATACCGCAATCCCGGATGACCAAGGTGACCTCGGTCAAGGATATCGCGCCGTCCTACGGCATCCCCGGTGAATCGGTTGATGGCCAGGATGTGCTCGCGGTCAGCAAGGTTGCCGGTGACGCCGTCGCGCGTGCACGTTCCGGTGGCGGCCCCACTCTTGTTGAGTGCGTGACCTATCGCTTTCACGGCCACAGCCTGGGAGATTTGCAGGAATATCGGGACAAGAAGGAGGTCGAGCACTGGGTGAACGAGCGCGATCCCATACAGCTCCTGCGGACCTACCTCATGGAGCGGCAGCAACTCAGCCAAGATGAGGACACGGTCATTCAGTCCGAGGCCACGGCCGAAATCCAATCGGCGGTAGCCTTCGCCGAAGCGAGCGCCTTCCCGCCGGAGACGGACATCACCACAGACGTGTTCGTGGGATCCGAGGGGCTGCAGCCATGAGAACCATGACCTTTCGCGACGCGCTCAATGAGGTGATCCACGAAGAGATGGCGCGCGACGACAGGATATTCCTGATCGGCGAGGATGTGGCCACTCACGGCGGCAATCTTGCGGTGACCAAGGGAATCGCTGAGGCCTATCCCAATCGTATCCGCGAAACGCCCATCGCGGAGGCGGCCATCGTCGGTGTGGCTGTCGGGGCAGCACTGGCCGGGATGCGCCCCGTTGCGGAAATCATGTACATCGACTTTGTAACGTGCGCGATGGACGAAGTGGTCAATCAGGCCGCGAAGATGCGCTACATGATTGGCGGACAGGCCAGCGTGCCGATGGTTCTGCGGCTGCCCTGTGGCCTCGCGCGCTATACGGCCGCGTAACACAGCCAGGCGCTCGAATTTTGGTTCATGCATGTCCCGGGGTTGCACGTCGTCATGCCTTCGACGCCTCAGGACGTGAAGGGACTCTTCCGAACCGCCGTGCGGGAGCCCGACCCGGTTCTCTTTCTCGAATACAAACGGCTTTACAGTCTTGAAGGCGAAGTGTCCGACACTGTCGAGCCTATCCCGTTGGGGGTCGCCGAAGTAAAGCGCGAGGGAGAGGACGTGACCGTTGTCGCTGTTGGCTCCATGGTATCCAAAGCTCTGGAGGCGGCAATTCTTCTCGAAGACGAGGGCATAGACATTGAAGTCGTCGATCCGCGCTGTCTCTCTCCACTCGACGTCGACGCACTTGCCGCATCGGCGCGCCGGACGGGACGAGCGATGGTTTGCGCAGAGGATGCGTTGATGGCCGGGTGCACAGCGGAGATCGCCTGCGCGATTTCGGAACGCTGCTTTTCGGACCTGTCCGCCCCCGTCAGACGCTTGGCGGCGCTGGGTGTGCCGATGCCGTTCAGCTCACCATTGGCCGATAAAGTCGTGCCAAGCGTCGAACAGATCGTGGAGACCGTGAAAGAGCTTGTTAACGGCCACTGAAGTGGCGAATTCTCTGCTGGACGGATTGGGTTCGCTGCTAGACTTCGGTCGATCGTAGCGCAGGTGCAAATGGAGGGCCGCACAATGGCATCTGGAATGGAATTGTCCGTCACGCACGCGGGGGATACGCCCTTCGAATCGGTCGGGTTACGCACGTTCTTCGAGTACCGTGACCTGGGAATCGGTGAGTCGACCGAAGGTAAATTCCATGCCCACGTGATCCGTGCCCGTGAAGGCCACGGCGAGCGGGTTGGCTGGCATCAGCACGATCTTGATTTTCAGATGCTCTACATCCTCAAAGGCTGGGCGATTTTCGAATACGAAGGCAAGGGGGAAGTCCGGCTCGAAGCCGGTGACTGCGTCCATCAGCCGCCGGGAATTCGTCATCGCGAAGTCGATCACTCGGACGATTTGGAGCTGATCGAGATCACCTCTCCCGCTGACTTTACGACAGCTGAGGCCGAGGCTCCCGCCTAACTCCCAACCCCCGATCACACACTTCCCGGGAGGTGTTCGAGAACTTCTTCCGTTGGCAGGACGTTGGCGTATTCGCCGGCCATGTTGGCGAGCGACAATGAGTGGACTTCATCAGCAATCCACAGTCGCCCACTCAAGTCGGTCTTATCGAATGTGACTGTCGCATCGGAGACGACATGGGTTTCGAAAATCAGGTCTCCCGCCATGCGGACAATCGCCTCAACAGAATTATTTGTAGTTACACCTGTTATGATCAATTCATTGATCTTCTGATCCCTCAAGTGGGCATCGAGGCCGGTGCCAATAAAGGCTGAATTGGTCTTTTTGGCGGTGATTGTTTCATCAGGGCGCGGCATGACTTCAGATTTGAAGGCACTGCCCGGCTGACCTGGGCGATATGTCGATCCCGGGGCGGCCGAATCATGCCGCAGGTGAACGACCGGCATTCCACATGCCCGCCAGAAGGCATGAGATATTCGATTCCGCTTGGAAATTGTTGCGCTCTCCCCAACCGGGATCGCCGACCGCCCTCTGGACGTCGATGATCAATAGTGCTGCATCAGTGCTCAACTTCGGCTTGACGCGAAGCACCGCGCGAGTCGACCCTAAATGTGATCGCGCAAAACCGGCCTTGCGGCCTTCAGCGGCACGAATCCAAATCTAGTTCTCTTCTACGGCAGACTGGGGAGCTTTTGGAGCATTGGCCTGTGGTGGAGCAGGCTTGACCTTTGTATCGCCTTGGGTGGGTGGCGGTAACGTAGAGGTATCTTCTTTCGGGCAGGGAAAGCTCTCGGACAAGGCCATCCTGACAGCGATGAATCGGTCGACGCCGCTAGCTTGGCCTCTATTTGCCGCAGCCCACTCCGCGTAGATTTGCACCATCTGTTTATAGGAGATTGAACTTTGGCCGGTTCCCGGCTGGGCGGGCAGACAAATGTCCAGTTTCTCGTCCAAAAAATGCCCTGTGGTAACGCCATCATAGAGCCCGGCGATGTAGCCGGCGCAGTAGGCTTTGTGTTCGCCCCTGCACTGTTTCAGCAGATCCGCCCCCGTTCCTTGTGTGCGGACCTCCGTGACCCCCGACGCGAGTGTCAGTGTCAGAGCGAAAATGATAGCTGCCGCGGCATGGCTCAACTTTCCCATCGTTTTGGCCTCCTGCAGACAAATACACGCTATTTCTGGGTGGCAATCTCCAGAATTGAGTGTAATAGCACGTTACATCCAGCCTCAAGGTCGCCGGCCGTTGCATTTTCGATCTCGTTATGACTGATCCCACCTTCGCAAGGCACGAATATCATGCCGGTTGGCGCGACCCGCGCGACGTAACACGCGTCATGCCCCGCTCCGCTTACAATATCCATATAAGTGTAATTGCACGATTTTGCTCCAGAGCGAACAGCGTCAATGCATTCTTTGTCGAATACAACAGCCGGAGAGTGCCAAATCTGTTCAAATTCCAGCTCCAATCCGATCTCTGCGGCGATGTCTTCACAGGCCTTTCGGAGATGCGAATCCATCCGCGACAGAACTTCATCATCCGGGTGGCGGAAATCGACGGTGAAAAAGACCCCACCCGGGATCACGTTGCGGGAATTGGGGTGGACCTGCAGCATCCCCACCGTGGCGCAGGCGCCCGGCTGATGATCGAGACCAATGCGGTTCACCGCGTCGACGGTCCGTGCCGCACCGAGCAAGGCATCGCGACGGGTAAGCATCGGGGTGGGCCCGGCATGTGCTTCCTGCCCGGTCATGGTGATTTCGTACCAGCGCTGGGCTTGTCCGCCCGAAACGACGCCAATGGTTTTCTTTTCGTCTTCTAGGATGGGTCCTTGCTCGATATGGGCCTCGAAATAGGCTGCGAGCTTGTGGTCGCCACATTCCATGTCGCCGGCATAGCCGATCCGCTCCAATTCCTCTCCCAGCGTACGGCCGTCCGGGTCGGGTCGCGACAGGCCGTGGTCGATGTCGAAAGCTCCGGCAAAGACTCCCGAGGCGATCATGGCAGGTGCGAACCGCGAGCCTTCCTCATTGGTCCATACGGCGACTTCCACGGGGGCTTCTGTTTCGATGTCGAGGTCATTCAGCGTACGCACGACTTCGAGGCCGGCCAGCACGCCATAGGCGCCGTCATATTTGCCACCCGTGGGTTGTGAATCAAGATGGCTCCCCGTGACCACGGGCGGCGCGTCTGGGTTGCGTCCTGAGCGCCGGGCAAAAATATTGCCCATGCGGTCGACGGAAATCGTGCACCCGGCATCTTCACACCATCGCACGAAGAGATCACGCCCCTCCCTATCGAGGTCAGTCAGTGCCAACCGGCAGACCCCCCCCTTCTCGGTGGCGCCGATTAGGGCCATGTCCATCAACGACTGCCATAGCCTGGTGCCGTCGATTCGCAAATTCTTACCTGTTGTCGCTGTTCCGGCCATCACTACTCTCCTACTACAAGCGTACTTCCCGTCCGTTTCTTTATCGTCAACACCGGACTACTGCAGCGGTGAAAAAGGCGCTGCCGAAAGGATCATACTGGACTGACGCTCGATGAGTTCTCGCTCACCTTTGGGCGGCCACTTGCCGCTGGCTGCCGTCAGCTTACGGACCTCGGTACGATGCGCGAGGTTTTCGTAGGGCCAGATATGGATGAACCTGTTGAGTGGCCCCACATCGCTGTAAAGCGCCGACGTCAGTGGCGAGAACGCGGTGCGGATATGAACGTTGTCACCCCAGATCTCTAGAAGTTTGGGCATCGTGCCCGCCTTGATCGTGTAGTCCCGGAATTCGTAGAGAGGACCGTAGGAACCCGGTTCCGCAAAGGGACTGTTCGGAGCGGTCTTGAAAATCTCCGAACGTTCATCCGTCACAAGGCCCAACCTTGCCAGTCCGGGATTCCATTTTGGATCCTTGGTCGCCTCCGCACGGACTTCAGCGCGATGTTCCATGCTTTTGTATGGCCAGACGTGGATGATCTGATTCAGGGGGCCGACCTCTGTAAACCAGAACGCGGCCAACTCTGAATGCTTCTTACGGTACTCATAGCCGTCGCCGAACAGCTCCAGGACCTGCGGCACGGCGCCCGGGGTCAGATTGTAGGTACGGAACTCGTAGATCATGCGTTCTGACTCCCGTTGTCGCTGGCGGGACCGTTACTGCAACGGTGAGAAGGGTGCCGGCGTCAGGATCATGTTGGCCTGCCGTTCAACATATTCACTCGCACCTTTGGGCGGCCAAGTGCCACTAGCGATCGCCTTCTCGCGAACTTCGGCACGGTGCTCGAGGCTCTGGTAGGGCCAGATGTGGATGAACTTTTGGAGGGTACCGAGTTCGGTATAAAGACCCGCCGCCAAGGGCGAGAATTCTTTGCGTGTCTCGATCGCCGACTCCCAGATCTCTAGAAACTTCGGCATTGTGCCGACCTTCATCGCATAATCGCGCAACTCATACATGGGGCCGTAAGTGCCGGGTTCCAAAAACGCCGAGTTGGGCGCCACCTGAAAGATCTCCGCCTTCTGGTCGACGACGAGTCCCAGTTGCGCGAAACCCGGAGGCCAGTTCGGATCCTTTACGGCTTCCGACCGAACTTCTTCCCGGTGCTGCATATTCTCATAGGGCCAGACATGGATGATCTGATTGAGGGGACCAAATTCGGTCGTCCAGAACGCCGCCAGTTCGGAGTACTTCTTGCGATGTTCGTAAGCCGCGCCGAACATTTCCAGCACCTTCGGGGTCGCGCCGGGGGTCAGCGTGTACGTACGGAATTCATAGATCATGTGATGTGCTCCTTTTGGTCCTGAATGTTCATTCCGGTGAATCGCCGCCGATGAAGCGAATGATCGACGAGACATCGAGGTCGCTGTATCCGGATTTACAGTACAGCGAGAATATGGAATGAGCCTGCGCGCCGAGCGGTGTCGATGCCCCGCTCATCTGCGCCGCTTGCTGAGAGAGCCGCAAATCCTTTCGCATCATCGTCGCCGTGAACCCGGGCTCATAGTTGTTCTCGGACGGGCTTCCCGAAACCATGCCGGGCAGCATGCCATAGCCCACCAACGGCCAATTGGCCCCCGACGATTTCGAGACGATTTCGAAAAATTTATCGACATCGAGGCCGATGTGTTTCGCGAGCATCAGGCCTTCGGAGGCACAGATGAAATTGATGCCCATCATCATGTTGTTGCAGATCTTGGTGGCACACCCGGCGCCGGGCGGTCCGGTATGGAAGATATCGGTGCCCAACACGTCGAAATACTGCTTGGCCCGTGCAAACCCTTCGTCTGTGGCACCGGCAATGATGACGAGGGTTCCTTCGCGGGCACCCTTGGTGCCACGGGACACGGGTGCATCAAGCATTTCGAAGCCGCGTTCTTTGGCCGCTCGCTGGACGTCGCCTGCGCTCGCGAGATCGATGGTCGACATGTCGATCAGCAGCGTGCCCGGATCTGCCGACGCAATGACGCCGCCGTCGCTCAAGTAGACGTCGCGGACATGCTCGCCTTCAGGCAGGATCGAAATGACCGTTTCGGCACCGCCACATGCCTCGGCGATCGAACCGACGGCCACACACCCTTCGTCTTTGGCCTTCTTCAGGTTCTCCGGCACGACATCGTAGGCGCGCACCGTGTACCCGGCCTTCACGAGATTTGCGGACATCGGCAATCCCATGTTGCCAACGCCAATAAAGCCGATCGTACTCATCGATCCTCCCCTGAATCGTATTCCTCGTATATCAACCCACGAAGTATATCCCGCTGGTCATCGACCACCTATGGCGCCGCGGGGCGCGAGTAGCGAGACCTACTGAAGTGGAGAGAACGGCGCCGGCAGTAGGATCTTGTTCTCCTGTTTCATAGAGAACTGACGCCCGCCCTTCGGCGGCCAGATGCCCATCGCCTCGGCCTTGGCGCGGGTTTCGGAGCGGTGGTTCAAGCTCTTGTACGGCCAGATGTGGACGAACCGATTGAGCGGTCCGTGTTCCGAGAATCCCGCGAAGATCAACGGAGAAAGTTTGAGGCGCTCCTCCAGGGCTGCCTCCCACCGCTTCGTGACCTCGGGAAATGCTCCCGGCTTGATGGTGTAGGTGCGCATCTCGTACACCGGCCCGAGATCGCCGGACGGCAAATCCGGGCAAAACGGCGCCGGGACAAAGATTTCGGATTGCATGTCGGCGATCAACTCGGAGACGTCCAGCTGCCAGTGTTCGTCTTGGGCTGCCTCTGCACGGATTCGAAGACGGTCATCAAGGCTCTCGTAGGGCCAGATGTGCACGACCTGATGCAGGGGTCCGATATCCGTGTACCACCAACCTCCGAGTTCGGAATACTTGGACCGGTGTTCGTACGCGTCGCCAACGCGTTTCATGAGTTCCCGCGCCCCGCCGGGCACACAATTATATGTACGAATTTCGTAAATCATATCGCCAGCCTCCTATTCACGATCGAATCAGAAGTATCCATTTGAGCGAGTCACTTCTTCTTTCTGCCCTTGCCGCGCCCCGACGCCTTTGTTGGCGGGGCCTTGTGGTCAAAGCTGCTTACGCCCCACGCTGCCCGTGGTTTGACCGGCCGGACCGGCAGGCCGTGCGCGCGTGACAAGTCGAAGAGCGGCACGCCGGGCGCCAGCATTGAATTGAAGAAGAACATCAGAGCTTGGGTCATCTCCTTGGGTCTCTCCCGGGTCACGAAGTGGCCCGAGTCCATCATCAGAACTGCTTCGAGTCCGGGGATATGATCCTCTATGCCACGCCAGTACTCGACGGGCTGGCGCGGATCGTGAGCACCGAACACAACGACGACGGGAAATGTGAACTTGGAATAATCCACGGGGGTGTTGTTTTGCAGGTCCCGGAAATAGCGGGGCACGGCCTCTGCGGTTCCGGGATTGGAGAACTCCGCCACGATCTCTTCAATTTCTTCTTCACCCAACTGCGTGCCGGGACTGCACGAACTTTCAAACCACACCCGGACATAAGCCCCGGGCTTGGCCAATAATTTGCTGAAATCCTGCCAGTTCTGGGAATTCCACTGATGGTGGAGCGAATTTCTTACATCGTATTCATGCACCGAAATCGAGCAGCGCATGTAGCGTTGGATTCGCTCCGGAACAAAATCGCAAATGTGGTCGCCGATGATCGAACCCCAATCATGTCCTGCGAGCCGGAAACGATCGATGCTGAGCGAGTCGAGCACCGCGACCAGTTCCCGTGCGACGTTGGCCCCTGTGTAATCACCGTCCTTCTTGTCGGATTGGCCGTACCCCTTCAGGTCGAAGGCGAGAACGCGGAATTGGCTTGCCAACGCCGGGATTTGATATTTCCAGCACTGCCAGCTCTCAGGAATGCCGTGCAACAACACCACGGGCTCACCGTCACCGGCCTCGGCCCAATGCCATTTGACTCCATTGACCCGCTTCGTCCGGTGGCTAAGACCGCTCATCGATTGCCTCCCATGATTATTGTCGGCCGGCGGATTATCGGTGCCGGCAGCGCTGAGTATAACGAGGTGGCATTGGTTGCGTCAGCCGACGCGGCTTCGAAGAGAACACTCCTCGGACATTGTCAAAGGAGCGGCCGCGGCCCTGAAAATCCGCCACCAACTGTCACTGGGACGGATGCTCAGCTCAGCGTCCGCTTGGGGAAGGCAGGGAAATGGGTTACAAATTAAATCCATAGGGGCACTTTGCCTCGACGGAATGTGTTCACGAACTTCGATGCGCGATTGTTGCGCCTCACGAAAGGATGCCAATGGCCCGTAAGCCCAATTACAAGTTTGAACGTATCCAGCGCGAACGGAACAAGGCCGCCAAGAAGGAAGCGCGGCGGGCGGCCAAAGAAGAACGATCGGCCCAAAAGAATACGGAGGGGGACGGAGCCTCGCCTGAGACATCGGACACAGCCGATGCGGAGCTCGACGAGACGGGCGAACCAGAGCCTGAAATCGGATAGCCCCGAGTCCGACATTCGATAGCATTGAGCAACGGTCCTAACTTAGGGACACATCTCCAGAATTCTGGACTTCGTGATGACCCGTTCCTGCGGAACGGGAGGACACCTGCATTTAACTCAGTTGGATGACGTTAGGAAGCCGCGGTTGGTTCGGTGCCGGCGGGTGGACGCGGCCTTGCGGTCGACGGGTTTTCGGCGCGCTTCGCTTCCGGTGTTACTGGTTGATATTCACCTTTGGCGCGGCGGACGAGACCCTCGAAGGATGCGCGCGCACGTCCTTCGGCGGTACGATCGTTCAGTAAGCTTGCATAGGCGTGGAAGGCCTGAAATATAGCGAACATGTTGAACGCGAATTTCGCCGTGTCGAGCTCGGCGCCGAATTCACCCAATTCCTTCGCTTCCCTCACGGCCCCTTGCACCACATCGATCCATTCCTTTTGGACCTTGTTGAGGAAAAAACGCAACACGCCCGGTCGATCGTCAAGCTCCGTCGTCGCCGTGACGAACAGACAGCCGCCGGGCAAATCTTGAGATGTCGGCCACTCCAGCCTGGCGGGAATAAGAACTCTATTGGCAAAAAGTTGTGCGGCTGCTTGCAGGACAGAAAGTTGAAGCGTTTCTTTGGTGCCGAAATGCGCGATGAGCCCGCTCTTGGACAGACCCATCTCGCTTGCGAGCCCACCTATCGTGAGACCTTCGAGACCTACTACGCTTGCTAAGCTTACCGCGCGCCGCAGATAGCATCGCGGGTCTCTGCACCTTTGGCCATCTAGGCCCCCACTCCATTACACGCGCAGAACTAATCAGATCGTTCGTACTATTTCAAGAAATCGTTACGCAACCAATTCGCAAGTTGGGAATTCCCCAACTCACGATACCGTAAAATCCCGATAAGTTATCGGGCCGAATCGGAGATTTAGCAAGATACGTTGCCAACAATATGAATGTGGGGGCAAGTTCCACGCATCATTCGCCCCGATTCATCCTGTTGTCCACGAGGTCCGCCACAACCGACGGATCCGCGAGGGTCGAGGTATCCCCTAGATCGTCGGACTCGTCGGCGGCGATTTTGCGCAGGATGCGGCGCATGATCTTCCCGGATCGCGTCTTCGGTAAACCCGGCGCCCATTGGATTAAATCCGGCGACGCGATGGGGCCGATCTCCTTGCGCACCCATTGCACCAACTCGTCCCGCAGCGCGTCAGACGGCTCATCGCCGACCATAAGCGTGACATAGGCATAGATGCCCTGCCCCTTGATGTCGTGCGGATAGCCGACCACCGCGGACTCCGACACCTTGGGATGCGCCACCAGCGCGCTCTCCACTTCAGCCGTACCCATACGATGGCCCGATACATTGAGCACATCGTCAACGCGGCCCGTAATCCAGTAATAGCCGTCCTCATCACGGCGACATCCGTCGCCGGTGAAATAGCGTCCGGGATATTGGCTGAAATAGGTTTCGATGAATCGGGGATGGTCGCGGAACACTGTACGCATCTGTCCCGGCCATGAATCGGCGATGCACAGGTTGCCCTCGCAGGCGCCCTCGAGTTCGTTGCCGTCGGCATCGACGATTATCGGTCTGACGCCGAAGAACGGCCGCGTCGCCGAGCCCGGCTTGAGGTCCGTGGCGCCGGGCAGCGGCGTGATGCAGACGCCGCCAGTTTCTGTTTGCCACCAGGTGTCGACGATCGGGCAGCGGCCATCGCCGACCACGTTGTGGTACCAGTTCCACGCCTCGGGATTTATAGGCTCGCCGACGGTGCCGAGGAGCCGGATCGACTTGCGGCTCGTCTTCTTCACCGGCCCGTCACCTTCACGCATCAAGGCGCGGATCGCGGTCGGGGCGGTGTAAAAGATATTGATGTTGTGCTTGTCACAGACCTGCCAGACGCGCGACGAGTCAGGGTAATTCGGTACACCTTCGAACATCACCGTGATGGCGCCATTGGCGAGCGGCCCGTAGACGATGTAGCTGTGGCCCGTGATCCAGCCGGCATCGGCCGTGCACCAGTACACATCGCCGTCGTGATAGTCGAAGATGTACTGGTGCGTCATCGATGCGAAAACGATGTAGCCGCCGGTGGTGTGCAGGACGCCCTTCGGTTGGCCTGTACTGCCAGACGTGTAGAGAATGAACAGCGGATCCTCCGCGCCCATCTCCTCCGGTTCGCACTCGGTCGCCTGGCTCTCCACCAGCTCGTGGTACCAGACGTCGCGGCCTTCGACCCAGTTGATGTCGCCGCCGGTCCGTTTCACGACGACGCACTTTTCGATCGTCGGACATTTCTCCAACGCCCCGTCGGTGTTGCCTTTGAGCGGGATCGGACGATTGCCGCGCACGCCTTCGTCAGAAGTGATGACGACGGTGGAATCGCAGTCCTGAATCCTGCCGGCGAGGGAATCGGGTGAAAAGCCTCCAAACACGACGGAATGCACCGCACCGATGCGTGCGCACGCCAGCATCGAATACGCGATCTCAGGCACCATCGACAGATAGATCGTGACCCGATCGCCCTTCTTGACGCCGATCGATTTGAGACCGTTGGCTAGTTTGCAGACTTCGTCGTGCAGCTCCTGATAGGTGATGGTCTTATCGTTGTTGGGATCATCGCCCTCCCAGATGATGGCGGTCTGATCGCCGCGGGTTGCGAGATGGCGGTCAATGCAGTTGGCGCTGACGTTCAGGGTTCCGTCGTGGAACCACTTCACATGAAGGTCGTTCGCGGCGTAGGAGACGTCCTTGATTTTGGTATAGGGCTTGATCCAGTCGACGCGCTTTCCGTGCTCGGCCCAGAACGTTTCGGGGTCATCGATCGATTGCGCGTACATGCGCTGGTACGTCTCGGCATCGCACAGCGTCCTGCTCTTCCATTCCTCGGGAACCGGATAAATCTCTTGTTCCGACATGGCTTGGGCGTCTCCCTGATATTTGGCGCTTCGCCCGTCTCGATCGGGACTATGAGGCGAGCGCGTTCGTCCCACTTTCTGGCTGAATTATTGATTCATTTGGGGGACGCCACAAGGCGGCCCGATTGGACACTTTGGTATGCACCCGCTAAAGGAAGAAAAAATGGGGAGGCAGCAAACATGCTCCTGCATCTGATGACGTGGCAGGAAGTCGAGGCGCATTTGAAGACCTCGACCGGTATCATGATGCCCATCGGCTCGACGGAACAGCACGGGCCCACGGGGTTGATCGGCACCGACGCCGTTTGTGCGGAAGCCATTGCGCAGGCTGCGGGCGAGATCGCCGATGCCGTCGTCGGACCGACCATCGGTGTCGGCATGGCCCAGCATCACATGGCATTCACCGGATCGATGACCCTTCGGCCATCGACGCTGGTTTCCGTAATTGCGGATTACGTGAACTCGTTGGCCCGGCATGGATTCGAGCGCTTCTACTTCATCAATGCGCACGGCGGGAACGTCTCGACGGTGCAGTCGGCATTTCAAGAGGTTTACGCTCAAACCAGCATCGACGGTGGCGGTGAGAACCGCCCGCGCGTGCGCTGCGTACTGCGTCAGTGGTACCAGCGGCCACGGGTGCTAGCTCTGGCCAAGAAGTTTTACGGCAGCAAGGAAGGCTATCACGCGACACCGTCTGAAGTTGCGGTCACCCAGTACCTGTTTCCCGATGCCATCAAGAGCGCGGAGCTCCCGGAACTCACATCGCCCGGCGGATTCTCATTCACCGACGCTGACGATTACCGGCGCCGCTTTCCCGACGGCCGCATGGCATCCGACCCCTCCCTCGCGACGCCGGAGCATGGCAAAGAACTCTTCGAACTCGCGGCCAAGGATCTCGCATCGGACTACCGGGAATTCCTCAAGGATTAGCGCTCACGATAGAATATGGAGCGCTGATCTCGTGGCGCGCTAGGAAAAGGTGATGCGCCATGACCTTTGAGATTCTCCGGCTATTGCATTTCATCGGGCTGTCTCTACTGGCCGCTGGGTTGATCGGCGTGTTCGTCTCTGACCTGCGCTCCCGCCAGGTCGTCGAGCTGGCGCCGTTTGCCGAAGCCGTCCGCAATGTCACCGTGTTCTACGACGGCGTGGTCGTTCCCGGCGCGCTCCTGCTGCTGATCTCGGGGACGTGGCTCATCATCGAGTTCCACGGCGGTTGGGATTTCATCCAAACACAGTGGCTCGCGGGGATGGTCTTTTTGTTCGCCTTCGAATTCATCGAAGGCAACACGGTCACGAGGATCTATTCCATGCGTTTACGGCGCCTGACACAGGAAGCCATGGAGAAGGGCGCGGTGACGCCCGCGCTCTATGCGGCGCGGGAGCAGGCGCACCTACCCACTTTCACGCATTTTCTCGATATCCCGCTCCTGCTGGTCATCATTTCTCTGGGTGTCATCCGACCCGAGACCTGGACCCAGGCGTTCGTCGGTGTGGGAATTTCACTTGTCACCGCTGCGGTTCTCACAACCCTCCTGCCACGGCTATACCCCTGGAAGCCCGACGTCTCCAAGATGGATTGATACAAGCACGTCAACCTAGTGCGCGAGATGCGTCTTCTACGTCGCGGCTTTCGCAGAGCGAGATGTTCTGTGTAATCGAGAGAGATACATGAAATGAACTCTGTCAAAGTAGTTGTGGATGTAAGGAACGACAAAGAAATAAGACAGCTCGTTGACGAAGGCCGCGCCCATGGCGAACCAGTCGAAGGAAAGTCTATTCTGAAACCCCTGCGAGCGAGTTGCGTCACACTGAATGAACAAGGGGAGCAACAAGTCGCTATTCAACAAGCGATATAGTTTGCGCCGCTCCAAATCTCATCGATGAAGGGTCGATACCCGTGGCATTGAAGCCAAAACGGACCGAGGGTTTTGCCTTCGTGGTGACGCTCGGCGGCCTCGCGGCAGTGACTGCGACGGCAGTGGATATCTTCCTTCCCGCACAGCCGAGCATCGGCACGGCGTTCGATCTTCCCTCGAGCGCTGGTGGCGTGTTGGTCAGTGCCTACTTCCTCGGCTACGGCCCGGGCATGATGTTTTGGGGACTCATGGCCGATCGTTTCGGGCGGCTGCCGCCCCTTTACATCTCCCTCGCCGCCTTCGTCATCCTGGCAGTGGTTTGCGCGACGACGGACTCTTTCGAAGTGCTGATAATTGCCCGCTGCTTGCAAGGGGTGGCCGGCGGCGGTGGACCCGTAATCGCGCGGGCCATCGCTCGTGACATGGGTGGCGGTGCGCGAACCATCCGGCTGCTTACCACCGTAACCGCCATACTAAGTGCGGCACCACTGCTTTCACCTATTGTCGGTTCTGGTTTGCTTGTGGTGTTTGAGTGGCCGTCCGTGTTTTGGGCGTTGGCCGTCTTCGGTGTCGCAATGGCGCTAGCGACCTATCTGTTTCTTCCTGAAACGCGACCCCGGATCGACGGTGGCGGGGCGGCGACTTCATCGATCCTGATTGCGACCAAGTCATTGTTCAGGTCGCGCGATTTCGTCGTCGGCACCCTGCTTACCGCAACGGTTTTCGGTGGATATGCCGTGCTCTTGTCGATCGGTGCTTCTGTTGCCGAAGTGCCTTACGGAATTCCGCCGCAGCTTTTCGGATTTCTATTTGCCGTCGCCGCATTGGCCCTCGTGGCGGGTTCCGTTTGTGCGCGTCTCGTTGCACCCCGGCTGGGGGTGGAACGCGTGGTGACGACGGGGAGCGTCATCGCGGGTTTGGCTGGCGCCGGACTTCTTCTTGTTGGAGCGGGGTCGCCGACCCTTCCGGTCCTATGGGCAGCGGTTACCGGCTATCTGTTGGCATTTGGCATGTTATTCCCGACTGGGACGGCGAAAGCCTTGGAACCTACCGGACGCATGGCAGGTCTCGGCGCATCCCTGATCGGTGCAATGCAGATGCTGGTGGGGGCTGTCGGAGCAGCACTCGGAGCTGCCCTCTTCAATGGGTCACACGCCGCACTGAGTACGCCTATGGGAATTGCGGGATTGCTGTGCCTCTTTTGCCGCCTCGCCGACCTGGCGACAGATCGACAAAAGCTAGATCCGTAGCCCTCTGCGTTGGCGTAGAAAGATCAACCGCTCGCACATTTTATGCAGAGTGCGGCGTCAGGAACTGCCTCCAGACGCTTATCGCCAACTGGCTCGCCGCAGGAGGTGCAGGTCCCGTAGTTACCTTCCTCGATACGCGTTAGCGCAGCCTTGATACGCCTAGCCTCCAACATCGCGGCGTTGCCAAGGCCCTCGAGCACCTCATCTCCTTCGGATTCCGTAGCGCGTTCTTCCCAGTCGCGGCTGTGCGGTTCGCTCAGTTCTGCGTCGATTTCCTTGGCTTCGGCTAAAAGTTCGGCGAGGCGCGATTCGAGTTGTTTCCCGAGGGAATCCAGGTCAGGCATGGTGCACGTTCCTGCTTTATGTAAACCGGCTCAAAATTATACGTCACCTCGGCCAAGGAATCGAACTTGTTGGCCAAACATTTTAGATTATCACGATTCGCAGCCTTTCGATCTTCGAAATGGCTGGTCAATCTTCGATAGGACCGTCGACCACCACTTCACCGTTCGTGACGATGATAGGCACCCGGGACAGCGAGGCGCCCGGGCACGGACCCGCCACGCAAAACCCGTCGTGAATGCGGAACTGCGCCCCATGCGTTGCGCACAGCAAGTTCGTCCTGTCGCGGTTCAGAAACTGGTCGGGCGTCCAGTCGAGTGGTGTCCGCGCGTGAGGGCAGATATTCACGTATCCGAAAACGTCGTCCTCGCGCCGCACCACGAACATTTCGAAGCGTTCGTGGCCGCTGCCAAAACTGAAGCCTTTTCCACTCAGGTCCGGGATTTCGTCGAAGCGGCAGAGAACATGGCCTGGCGCGGGCGCGCTGACCGGACTATTTCGGCTCAGGGCTTGATGCCGCCCATCTTACAGATGAGCTTCCAGTGCTTGGACGTCACAGGGACGATGGACAGGCGCGATTGTCGCACCAGTGCGAGATCAGAAAATTCGGGTGTCGCCTTGATATCGGCCAGCGTGACAGGCGTTTTGAGGGGTTCGACCGCCTCGACGTCTACCATGCCGAACCGGCCCGACGCGTCGGTGTGGTCCGGGTAGTACTCCTTGACGACACGCACGACGCCGACGATCTCCTTGTCCTTCACCGAATGGTAGAAGAAGGCTTTATCGCCAATCTTCATGGCCTTCATGTTGTTCGAGGCCTGGTAGTTGCGCACGCCGTCCCACTCCGCCGGGCCTGCCTTGACCTGGTCGTCCCACGACCAGGCGCCAGGCTCCGATTTCATCAGCCAATAAGCCACCATTCACTCGCCCTCCCTTAATCTTCCACCGGCTTGCCGTCGCCCAGCACCCACAACCAGGGCCGGATGACAACGTCTTGGTAGAGGCCGTTCACGACGAACGGGTCGCCTTGCAGGAATGTTTCCACCTCGGCCACGCTGCCGGCCTGATAGATCATGAAGCTGCCGTTGGGGTCGCCGCCATCTTCGTCAAGGGTACGGCCGGCGGCACGCACACTATCGCCGGCTCCTTTCAGGAATGCGACGTGCTGTTCGCGCAGATTCTCGCGCAATTGGACGCCATCTGGGATGTCGGTCGCGAACATCACATAGAGCATAGCGGGCCCCTTCTTTTCGTTGCGTCTGGTGCCGGCCCTAGCCGGGCTGGAGCCCGGTGCCGATGCCGCAGGTCCAGGGCAGGACGGTGACACTCTCGAACAGGCCGGCCTTCGCGAACGGGTCGTTATTGGCAATAGCCTCCGCTTTCGCCAT
>Ga0115002_10003430_pt1 | contig 19785 bp, 19 predicted proteins | sample ArcticOcean_MG_C_8_FD_89576 | JGI IMG/M metagenome (GOLD analysis project Ga0115002, IMG submission 89576) | Marine microbial communities from western Arctic Ocean - ArcticOcean_MG_CB11_86 | ecosystem: Environmental > Aquatic > Marine > Oceanic | place: Arctic Ocean: Canada Basin | collected... | reverse complement strand
CAGGTCGGTGGCATTGAGGTCACCGTCGTTGAGATTAACCGTGATTCGCTTCGCGCAGCGCAGCAGTTTCTTGGTTTTGATCCAAGTGTTGTTGATGTCCGGATTGAGGACGCTCGGACATTCGTACGGCGTTGTGGAATAATATACGACATTGCGATTGTCGATCTATTTCACGGCGACAACACGCCTGACTATCTGATGACACAGGAGTTTTTTTCCGATCTTGCCAAGTGCATGGACGATGACTCGGTTCTTGTGATCAATGCTTTCTTCGATTCCGAGAATGAGGAGCCCAACCAACGTGTGCGCGCCACCATACAATCGGTATTTCCTTCGCTGTTTGAATTTCGCTCGCCTGACGGCGCGGCTTACATGGCCGCGACGAAGGTCGATCGAGGGGCCCCTGACCCTCTGAAACCGGTCCAGCTACCAGCCTTTATGAGACAGGAATTTGCATCGGCGGCCGCAAACACGCGGCGTATCAGCGAGATGATGATCCAGGGCGCTGCCCCAATCACCGATGCCCACAACGTCTTCAAAGTGATTTTCTCAAACGCTGATCGGCGCCTTCGTCGTAACCTCGCGGACGGACTACCGATCCAGTTCCTCGTTAATTAGAACGTGAGCTCACCGGCGCCACCGACCGGCGGGCCACCGTTCCCGCGGCGCGTATCGCCAGATATAGGTGAGTGAGGGTGGGCAGCATCGCTGACAGTCCCATGAGAACGCCAAAGTAGATGTTCCTGATTTCCTCACGTCCCGTCGGGTCTTGTAGCGCTCTAGCAAGACGGTCTTGATAGGCTGCATTTCTTGCCAGCAGCGACTCCGGCGCTGTCCCCAGCATGCCGACGATCCAACCGGACACCGAAAAGACGAAAAGCACCCAAAAAGTAGCGAGGGCGGCAATGCCTAGGTCAACGCTTAGATGGCCGACATATGAGGCACTGGAAGACGCGCTGAGTGCGCGACGTACCATGTAGATGGTTACGAATAACGACAGGGAGTCGAAGAAGGCACCGAGGATGCCGACCGGAAACTGAACACAAAAATAATGCGCGCGCTCCGGCCCGAACGCAACTTCGGGAAACGCGGTCACCATCGCAATCCAATAGCAAGAGATGTTCAAGGCAACAAAGAACCCGAATACCTTTTCATAAAAGAAACTGGTGTTCGCCTTTTTGCGTTCTAGCGTCGCAAGCAGCGCCTCTAACCTTGATCGCCACAAAACTACGATCAGTGAAGTATCTCGCTTTCTCAAATTATTGGCACCGGGTTCGTAGGGCTCCGACATTAGCACGGCTTGCGAGCGCAAGGATTCAGCCTTGTCGCTCGGTCCATCTTCCGCATTACAACAGGGTCCCGGTCACATCTGCGCCAACGAAGGCAGCGTCGGTGGTTACGGAGCTTCTGCAGTACGCTCCCATTAGCGAAGACTGTGTGTTCGTCAAGGGGCATTCGAAGACTAAGCCAATAGCGCCAAACGATACGGCCGAAATCCGTGGCAAGAACCGTTGCGCCGAAATTCATATTATCGGAGATAACGGTCAGGAACCAACGTTATCGGTGCCGTTGCAGAAAAGCCGCTGTCGACGTAGCTGCCAGCGTCGCGCCAGAAAAAAGATCCCAACTAGAATCATCGCCGTTCCAAGCACGCCGTAGGCTGTTCGGAGGTTCCATGCGTCTGCAATGGGCTGGCTCAGCAGCGGCGACAAGAAATGGCCTACGAAGATGCTAGTGGCGAGGCCCCCGAGAATGCGTCCCCGCAGTCGGTCTGGCGCAACTTCCAACACCCAAAGTGACAAATTGGGGAACAGCAGCCCAAGGGACGAGCCGGTCAGTGCAAGGACGAAGAGAATCGGCGTTAGCGTATCGAGTGCAGTTATCAACCAATAGCTGACACCAAATCCCACGAAAGAGATCACGAAAATAGTATCGCGGCAGAAGACTCTTCGAAACCAAGCAAATGCAAACATGGATACTGACGCGGAGGCGACGGAAATCAACGCCATCGCAAGGCCCGCAACCAGCGGACTTAGAACCCCAAGATCACGAAGGAAAAACGGCAACTGGGTCGGCCCCATGTAGAAAGCAACGCTGTGCACGATGCCGATGCCGTAGAGCATGCCTATCATTAGATAGGGAGGGTTGGAGCTATCCTCGGCGTTGCGACCATTCTCGATTGAGTCGCGATCGGGCTCAAAGAGAAAGAGTACAGCGAGCGGCAAGATCGCAAACGCGAGTAGGTAGACCAGAAACGGCGCGCGCCAATCGAGGGTGGCGAGAAGCCCACCTAGGATCAAAAATACGACACCGCCGTATTGGATGAAGCCCTGCCGAAACCCCATAAAGCGCTCGCGCACCCGGCCGGAGAAGTAATCACCCATCAAGGTCGATGACACGGTCATCACCGCGGCAACTGCAAGTCCGAGCAAGGCGCGACTCGCCAGTATACCTGGCAGAGTATCCAGCACGACGCCAGCCGATCCAGCGAATCCATAGAGCGTGATACCGGCGATGAGTAGACGCTTCCGACCGAACCGGTCGACAATGAAACCTGCCAGTGGCGCAGATATCGCGATGACAAGCGACGGCAAGGTGATGAGAAGTCGCGACAGGTAGGCAACATTAGGATACGACTGAAAATGGTCAGCCAAGGCGGGTAAGGCAGGCGAGATCGTGGCGCCGGCCATGATGGTCATGGTGCCAGTTAACAGCAGGGTGAAACGGACGGCACCACTTTGATCTTGGTCGAAACCGGATGAGTTGGTCGACGCTCTCACGTACGGGCCTCGGGTCGTCGCACAATCCTGCGAAGGCCGAACATCATCGACACAGTCAGTAGCAATAAAGCTCCAGTGAAAAAGGCTACCGAAAGGCTGGATGTCTTGGCGATGCTCTGGCTGAGGAGAGGCGAGATAAAAAATCCCATCATAACCGCTGATGCTTGGCCGCCCATGATCCGTCCGCGCACGTGATATGGGGCAAGTTCCAGCAGGCGAATCGAGAAATTCGCCGTCGTCGATCCTTGTCCTGCACCAAAAAGCAGGAGACCTAAAAATAGCAAAGGCAAAGCGTTCGCTAAGCCCATCGCGAAAAACCCAATAGCGCTTAAACCAAAGCCAAAAATAAGCATGGTCTCGATGCCGACGTGCCGCCGAATACGTCCGTAAAATAGTGCCGTGATCGCGGTCGCAAGAGTCGATGCGGCCACCCCTACACCGGACAGCGCCGGATCCGCGAACCCCAGCTCGCCAAGGTAGAACGGTACTTGGGTTGGGATCATGTAAAACGTGACGCCAAAAATGAATGCCGCAAAATACACCCACCCGATTTCTAGCCAGGGGATGGGGATGACTCTGCCGCCACCTGCGTTGCCTCCTGGGCTAACATCCCGTGGCGGTTCGGCGATGAACTTGAGGACCATGGGCAAGATGGCGAGTGCTACGAGGTAGATAAAGAAGGGCGCGCGCCAATCAAGTGTTGCGACGAAGCCGCCGAGAACAAGATAGATCACTCCGCCGAAATTATTTGAGGCGTTTCGGTACCCCATGAAACGATTGCGAGGCGCGCCGCTAAAGTAGTCGCCGACGAGCGTTCCAACAGTCGTCATGATTGCGGCCGTTGAGATACCGAGGAATGCTCGGGAGATCAGAATCGCTGTGATCGAGTCGAACATTGCCCCTCCGACGCCCGCTGCTGCGTAGAGAAGAATGCCGCCGATGAGAAGCTTGCGGCGGCCGAACGTGTCAATGACATAGCCTGCGAACGGCGCCAGTATCGCCATGAATAAAGATGGCACGGTGATAATGAACCGAGACAAGTAGTCGATTCGCGGAATGTGAGAGAAGTGTTGCTCGAGTGCCGGGAGTGATGGCGAGACAATCGCGCCCGCCATCACGGCAAGCGACGCGGTCATCAGCAACGTGATGCGAACAGCAAGGACCGGTGATTGGTCTCCGGCGTCAGACATCAGGAGCCGTCGAAAAAAAAGGCCGGCGCATTTATGGCTATCGGCAACGGAGTTTTACCGCCGTCGACTTGGCTGTGCACTCGGCGAGCAGCTTAAAGCGCTCCGAATGCAGCTTCTACCAGAGCTGTCCCGCGTGGCCCCAACTCAAGACCGTCATGCATCAAATTCGGGGTGTAGCCGAATGCCAGCTCGCTGTCGGCGTCGGCAAACCCGAACGCACCACCGGCGCCCCAATGTCCAAACGCGTGCGGGTTGGGTCCCATTGGAAATGTCGGATTGTTGAGCTCGTAGCCCAGGGCGAATCGGATTGGCTTACCCAAAACCGGGTCGTCGGATTCGCTCTCACACTGAAAACCGACGGCACGATCACGGGTAGCCGGAGTCATGATCTGTACGCCGCCGAAGGTCCCGCCACCTCTTAGCGTCTCGAAGAGTCCTGCAACGGAGCGGGCATTGCCGTGACCTTGGCCGGAACCGACCTCGCTGGAGCGCCATCCGTCCGAGTTGAAGTCCTCATTAGTACCAAACCCTTGCATGGTGCGCGCAAAAAGAGTTTTGGGATTATTTTTGACTTCCTCAAATAGGGCGCGCGGACTCCCTTTCTGGAGGACCGTTGCGCACCGCGCCTTTTCTTCGTTGTTCAGCGCGAAGTTGTAGTCCAGGCCGAGCGGTCCGCAGAGTTCCTCACGATTGAACTGGCCGATGCGCTTGCCGGTCATCCGGTACACCAGGCCGCCCATCAGGTAACCGTATGTCATGTTCAGGTACACCGGATTGACGCCAGGTTCCCAGTTCGGGCTCGTCTTCTCGATGGCGTCAATCATCAGGTCCCAGTCGTACAGATCGCCCGCCGCTAGCGGCGCGTCTACATAGGAGATCGCGCAGCGATGATCGAGTAGGTGCCGAACCAGTATGCCTTCCTTACCGTTTTGTCCAAAGGCTGGCCAAAAGTTTGCGACTGGCTCTTCCAATCCGATGACTCCACGATCAACAAGCATGTGCCCCATCGTCGATACTAAGGCTTTGGACACCGAAAAGGTGGAGACGATGGTGTCACGGTCCCAGGAACGTTCAGTTTTCGGATCGGCCACACCACCCCACAGGTCGGCAACTTTCCGACCCTGGACGTAGACACAGACCGAACAGCCGACCTCGCTACCGTTGTTTAGGAGTTCAGCTAGAACGTCCTGGACACCGTTAAATTTGGAGTCGCATTCGCCCGACACTGTTGCTTTCGTTTCCATTGCCTACTCCTCTGCATCACTCTGCTACGCATTAGATCATATGGCAGCCAAGCGAGGAATGTGGGGTGCCGGGAGAAGGCGAGCCGAGCCGAGCTAGTTCAAGAACCTAATGTCCACAATGACGGTTCGGGTTGCCTCGTGCCTGCCGAGAATGGCAGTGACGACCATCCGTGAGGTCCCGCTGGAAAGGCCACTTTGCAAGTCGATCAACTAAAAGGCACTTGCCACCATAAGAATTCGATTGGTGCCGTAGCGTGCTTCAATCCGCCCAGGCAGCTCAGAAATAGGACACGACGTCCGCAGTCTGGGGCGACACAGACGGAGCGCGCGAACAAAGTGTTTCTCATATCGCTGTCCGGTTCGCCTATGTTCCCGCGAACCTGTACCTCGATGAGTCGCCGATATGAGGCTTCGCCGAAGATCGAGTCGCCGACCCAAATTGGCGCGTCGGTATAGGTCAATTCTGCCGCGAAAATCTCGCCCCAGGGTTGGAGCTGAGGCGTACCTGGTGCAGGCGGTGCGCTGTCTCGTTCGATGAAGCCAGGGAACGGGATCTCGAGGTCGCAGATGCCCTGGGCGTCTGACCATCCGTCCAAAACAACGAACGGCTGGTTCGCATTTATGTGCTGTCAATTTGCGGCGAGTTCGTTCACGGCGAATCGGCGTTTAACTCTCGGTTCGATCATCAGTGATCGCACCGGTAAATGTGATGATGACCGATTAGCTCTCGCCGCTTTGTAAGGTGCTCAGAGTTTCTGCGGTGCCGATGATCCCGTCGCGCGGCCGCCAGGCAAGACTTACGGGCCGCTCCAGTAGGTCAATGACCCTAGTATAGCCACCAGCACCCTCGGCCAGGTCAAATAGGGTGAGCTCCTGCGCGCCGAGAGCTGTGCCACGAAGGCATGCAAAACAGACCGTCGAAGCGATAGTCGCTTTCGTAGGAATGTGATGACTTAATCGCGGCCATCAAAATAGGGCAACCGTAGGCTGACCAGGCTCGGCCTCTTTACCGACGACCGCAATATCGACACTGTGCGCGACCAACGGAAAGAGCCATGAACGCAGCCCCAACCAATAGACCTGCAGCCGGCATCGGTTACATCGTTATCGCGATGGCGTTGTTTACGGGGATGGACGCGCTTGCCAAGTGGATGGTTGCCGACTTCTCAATTTTTCAGATTCTTGCGATGCGTGGGATCTTCTCGATTATTCTCCTGCTTCCGTTTCTTGTCCGCGGCAAAGGGATTACGGGTGTGCTACGCACCCGAAACCTCAAGGGCCAAATACTGAGGTCGTTGCTGGGCGTTGGCGCAATGTTCGGTTTCTTTACGGCCTTGCGGCAAATGCAACTTGCCGACGCCGTCGCGATTGGTTTCTCCGGATCATTGTTCATGGCGGCGCTGTCGGTACCCCTACTGGGCGAGCGCGTGGGCCCGCGGCGATGGGCCGCCATCCTGGTTGGCTTTTGTGGGGTGTTGATCATTGTGCAGCCCGGAAGTTCGACGTTTCAGGCCGCTTCATTGTTGGTCCTTCTTTCGGCCCTTTTTTACGCCTTGATGATGATTGCGACGCGCTGGCTGAGCCGGACCGAAAGCAATGTCAGCATGGTGTTTTACCATTCACTCGTGGCGACATTGATAGGCGTTGTTGTGCTGCCCTTTGTATGGGTCAAGCCGACGCCAGTGGACTGGGTATTGTTTGCTTTCATGGGGTTGTTCGCGACACTTGCGCATTTGGCGATCGCCCAAGCTTTCCGGTCGGCGCCGGTCGCAGTCGTCGGACCATTCGAGTACAGCACGCTTTTGTGGGCGACGATCATCGGATTTTTCGTCTGGCAGGAGGTTCCTGGATCGAATGTTTGGTATGGCTCGGTGCTGCTAGTCGCAGCTGGTATCTACATCCTGTATCGCGAGACCAAGTTGGCGGCAGAGGCGCGACGCGTCATTCGGGACAGGGCACAGTCGGCTGAGTGATTTCAGCCCTCGTATTCAGCAAGGACGTATGTTGTTTTAAGTAGGTCCCAACGGATTTTGACGAGTAGCAAGTCGAGGCCGTGATACCAGACATGCTCTGGCGGTTTTCCGGATTCGCGTAGCGGAAATACGAAGTGTTTGGCCTGAAACGTGCCCGCCGGCACGGAGACTTCCTCATCGCCGACAAACTGCGCGCGAAAACCGCCGCGACCTATCATTGGCCCTGAGGCGCCGTTCGGCAATGGCGAACTCATGATTGAACGCCAACCCTGTTCGGTAGCTGGGTCCGACCAATCCCACGCGCCAAGGTGCCAAATATCGCAAACCACGGGATGTGGACCGAAAGAGCGGGGCCACTCGTTGACCGGGACGCGTTGGGAGATCCGTCCCTCGTTGGCGGTGTACCCTTCGCACTCGACTATTTTGGCGTCAAACCGAAACCAGGCCGCTCCCATGAAGGTTTCTTCGACACTAATCCGGACGTAAGCGTCGATCGGGCGCCAGCACTCATCAACGGTGTAGGTCACGTCGCGAAGAATTCGGGTGTCGTCCATTTCGCACTGGGACCGCAGGGTCCGCATGCCGTCGGGTTGCACGGTGACACTAAACCACTCACGTCCACGCACGCCGATGTCATCGTGTACATAGTCGACCCTGCCGCGGTAGCTCCGGTGTTTCATGGCTTTCTCCCAGCTTCACGCGACCGCCGCGATAAATCGGCCAGAAGACAATAGCAAGAACAGGAGGCGCCATGTCTCGAATGGCGAAGATACTTGATCGCAAGGTCGTCTATGACGGGTATTTTGATTTTCAAGACGTGACCTTCCTGCAGACCACGTTTGTAGGTGGCATGAGCAGGCCGATCGAGCGCGTGGTCCTCAATATCGGCGAGATTGCAGCGGGCCTAATCGTGAAACGACAAGATCGCCGCGTTGTGTTGATAGAACAGCTCCGACTGCCGGTCCTTGAGCACGCTGATGGCTGGTTGATCCAAGTTGTTGCCGGCCGCATCGACCCGGGAGAATCCGCCGAGCAAGCATTTCGGCGCGAAACATTGGAAGAGGCTGGATACGAAGTCGAGAACATTCAGAATATCCACCGCTTCTATCCAGCCAGCGGTACGCTGGCCGAACACATGACGTTATTCTGCGCTGACGCGGGTGCTAAAATGAATAACGGCGGCGGTACTGATGATGATGATGATGATATCCGGGTCTTTGAATGGCCTATATGACGAACTCTTTGCGGCAATCGATCGCGGCCAAATTGTCGATGCAAAGACGATCATCGCAGGCCAGTGGCTCAAGCTGAATAAAGCGTGAAGTAAATTACCCGGCCGTCCCGCAGGTTTCTTCCAGCAGGTAAGTTGTCGACAAAACGTCGAAGCGCATCTTGACCAGCAATCGATCATTTAGCGTGCACCATGCTTCCATGCGGTCGTTGCCATCCTTGTCGACATAGGTCACGTGCTCGCATTCATAAGGCCCTGCTGGGCTCTCGATCGTTTCGTTCTCATGGTAGCGAAATCGGTGCCGGGAGGTGCCGATCATTGGGCCGGATGCACCATTGGCGAGCGGGGAACAATTTGCTGAAACGAACGTCTGAATCTGACCAGGAATAGAGCGATCAATGTTGGCGAAGTGCCAGACGTCACACGCTACCGGATGGGTGATAAATGAATGCGGCGGTTCGTCGAATTTGACCGTTTGAGAAATCCGTCCCTCATTCGCGGTAAAACCCTCACATTCGACGCGATTGCCCAAAAACCTGAACCAGCTCGAACCGAGGAACTCGTCCATTACGGAGACGCGAACAAACGCATCTTTTGGCCGCCACTGATTGTCGACCGTTGACGTGACATCGCGTAGTACCTGTGAATCATCCATCTCGGAAAGCGCGCGAATAGTTCTATCGCCGTTGCCGTGAACAGTAACGGTGCACCACTCTCGACCGCGCTCCCCCGTGTCGCCAAGGTATTGAATCTTGTAGCTATACGTGCGGTGCTGCATTTCAGAGCTTCCCTGCGGTCATGATCGACGTGGGTCTTGTAGGTGTTTTCAGTTACTCTTTCACAAACGAGAACTCAATGAAAAGGGAGGCACCCGTGCCCCATGTGTTTGTCGCTGGCGCGAGTCGCCGGGTCGGGTTTGAAACCGTCAAAGCCTTCCGAGCCAAAGACTATGAGGTGACCTGTTTCTTTCGCAACACCGATGACCTTGGAGCCGTTGAAGAAACTGGGGCGCGGGCCGTGATTGTTGACGCCTTTGATGCCGCAGCCGTTGCAGCCGCTGTTTCCGATGCCGGGCCGCTCGACGCGCTGATCTGCACCCTCGGCGGCAAACCTGGCAATGAACCGCGGATCGATCATATTGGTGCCAAAAATTGCATTGATGCGGCTCAGGCGGCTGCCGTCGGTCGCTTCCTCTTTGTGACGGCTATCGGTTGTGGTGACACCTGGGACGCGCTCGAAGAGAAGGCGCAAAGGTTCCTCGGGCCTTCTCTTGAGGCGAAGAACCTAGCGGAAGCCAATTTATTTACCAGCGACCTCAAATTCACCGTGCTAAGGCCCGGCGCTCTTCTTGATGATCCGCCAACCAGCGACGGTTTTCTTACACAAAATACCAACGTTCTTGGCGCTGTGACGCGGGCCGATGTGGCCGCCCAACTTGTTCGATGCCTAGAGAGCGACCGGTCGATTGGTCAGGTCTATCAGGTGCTGGATCGCAATAAGATGCGTACGGATACGCTCTATGAGGAATCAACGCTCTGATTTACTTGGCAGCAGCGGCAGGGGCATTCGCAGCATAAATTCTTGTAATGATCTGGTCGGATGTTTGAACGTCGCCAAAATTGATGATGAATGAATAAAGCGTGGCAGCATGTTGTTCTTCGGTGCTGGCCGAACATGCATCCGACACCATCAATGTTCGGTAATTGAGCATCATCGCATCGCGTGCCGTGGACTCGCAGCACACATTCGTCGCTGTTCCCGCAATCAGCACGTTGTCGATCCCGCGATTACGCAATACCTGGTCGAGGTCTGACGACCCTTGAATGAAGGCGCTGTAGCGCGACTTGCGGACGGCAAGGTCGCCCTTCGCCGGGCTCAGCGTTTCATAGAGTTCATGCCCGTAGGCGCCTTCCGACATAGCCTCGGTACGCCGTTTGAACCCGGCCGGTGTCGAAAGTTCCTTGTGAAAGTGGGACCAGCTCTCGAGCGACTCGGGTGTCACCGTGTTATAAATCCAGACCACGGTTCCCCCGCCGTCGCGCAATGCATCGGCGACGCGATTGATGTTGGGGCATGTACTCGCGGCTTCTTCGACATAGGCATGCCCTGCGCCGGCCTTGACGAAAGCGTTTTGCATATCGACGACGATCAGTGCGGTGCGGATGGGATCTACTGACTCATACGCGTGGAGCCTGCCGCGTCGTTGGATGACCCGGGCCTCAACGTCGGCTGGAATATTAAACTTGTGCATCTCATGTCCCTCCATTCGGCGGCTGATACATGTGGAGTTTGTTGACGTGTAGATCAATAAGTCGCGTGGTGATGCCCCACAGTTCCGACACCGGTGGATCGTTGAAGTGAACGCCCTGTGCTTTTAGAGTTTCGAAGCTGGCCACGCAGACGTCTGTTTCAATCATTAAAGACAGGTGACTTGCCGATTCCCGAGTCCGCCAGAAATTGAGGTCGCTTGTTGAGCACGAGCGTGAGTTCTGTTTAATCGGGGGAGGAGACGGTGAGCACCATCGAGCCCCGTCCGCATAGGTCTCATCCTGACGCCGTACAAACCCGAGTTTCTCTATATACCACCGAGAGGCCTCGTCACAGTGGGTAACTTGAGCGGTGACCTGATTAATTCGAAGCACTAATTGGCAACGGGCTGCTGCTGAGATTTTGGCAAGACCGGGTTGCCAAGTTCGTCGCGCATAATTTCGCCAACGACTCGGTTCGGCTGAAGGAACCGTTTGAACATGTAATTATCCCGGAGCTCGAATCTGGGAATGATTTCGGCACATGAACTGGTGACCAATGGAATACTGACGACGAGTGCGGTTACCCAGCGGCGCAGCGGGGCTCCCAGGCGTTCCATTTGGTGGCCTTTGTTGGCACGGTTGTTAGGTGCGGGCTTTGATTTCATGTTGTCGATCTTGCCATCGCGCGCATCAGTCCAGCAATGGCGGCGCAAAGAAAAATCGTCGAGGAGATAAGGCGTGTCAGAACCGTATGAGATGTCCGCGCATGAGCTGACCAAAGCATACCGGGAGCGTAACCTGACGCCGCGCGATGTGCTCGAGAGCGTCTTGGCGAGAATGGGCATTGTTGAACCGACCCTCAACGCGTTTTGCGCGCGCGATGATGCGGCAGCGCGCCTCGCTTCAGACAAGTCATCGGCGCGGTGGGCTAGCGGCGCGCAGTTAGGTGATCTGGATGGCGTTCCAATCTCCATCAAAGACCTCGTCGACGTGGCGGGGTTCCCGACGCGCCATGGCTCCGAGGCAACTGGCGATTCACATTCAAACAATGACGCACCTTGTGTGGTCAATCTGCGCGAGGAAGGGGCGATTATCCTCGGTAAGACCACAACGCCGGAGTTTGGCCACAAAGGCGTGACCGATAGTCCGTTGACCGGTGTCACGCGCAATCCTTGGAATACCGACATGACGACCGGCGGTTCCAGCGGCGGCGCCGCTGCTGCCCTGGCGTCTGGGATGGGACCACTGGCAGTCGGTACCGATGGGGGCGGTTCATGCCGCAAACCCGCGAACTATTGTGGTCTGGTAGGGATGAAACCATCGTTGGGTAGGGTACCGTTGGCGGCGACGGGCGGCTTCTGGCCATTGTCCTCTCCTGGGCCGATGACCAGAAGCGTTCGTGACGCGGCAAACCTGTTGGCCGTGATGGCGCGTCCACAAGTCTCGGACCCATTCGTCCTACCGCTAATCGATCTTTGTGTCGGGGACGAAGCAACTTCTCTAAAGGGACTGCGCATTGCCCATTGTATTGAGCTCGCCGGTGCAAACGCGCGTTCCGAAGTCAGCGACGCCATCTCGCAGCAGTTCAAGGTATTTACCGAATTGGGCGCTGATGTCGAGGAAGCACAGCCGGACATCGAGGACCCCCTGCCATTCTACCGGACGCTGCTTGATAGTGGGTCGGCACTCAACGCATCCGCTTGGAGTGATGGACAGCTGGCGCTTGCAGACACGACGTTCCGTGAAGGTGTCGAGCGGGGTAGGGCATTGTCGGCAGTTGAGTTGCGCGCCGCTTACTTGCAGCGTGGCGCCTTCGCCTCGTCGGTGGCCAAGTTCTTCGAGCGGTATGATCTTCTTGTTCTGCCGTGCAATCCAACAACGGCCTACGACCTTGGCAGCCGCGAGCCGCCGCGGGATCCAGACGACACGTGGAAAATTACGGTCTGTTTTACCGCCCCGTTCAACATCACGGGCCAGCCAGCGATCACGATCCCGTTTGGCCATACCGCGTCAGGCCTCCCGCTCGGGCTCCAGATCGTGGGCCGCTACGGGCGAGACGATCTGGTCCTTCGCGCGGCTGCCGCCTTCGAGGCGACCACCGGGCTTGCAAACCAAATGGTTTCACAGGTCAAATCCCCCATGAACCCATAGGCTTGATATAGTCCGGCCAACGAGGATCGTGGATATGAGTGTTCAAGAAGAAGTGCGTCTCAACGATCTTGGCATCGCCCGAGATATTGATGTGTTTGACCGTCTTGCCGACTGGAAAGGGCTTGAGGTCGTCGATTGCGGCTGCGGCGCGGGCGGTCTTGCCGGCGCGCTCGCTAAGCGCGGTGCCGTTGTGACGGGCATTGAACCGGATCCAATCCAGGCAAAAAAGAACAAGGCGGCCGAGCCCGTCCCAGGTGTGACGCTGGTAGAGGCGTCTGCGCAAGCGATCCCGCGCGAGGATGGTACCGTTGATGCCGTGGTCTTCAGCAAATCCTTACACCACGTGCCTTTTGAGCATATGGATGGTGCACTTCGGGAAGCGGCGCGGGTGCTCAAGCCAGGGGGCTTTCTCTACATCCTTGAACCGGATATCCGCGGGCAGTTCTCACAAATGGTAAAACCGTTCCACGATGAAACGGTCGTCCGTGCCAAAGCGCTTGAGGCCTTGGACAGAACAGCAAGCCAAGTTTTCCAGGAGATGGAAGAGTACTGGTACACCAATGTTGTCGCCTTTCCCGACTTCGAGACCCTGGAAAAGCGCATGTCCGGCTCGTCATTTAATGCGATTGAAGCCAGAACTGTCGATACGCCAGAGGTACGCACGGCGTTTGAGGCCGGAAAGGCGAACGACGGCTACGAATTCACAAACCTCATGCGTGTGCGTCTGTACCGCGGCCCGCAGTCGGCATAGCCACGCCACCTGCTATGTCCGGCGGCCCTGACCGGGATCATCGCCTTTTCAGCACGGAAGAGATGTACGCCGCAGATGCGGCCGCCGTCCAAGCTGGCATTCCCGGCATCCAGTTGATGGAATCGGCTGGTCGCGCGGTTGCAGACCAAATCAGGCTTCACTATACCCGTCGTTCCACATTGGTTCTCTGCGGTCCAGGCAACAACGGCGGCGACGGCTTCGTCGTTGCACGGCTCCTCCAACAAGCTGGCTGGTCAGTCGAAGTTGCCCTTCTTGGCGACAAATCAGCGCTAAAAGGTGATGCAGCCCTGGCCGCCGAAAAATGGCTAGGCCCTGTTGCTAAGCTCGGGCCTAACGCCGTCCCGGGCCACACGTTGGTCGTGGACGCGTTATTTGGCGCTGGCCTGACGAGGCCGATCGAAGGGGTGGTTCGGCAAACCCTTGAGAAGACCCTAGAGGCGGCGATCCAAATTGTGGCTATTGATGTGCCCAGCGGTATCGATGGCGATACTGGCGCTGTTCACGGTTACGCAGTGAAGGCAACGCACTGCATCACATTTCGCCCAAAGAAAACCGGCCACGGTTTGCTTCCGGGCAGGACTTATTGCGGCGAAATTCATGTCGAAGGGATCGGAACGCCGGAACAAGCCCTGGACGGTGTCGGCTCAGCATGCTGGGAAAACCATCCAACGCTGTGGCAATCGGCGATGCACTGGCCAGGTCCGGAGAGTCACAAATACACTCGCGGGTTCGCGCTCGTCGTCGGTGGCGGCGCCGAAACAACGGGCGCTGCCAGGCTAGCTGCACGCGCGGCGCTTAGGACCGGCGCAGGTATTGTGTCCGTTGCTTGCCCGCCAGGTGCACTACAGACCTATGCGGCGGACTTGGTTGCCGTCATGACCAAGGTCGTTACAGGCACCGAGGATCTTGTCACATATGCGGCCGACCGTCGGCGGAACGCGGTCCTGATCGGTCCCGGCTGTGGCGTCTCTGATCTAACTCGAAGCCACACCCTTGGGCTCCTCGCTCTCGGAAAGCCGTGTGTTCTCGATGCCGATGCGCTCAGCGTCTTCGAGGAGGCTCCATCTGTCCTGTTCGATGCGCTTAACGAGAATTGCATCCTGACACCTCATGACGGGGAGTTTGCGAGGCTCTTCCCAGGTGTTGACGGTAGTCGATTGGAACGTGCTCGGGTCGCGGCCGTCGCTTGCGGTGCCGTGGTTTTGCTGAAAGGTGGGGACACGGTCGTTGCGGCGCCGGACGGCCGAGCGACTATCACGACAAATGCCCCTCCAGATTTAGCCACGGCAGGGGCGGGGGATGTTCTCGCCGGGATCGCGGTAGGGTTGCTGGCTCAGGGGATGGCCGTTTTTGATGTAGCTAACGCAGCAGCCTGGATCCATGCCGACACTGCCGGCCGCTTCGGACCTGGGCTAATTGCAGAAGATTTACCGGATGGACTGCCACGAACTCTTCGCAATTTATTAGAAAATTTATATTGAAATAACAGTGTATTATATTATTTTATCAATCTAAAGTATTAGCAATTTGATTGGGCTCTGGGAGATCGTCTCGCTATGCTTGATCTTGATAAAACGCCGAAGTCGCGATGGCCGCGATCCGTACTGATAGAAGCCAACTTCGCGTCCGAGAAACCGCCTTTCCGGCTGCCAAAATGATCTTTGGCGGCTCTGGCAGAATGCTATACAAGGTCCGCTCTCGCCATCCGGTCAGCCCATCCGGCGCGGCGTGGCTTTCCAAAAGGTTACCTGCGGGCGTGGTGGAATTGGTAGACACGCTAGGTTTAGGTCCTAGTGGGCTTACGCCCTTGGGGGTTCGAGTCCCTCCGCCCGCACCAGGAACCACGAAACATTTGGTGACAAGGGATATCGACGGTAGACCGCTATGCAAATTACTGAAACCGCTTCCGAAGGCCTGAAACGCGCGTACAAGGTGGTCGTAACCGCCGACGCGATCGAAGAAAACATCCAAAAAAAGCTGATCACCATTGGTGACGAGGCCAAGCTTCCTGGGTTTCGGCCGGGCAAGATTCCGCAAAAGGTTCTCCGTGCACGCTTCGGCAAATCGATACTTGGGGAAGTGCTCCAGGAAACCGTCGACGAAACGCTCCGCCAGACACTCGAAGAGAACAAGATTCGGCCAGCTTTGCAGCCAAAGGTCGAAGTCTCAGATTTCGACGAAGGTAAGGACCTTGAATACACCATGGAGGTGGAACTCCTTCCCGAGATAGAGCCCGTCGATTTCTCGAAGTTCGAGTTGGAACGCTTGGTCGCGGAAATAGATGATTCCGAAGTCGATCGCGCCATTGAAAGCATTGCCGAGCAGCAAAAGAGCTTCACCGCCGCAGACGGTGCGGTGGCAGTTGAGGGCGATGCCGTTCTCGTCGATTTTGAAGGATCGATCAACGGCGAGTTATTCGAGGGCGGTGCCGGCAAGGACAGCCAAATTCAGTTGGGGTCAGGCCAGTTCGTTCCGGGGTTCGAGGAACAATTGATCGGCGCCAAGGCTGGTGAAGACCGTGAGGTCAAGGTCACCTTTCCTGCCGACTATCCCTACGAAGCGCTCCGAGAGAAAGAAGCGGTCTTTCAGGTCAACGTGAGGGAAGTTCGCAAACCGAGCCTCCCCAAGATCGATGACGAGTTGGCCAAAGGCATGGGCCTAGAAGGCCTCGGCCAATTGAAAGAGCGTGTTGGCGAGCAACTTGCCGAAGAATATGGGCAGGTGTCCCGTCAGCGACTCAAGCGCGAGTTGCTCGATAAACTCCACGAAGCCCACGATTTTGAGCTGCCGCCAACCCTCGTCGAGAACGAATTCGAGGGGATTTGGAAGCAAATCGAAACAGACCGAGAGGCCGGCAAACTCGACGCCGACGACGCCGAGAAGTCTGAGGATGACCTCAAGGTCGATTACCAGAAGATAGCCGAGCGACGGGTCAGGCTTGGGCTATTGCTTGCGGCCGTTGGTGAAGAGAACAAGTTGACCTTGGGGCAGGAAGAACTAAACCGGGCGATGGCCACGCAAGCACAACAGTTTCCGGGACAGGAACAAGAAGTCTTCAAGTTCTACCGCGAGAACCCGCAGGCGGCGATGCAACTCCAGGCCCCACTTTTTGAGGACAAAGTTGTCGACTACGTACTTGAACTCGCACACATCTCCGAGCGCAAAGTGCCCAAGGATGAATTGCTTGCGGATCCTGAGGCCGGAGAGAAGCAAATTAAGAAGAAGCCTGCGGCGAAACCGGACAAGAAAAAGGACGCTGCGGCGAAAAAGCCGAAGGCTGACGCCAAGCCGGCATCCAAACCCAAAGCCAAGAAAAAGGCTGTTAAGAAGGGCTAGTTCTTCCGAAATCGTCCACTACATAAACTAACAAGACCCAAACAACGGAAAGCGACCATGTCGGACACCTACATGAACACGCTCGTACCGATGGTTGTCGAGCAGACCAACCGTGGAGAACGTGCCTACGATATTTACTCGCGACTGCTCAAAGAGCGGATCATTTTCATGTCTGGTCCGGTCAACGATGCCGTATCCACCCTGATCACGGCACAATTGCTGTTCTTGGAAGCTGAAAACCCAGAAAAAGACATTGCGATGTACATCAATTCGCCTGGCGGGGTCGTGACCTCGGGCTTGGCGATCTACGATACCATGCAATACATCCGACCGGATGTGCAGACGCTGTGTATCGGCCAGGCGGCGAGCATGGGATCGCTTCTATTGTGCGCTGGGGCCAAGGAAAAGCGATTTTCCCTGCCCCACGCCCGAATCATGGTTCATCAACCGATGGGTGGGTTCCAGGGGCAGGCGACAGATATCGAGATTCACGCGAAAGAGATTCTCGATACCCGCAAGCGTTTGAACGAAATCTATGTCCATCACACAGGCCAAACGATCGAAGCGATCGAAGCAGCACTTGAGCGTGACAACTTCCTATCAGGAACAGAGGCGGTGGAATTCGGCATCGTCGATGAAGTTGTCGATAAACGTGCGGTGCCGAAGGAAGACGACAAAGTGAAAGAGAAAACATAGGCTATCGACGCACGTCCGAGCCTACCCAAGGTTTCATTGACTCAGACCCCGCGCAACCCAAATTGGGCGGGTCTCGTCGCATTAACGATTGTCCGCGTTGACCACCGCGAGGGACCATCGTTAACAAGATGCATGAACAACTTCGTGTTTAGACGCAAGATTTAGGTTGTGCGTCGCGCAATGCAACGTCTACGATATTACGGTTTTGGTGATACGGGTGTGACGATGAGTAAGTCTAGCGGCGGCGATTCCAAGAACACGCTCTACTGCTCTTTTTGCGGCAAGAGTCAGCATGAGGTTCGCAAGCTAATTGCAGGACCAACGGTGTTCATATGCGATGAGTGCGTCGAGCTTTGCATGGACATCATCCGCGAGGAGCACAAAAGCGCACTCGTCAAAAGCCTGGATGGTGTCCCAACACCGGCCGACATATGCGCCGTTCTTGACGACTATGTCATCGGGCAGGAATACGCTAAACGGATTCTCTCGGTCGCGGTCCACAACCACTACAAGCGCCTCAATCACGATACCAAGAACAACGACGTCGAAATCTCGAAGTCAAACATCTTGCTTCTCGGCCCAACCGGCTGCGGGAAGACCTTGCTTGCCCAAACACTCGCGCGAATTCTGGACGTACCGTTCACGATGGCCGATGCTACGACGTTGACAGAAGCGGGCTACGTTGGCGAAGACGTCGAGAACATCATTCTCAAATTGCTGCAGGCTGCCGACTACAACGTCGAACGCGCACAGCGCGGTATTGTCTACATAGATGAAGTCGACAAAGTCAGCCGCAAGTCCGACAACCCGTCGATCACGCGTGACGTTTCGGGTGAGGGCGTTCAGCAAGCGCTGTTGAAGATTATGGAAGGCACGGTTGCATCGGTGCCGCCACAGGGCGGTCGAAAGCACCCACAACAAGAGTTCCTCCAGGTGGACACGACCAACATCTTGTTCATTTGCGGTGGTGCATTCTCTGGTCTCGAAAAGATTATTGCGCAACGGGGACGGGGTACTGCAATTGGTTTCGGCGCGGATGTCCGGTCGGTCAACGACAAGAAAACCGGTGAGATGTTGCGTGAAGTTGAGCCTGAAGATTTGCTGAAGTTTGGGCTGATTCCCGAGTTTGTCGGCCGTCTTCCAGTTTTAGCGACGCTCACTGATTTAGATGAAGAAGCGCTTGTTGAGATTCTGTCGCGCCCGAAGAATGCATTGGTCAAACAGTACCAGCGCCTATTCGATATGGAGAACGTCAAACTGACGTTCTCGGACGACGCGCTCAAAGCCATCTCAAGGAGAGCTGTTTTGCGCAAGACGGGCGCGCGTGGGTTGCGATCTATCCTTGAAGCCATCCTTCTCGAATCGATGTTTGATCTACCGTCCTTGGATTCGGTGACCGAGGTCGTGATAAATTCTGAGGTTGTCGAAGGGCGTGCCCAACCGTTGCACATCTACGCTGATCGCCGCGAGGAGGCGGGGTCGAGCGCCTGAGCCCGGCAGAACGCGGGTACGTTCTTGAATTGAGGAATGTCCGAAGCCATCTAAATGGTCGAGGGCGCTTTGCCCATATTTTGTTAGGGAAGCCGCCATTGACCGCGGCTCGAGAGTACAATGACTGAACAAGCGACTTTGCATCCGGTTCTTCCGCTACGCGACATTGTCGTATTTCCGCACATGATCGTGCCTCTGTTCGTAGGACGGGATAAATCCGTGCGGGCGCTCGAACATGTAATGAAGGAAGACAAGCAGATTCTCCTGGTTGCGCAGAAGGATGCAGCGGTTGACGACCCGGCGTCCGAAGACATCCACACCGTTGGGACCATCGGCTCCGTGCTGCAGCTTCTTAAACTGCCGGACGGAACGGTCAAAGTTTTGGTCGAGGGCGGCGACCGCGCCCAAATTCAGAGCTTTTCGACCAATGAAGACTTTTTTCAAGCCTACGCAGAAGTCGTTGAGGACCCGGAGGACGACTCAAAGGAACTCCAGGCGCTTGCCCGATCGGTGGTCTCCCAGTTCGAACAATACGTCAAACTGAATAAGAAGATTCCCGCCGAAGTTATGGTATCGCTGAACCAAATTGAAGATCCGTCGAAGCTAGCCGACACGGTAGCGTCCCATATGGCGTTGCGCGTGTCAGAGAAGCAAGAGTTGCTTGAAACGGTG
>Ga0115002_10003427_pt1 | contig 19792 bp, 14 predicted proteins | sample ArcticOcean_MG_C_8_FD_89576 | JGI IMG/M metagenome (GOLD analysis project Ga0115002, IMG submission 89576) | Marine microbial communities from western Arctic Ocean - ArcticOcean_MG_CB11_86 | ecosystem: Environmental > Aquatic > Marine > Oceanic | place: Arctic Ocean: Canada Basin | collected... | reverse complement strand
GGCAAGGTAACGATCTGCGCCTCGACGGCAGTCGCCAAGAATGCGACGGCTGCCACCGCCGCACCCAATCCAAGCAAAACTTTTTTTGACATGATTTCGCCCTCGGTGTGCGTAGTTCTAGTTGAGACATTATTACCAAATCCCATGGATTAAGCAATTTTTCACATCAAGACTGGATATTTTGCGATTGGTTCTCATGCTTCAGGGAAAAACGCACCTTTCCCCATGGAACGCCGGATAATGCCGATCTTGCCACCCAAATTTCGCTCGGTGTTCGGAGGGTGGCCCAGGCCGTGCCCGGTGATGTGAACGATCTGTTTCTCGAACCCCGCCTTGATGAACACCTCCTCAATGGAGACGCTGCGCCGCGCTGCGTAGGGCAACGAGCGTGAGCCGTCGCGCTCGCCGTGCACGCTGATGGACTCGTTCATCAGGTTTGCGCAAAGTGTATAGCCGAAGCCTTTCTTATTAGCACGCCTTGCAATAGAATGCCGCCTAACTAACCGAATCGATGGCCATTTCAATAGGAGCAAGGAATGAAAAAGGCCCTTTTTGTTTCCCTAGGTATAGCAGCTTTGGCAGCGATGATGATCCCTGTCTTACGGGACAAAGGCAAGACAAAGGTCGGTTTTTTGGTATTAGATTTAACGAATTCCTACTGGAACACCCAGACCAAGGGGGCACTGGCAAAGGCAAAAGAATATGACATGAAGTTGGTTGTTATCGATGGCCAATCAGATCCAACGATTGAAATAAACGCCCTGGAGAACTGGATTACGCAGAGGATCGACGGAATCATCATCAGTGCAATCGATTCGAAAGGCTGTGAGGAATACGTCAAGAGGGCCAAGGAAGAAGGTATCCCCGTAGTCGCTGCCATGCACCCCCTGGAAGGGGCCGACGCACATCTGCGTCTCGATGAGTACCAGTTCGGCTTCAAAGCCGGTACCGAAGCCGGAAAATGGATCGTCGAAAAACTGGACGGGCAGGCCGAATTCGCAATCCTGGCGGCCGACGATCTAAAGCATGTTGTCGATAGGGCCGACGGTATTCGTGACGGTATTCTCAAAATGGCGCCCGATGCAAAACTGGTTGCAAGACAGGACGCTTATGTTCCGGACAAAGGCATGACTGTTACCGAGGCGATTCTACAGGCACATCCGGATATTAAGGTCATTCAAGGCATTAACGACAGCGGCGCCCTTGGTGCCTACGAAGCCGTCAGGGCCGCCGGGAAAGACACCCCCGATTTCTATATCGGCGGAAACGACGCTACGCCCGAAGCGCTCAGAAAAATCAAGGAAGGTGGGATCTACCGCTGCTCGGTAAGTATCGATCCCTTTGGGTCGGGCCGGTGGGAGGTGGAGATGTTGTACAATCTGCTCAACGACATTGAATTTGAACGGGAGCAGTTTGTTTCTATGACTCCGGTAACTATCGACAATGTCGATCAGTTCCTAAGCCCCCCTCAAACCAGAAATTAACCGTCAACCCGAAAAGTAAAGGAGCGATTTCCATGGGTTGCGCGAACAGACTTTCGGTTAATAACATCACCAAAACTTATCCCGGAGTAAGAGCCCTTGACGATGTCAGTATTGGATTTCGAAAAGCAGAAGTACACGCTCTCGTCGGCGAAAACGGCGCGGGAAAATCGACGCTCACGAAAATCCTTACCGGTGCCATTGAACCGGACAGCGGAGAAATAGTTCTCGGAAACGACGTCCGCAAGAGTTTCACCCCACATCATGCACTGGAGGCGCAAATAGCGGCGATCTACCAGGAGTTCAATCTGGTGCCTTTCCTGACGGTCGCTGAAAATGTGTTTCTTGGAAAGGAGATGCGTTCCGGACCGTTTTTACAAAGCAGAAGAATGAACGCCGAAACATCAAGACTGCTGGCAACCCTTGGTGTCGAACTGGATCCGGCCACACTTGTAATGGAGCTGCCCGTAGCGTATCAGCAAATTGTCGAAATCGTCAAAGCCCTGGCAAACGACATCAGGATACTGATCATGGATGAACCGTCGGCGGCCCTAACGACCCGCGAAATTAAGCTCCTCTTTCGGCTTGTCAAGACCTTGAAAGAAAAAGGCGTCACGATAATTTATGTATCTCACAAGATGAGCGAGGTTTTTGAATTAGCCGACAGGATCACCGTGTTGAGAGACGGCAAATTCGTATCGACTCTTGATGCCGACAAGACTGACAGGTCCGAGCTTGTCCGTCTTATGGTCGGCAGGGAACTCGGCCAAGTCTATCCTCCCAAACAAATTCCGGGTGAGGACGTCCTGCTTGAAGTAAAGAAACTAAGAACTCCCGCTCTGCCGCATGAAATCAGTTTTACACTTCGAAAAGGTGAAATCCTCGGCCTCGCCGGATTAGTTGGGGCAGGCCGTACCGAGATCGTTCGCGCCATTTTCGGCGCCGATCCTGTCGAGAGCGGTGAGATTCTTGTGGAAGGAAGAAGAATCCATGTGACTAATCCGGGGGGTGCCGCCGCCAATGGAATCGGCCTTGTCCCCGAAGATAGAAAACGACACGGCATTCTCAGCCGAATGTCGGTACGGGAGAACATTTCATTCAGTACGTTAAGAAACTTAAGCCGTTTTAGTTTCATCAATGACAAAGAGGAAAAAAAGACAACCGCTTCTTTCAAGGAGCAGCTAAATATAAAGGTCTCCAGCCTTGAGACGGCGGTCGGAAACCTGAGTGGGGGCAATCAGCAAAAAGTAGTGCTTGCCAAGTGGCTTGCCACGCGATGCAGAATACTGTTATTGGATGAGCCGACACGGGGCATTGATGTCGGAGCCAAACAGGAAATTTATAAAATCGCAACCAGGTTAGCCAGCGAGGGAACCGGTATCATTTTCATATCATCCGAATTGCCGGAATTGTTGGGCCTGGCCGACAGAATTCTCGTTATCAGGGCGCGTGAGATCACAGGGTCTTTCCAGAAAGGCCAGGCCACGCAGGAGACTCTCCTTCATCTGGCCATGGGCAAATAAGAAAAGACTTTGTGATGTTGTCACGATTATCCAAACACCTCGATCAAGCCGGCATACTCGTAGTATTGGTGGTCTTGATCGTATTCTTTTCACTGGCCGACAGTAATTTTTGTAGAAGTGAAAACCTTATCAACATCGTCAGGCAGATTTCCATGCTTGGCATTTCCGCTGTCGGGATGACTTTTGTGATTCTAACCGCCGGGATAGATCTTTCGGTCGGTTCTCTCATGAAGCTCATCAACGTGGCTTGTGCCTTGATGATGGTAGAGATGGGATTGCACCCCGTTTTGGCGATTGTTCTATCGCTGGTACTTGCGTGCTTCATCGGTATGATCAACGGCCTCATCATTACTATGGCAAGAATACCGCCACTGATTACAACCCTGGGCATGATGATTGCCCTGCGAGGCCTTGCCTATGTTATTTGTGACGGCACTCCCATTTGGGGGCTCCCCGAAGAGTTCAGGGTACTTGGCCAGGGATACATCGGTATCGTACCTGTACCGGTTATTATCATGCTCCTTACATTTGCACTGGGCTGGGTTTTCCTCAATAAGACCACCTTTGGCCGTTATATCTACGGCATCGGTGGAAATGAAGAAGCCACAAGATTGTCCGGAATCAATGTCACTCGGATGAAATGTCTGGTCTATATTCTTTCGGGCCTTTTGACCGGTATTGCTGCTGTCATCATGCTCTCACGACAAAACAGCGGGCAACCAAAGCTGGCCGACGGTTTTGAACTTAGCGTGATCACCGCTGTTGTTCTCGGTGGGGTCAGTATCTTCGGCGGCCAGGGCAGGCTGATGGGCGTTTTTCTCGGCGTGCTCATCATGGGTGTTTTAAGTAACGGCCTGATCATTCTCGATGTCAGCGAATATTACCAGCAGATCATCAGGGGAATGGTCCTGCTCGGAGCCGTTGCATTCGACAATCTCTCTACGAACACCGGGAAATGAATACAATCGCCAATCGGTTCAGCCTGGATCAGGCGGCAAGATCGGTCAGGCCTAGCGTTGTGGGAGCCAGGCAGCAGGCGCGATGCCCTCGATGTGGGTCTTGACGTCAACAATTGCGGGCCTGCCGCAGGACAATGCTTGCTCGAGCGCCCCCGGAAACTCGGCAGGCTTGTTCACTTGGACACCGAAGCAGCCCATCGACTCGGCAACCTTGTCAAAATCGATATCGGACAACATCCAGAGTTCGTCGGAACCGGGCACCCGGCCTCCGTAGGTGGCCTCAACTCCATCCTGCTCCTGGTTGAGGGAGCGGTTGTTGTTGACCACGGTAACGATGTTGATGCCGAAGCGAAGCGCCGTGTCCAACTCGGTGAGGTGATAGTAGACCCCCCCGTCGCCCGTGAAGCAGACCACCGGACGGTCGGGTACCGCACACTTTGCCCCGATGGCTGCGGGGATTGCCCAGCCGAGTGACCCCGCGCAGCGGAGGAAGGACTGACCGGGGTGCTTGAAGTCCACCATGGTGCCTGTCCAGATTCCCGCGTGACCGGTGTCCGACACGAGGACGGCATCGGAAGGAAGGGCATCGGACAGTTCCCGGCAAAGGCGCTCCGGACGCATCGGAATCACCTCGGACTCCACCAGCGGGGCCACCTCCTCTCGCCACGCCCTGACCAGCTGCCCGACACGGTCCAACCACTCCCTACGCGGCGCTGCGGTTTCGGCGTTGTCGACCAGCTTTCGCAATGAGGCGCGGGCATCGCCCTGCATTCCCAGTTTGATAGGATAAGAGCGGCCGATTTCGGCGGGGTTGATATCAAGTTGCATGGCGGGCGTACCCGTAGGCGGAATGCGCCAGTCATGAGTCACCTGGCCGCCGGCGTGGCTACCGATGAAAAAAACGAGATCCGCCTCGCAAACCGCCCTGTTGGCGCAGGCGCGAGAGTAGAGGCCGGGAACACCGACGGCCAGCGGGTGGTCCCAGGGGATTGCCGTTTTGGCATTCAGAGAGGTGGCCACGGGGATGGAGAGTTTCTCGGCCAGGGAGACCAACTCTTTTTCGGCCTGGGACGCGGTAACCCCACCGCCAGCAACGATGATCGGGCGCCTCGCCGCAGCAAGGAGTTTCAGCGCTTCGCGGACCAGCGCCAGTTCGGGTTCCGGCCGAAACGGCGGCAGGCGTGTGAACGGCTCCTCGATGACAACCTCAAGGTCGGCCTCGTCATTCGCCACATCCGTGCCGTCAAGGCCGTCAACGTCGAGATGCGTGGGGCCCGGAGTGCCGGTGGTGGCCTCGCGGAACGCCTGCCGCAAAAAAAAAGGGAGCTCCTTCGCAGAGGTGACCCGGCCATCAAACTTGGTGACCGCCGAAAAGGGGCCCCTATGGTCAATTTCCTGGTACGCGTTGCGGTATTGCTTGATTTGCTGGAGGCGGCCTGTGAGCGCAACGACGGGAGAGCACGCCAGGTACGCGTCCTGCAGTCCGGCTGCCAGGTTGGCCGCTCCAACCGACTGGGACATACAGACCGCTGGACGCGCGCTGATCCGCGCGTAGGCGTCGGCCATGTACGCAGCTCCCTTTTCGCTGTGGCACATGATGCGCCTGATGCCGAGCCGCTCTGCGTCGCGCAGCACGGGATTCAACACATAGGGCATCACGAAGAGATGCGTGACCCCATAGCCATGGAAGGTCTCACTCATGAACCTGCTGCCGGTCATGCTTGCCATTGTGCCAGTTTCCTCTATTCCTGTGCCTTTATTCCTGTGATAGCCTACGAAACTCCAAGCACGCGAACGTCATCAATTCTGCCTGCGTCGCCCGAAGGTGCGAAACTTTTCCGGCGTCTCCGGATTTTACGGACTTTCCGCGAATCTGTCTCCTCACCCTATAGGATTACTGATGGCTGAGGTGTCGTTGGGTGGGAGGCGGGAAGGTCGCCTCTCAGGGCTGGCGAGGCGTTTGGGTGGGACGTCGAACTACGATCTTGTATTCGTTGTTACCTTGTTCAACGGTGAACTCCAAGCCCGAGGTCTTGTAGTGCTCGAACCGCTCGTCTATCACCGGGCGCGGCGCTATGCCACTTTCTAAGTATTCCCGCGAATCGCGCTGTGCTCGCACGAGAACGCGGTGCTTGCCGACCACGGCACCGTCTCCATCTTCGAATGTGGTCATTTCAAACGTGTCGTCGGGCTGGATCCTACCGCGGGCGTTGAATTTCAAGTTGTTTTCGGTGGCCATCGATTCGAAAAGGATTGTTCCCCCACTACTCAGTGGCGTTCCGTCCTCAAATACGACTTTACCGCTGACCGGATACGTAGGCGTTTGTTTCGATCCACAGCCCGCCCAGCAGAACACCAGTGTCAGCAATGATAGCTGCGTCAGAAAGCATCGGCGGTAGCGGTTGTTCGTAATACAGACTTTCTTAATCATCGAAAGCTTCAGGGAATAATCTGGCCATCAGAACGAGTTGCCATCAAGCCCTGCACCCGGGTATTGATGTTCGGTGTAAATGCCTGCACGCTGCCATCACACATCGCGAACAGGCAAACGCCGCTCGGGTGGGGGCTGCCGAAGGGCATATTTACGTAATCCTGAAAAACCGTTTTATCGTCATCGGATTGCGCTAATGGAAACCGGTCTCCTGCAAGGCGGACCGTTGATGAGTGCTCATCGTCACCCCACCACGTGTGGTCGCCCCAGAGCATTGTGCCTTGGTGGTCGGGATGCACAAACTTCTCACCGATCAGCATAGTCTGGGTTGTACCGTCGGCTATATTCTTAAAGGACAATGATACCTTCCATCCTCTATATCGATATTCTGGGCCCACGAGCGGAGGGTTCTCAAGAATTCGATAGGCGACTCCGTTGCTTATTCCGTCTCCAAGCGCCGGATCATTATTGCCCCACCAAAAACCCAACTGGCCATTTTCGTCAAGTATCTCGCCATCTCCGCCATTCATGGCATAATCGCTCAGAGCACCGCCGTCTTCCTGAAAGCCGCCGTATCGAGAGTTCCATTTTTTGCTCAAGTGAACCGACCGGGCGCGTGAAGGGCAATAGTATGCGGCAACCTGCGCGCTTACCGGTTCGGCCGGCATCCTGTACCATGGTAGCTCTACGTCCGCGCTGTCGAATAGAGCCCCAAGCTCCATGTAGGGCAGAATAAAAGCATTCCAGCAGGCCCAACCGCCACCGATTAATTGGCTGGGAACAATGCCACCGCGAGCGTCGTGGAAACCGTGGACGGCCAAGCCGATTTGTTTAAGGTTATTGGTACACTGCGTCCGCCGGGCGGCCTCGCGGGCCGCCTGCACCGCCGGCAAGAGCAACGCCACCAGGACCCCGATGATGGCGATCACGACCAGTAGTTCTACGAGCGTAAAACCGATTCGAGCCCGTGGCCTCGCGACAGAGGGCTCGGAGTAGGGATTCGGGCAGGGGCTCGGGGACCGGTGATTGGCGATTAGGGCCGGTGCTCTTAGGATATGGGGGGCCGGTGCGTGTAGGACCATCGTTTTTCCTCGTCGCAATGTTCGGCCTTCGCCCCAGCCACGGGTTCGACAGACTGCGGGTTCGACAGACTGGCTCCTCCATTCTAGGTGCAAAGTCCTGAAAATCATAGGTGCAGTTTGGGGGTGCCAGTCAAAAGTGCCAGCAGGGGGATTGTTGGCACAAGATGCTCATGCCATAGATAGAATATGAGCAGAACAACAATTCGCACTTTCGTGATTCGAACCGCGGCCTTCCTGCTGGCTCCCCTGGCCGAGCTCACATGCTGTTTGCCGCGGCCCAATTCTTCCCGATTCATCGCATGTCTGATTGCCGCACTTGCGATCCAGACCGCCATGGCAGACGAATCAGAGCAGACCTTCCTCGATTTTGTCAAGTCCCGCGCAGCCGAGTTGCACGCCCGGGACGAAACGCCCGCTTCGCTCGACGATTGGCAGAAACGGCGTGGCGCGATTCGAATGCAATTGCTGAAAGCCTGGGGCGGATTCCCGGAAAAGCCTTGCCCGCTGAATCCGCAAATACTGGGGACACTTCAGCGCGATGGCTACCGCGTTGAAAAGGTCATCTTTCAGACCATGCCCGACGTGTGGATGACGGCCAATGCTTACGTGCCTGACCGGCCGGGGAAACTGGCGACCGTGTTGTGCGTTCATGGCCACTGGCCCGGCGCGAAGCAGGATCCCAACGTGCAGGCGCGTTGCATCGGCCTGGCCAAACTTGGGTTCTTCGTGCTGGCGGTGGACGCCTTTGGCGCGGGTGAGCGAGGTGTTGGCAAAGCGCTCGGTGAATACCACGGCGAGATGGTGGCCGCCACACTTTGGCCGATCGGTCGGCCGCTCAGCGGTTTGCAGGTCTATGAGAACCAGCGGGCGGTGGATTATCTGCTCACGCGGCCGGAGGTGGACGGCGCGCGGCTGGGCGTTACGGGAGCGAGCGGGGGCGGCAATCAGACGATGTATGCCGGTGCTTGGGATGAGCGTTTCAAGGCAGTCGTTCCGGTCTGTTCCGTGGGCAACTACCAGGCATATCTCGGCGCCGCCTGCTGCATGTGCGAAGTGGTTCCCGGGGCGATCGAATTCACTGAGGAATGGGGAGTGCTCAGCCTCACCGCGCCGCGTGCACTGATGGTGATCAACGCCACCCGCGACGTGTTTCAATTTTCTGTGGGCGAAGCAAAGAAGTCCCTCGCGCTGGTCGAACCGGTTTATCGACTTTACGGCCAGCCGGAAAACGTCCGCCACACCATCTTCGAATCGCCCCACGCCTACAACGGGCCGATGCGTGAAGGCATGTACGGCTGGATGACACGGCATCTGAAGGGCGAGGGTGACGGCTCGCCGATATCCGAGCCGGAAATGGAAATGGAGGAGCCGGAAACGCTGCGTTGTTTTCCAGGTGAATCGCGTGCCGATGATTGGATGACCATTCCGAAGTTCGCGGCCCGAGAAGGACGCAAATTGTCACGGGCCATTCGCGCGCCAACCAGTGCGGCCGCATGGCGAGAAATAGCCGACAGCCTCAAGGGCCGGCTCGATCAGGACGTTCTCAGGGGAACGGAAGCGAAGCCGAGACCACCTGGAAAGTCGGCTTTTCCAAAACGCCCGACTTTTGACGTGCCTCCGGCGGAAACCTTCGCATTCAAAGCAGAGCCCGGCATCCGTCTGACCGCGACTCAAACGGTTGGCAAGGCGCCGCAACGGGCCGGCACGGTGATTGTGCTGAGCCTGGAAGGCGAAGCAAAGCCAGCCGCCAACGAGATGGCGATGGCCGTGCATCAATCGGGACGAACGGTTGTGTCGCTCAGTTTGCGCGCCACCGGCGCGCACGCCTATCCCCGCGACAAAATCGGGCGCGCCCCCGACCACAACACGGCCGAATGGTCGCTATGGCTGGGACGACCGTTGCTGGGCCAATGGGTCCTCGACCTGCGCGCCGCATTGAACGCCATCGAGGCGGACGCCGGTCTGCCCAGGGAGTTGACCGTTGTTGGCGTTGGTCCCGCCGGCGTGGTCGCATTGTGCGCCTCTGCACTGGATTCACGCATCCAGCAGGTCGTGACCGTGGGATCGCTGGCCAGCTACGTAAGCGACGCGCCCTACGAGAACCAACGGCTGGGCATTATGGCCCCAGGCATTGTCCGGTATGTCGGCGACATCCAACATCTTGCGGCACTCATTGCACCGCGTAAACTGGTGATCGTCGGTGGCGTGAATGGCGCGGGACAAACTCTCGGCGAGGCCGCGCTCAAACAGCAATTCGATTTTACACAGCGAGTCTATTCGCTGGAGCAAGCGGCCATCCAGCTCACCGTGCTTCCTTCCATCGACGTTGCCGACATTGTCCGGAAGTTGAATTAATCGAATTGGTCGGTACTAGCGGGCCACTGAACAGCCGCAAGAACCCGCGGATCCTAGGTGAAGACAGGGATCTTGAAGTAAAAATGGGTTAGTCCACGAGCAGGTAGTCGGTCACGGCGAGCGTGAGTTCCACCTGGGGGACACCGTCGATGACCTGGACCGGGAGGGCGCCGCGCTGCTGCTGGTGCAGGTGGCCCTGGAAATAACCGGCCGTCCGCAAGCTCCGCACCACTTTGACCGTCTGTCCAGGAAACCGGACCACGAGTTTCTCGATCGCGCGCTGGCGCCAGTTGGTCAGGGTCACGATCGCGCCGTTGGGGCCTTCGAGATACTGCGCCTCAACGAGCGGGTCGGACGTGGTGACCGGGGGAACGATCCCGGCGGCTTTTACCGGTTTCAGGATCAACTCCCGCAGGTCGGCCGGAAACTTCGTCGGGAGTACTTCCGTCGTCCGCGGCATCACGATCGCGGGAGTCAGGTAGGCCAGCCCGGCCAGTGCGCCGCTGTAGTATACCGTCCCTTTCCCGGCTGGGTGCATGGTGAGGGCGGGCTTGCCGTCCTTCTTGTAGGTGGCCAGTACCCGGGTGTTCGCCGCGGGTGCGAGCTCTCCCCGGTAGCAGAACACGGGAAAATCGAGGGCCGCTGGTCCTGTCACGGCGACAGTGTCCAGCGGGGTCATGTCCGGCAGAAAATTCCGGGGCTGGACCCAGCGGTGGGTGCGGACGAGGGCCTGGCTCTTCAGCCCATACAACGCCAGCAGCGCGGGCTGGGGTTGGCGATACTCGTCGAGCAGTCCACCTCCGCCTGTGGCGTAGAGAATGCCGCCGTCCCGGATCCATTTGTCCAGGGGTTTCACGGCCGACCCCAGCATCTCCGAACCCACCAGATATAACACCCGGTAATCTCGCAACCGCCCCTCGGCCACGTCTTCGTCGGTGATCATATCGACGGGAACGTGCGCGTGGCGCAGCGCCATCCAGAGGGCTTTACGTTCTTCGTTGTTGGCGTTATGTTTCCCGCCAGTTCCGCCCAGTCCGCCCTTGTCTTCGCTGTCCCAGGTGTCGGCCGCGCGGGAGAGCATGACGGCGACTTTGGCTTTCCGCGGCTGCGCGGGGTACAAGCGGTGTTCCACGGCACCGGCGTCGCGGATCATGTCGCTGATCGCTTGAAACATGCGGGGGCTTTCGATCTGATCGACGTAATCCCAGGTGATCTGCGACTGGTTCTGGATGACGAAGTGGTCGATGATTCGCGCCCCGTGGGCGAACGCGAGGCTGTGCATCCGCCGCAGGTTGTCGACTGACTGTCCCTTGAAGGGCATGATGTAGAACTGCATCGGCGCGTCGTGATAGCTGCCGGCCAGCCGCAACGAGTCTAGCAGGAACCCATACACCTGGGGTGATACCTCGAAGATCTGCCACCACCAGTCCTCGGTCCAGGTCATCGTCATCGCCCCCGCTTTGAACGGATCGACCCACTGGCGGACATCAGGCCACACGTCCATGTGCGGAGCGAAATTCGCGCCGCAGAGCACGCGCTTGCCCGGGTTCTTGCGCTCGAATGCTTTCGTCTGCGCGGCCAGTTCTTCGTACCAGAGCTGATAGCGAAAACTGGCCGACTCGTAGAACTGGACCGGCTTCTGGGGCAACGGCGGCAACAGGCTGACCAGCGACCACTGCTGATCCGGCGGCAGACTGCGTGCTTTGGCGGCATTCTCGTCCGACATCACGCGCAGCGGATCGATCTTCTTCCCCTTCAGGTATTCGCGGAAGCGGCGTTCCTGCTCGTCGGCCGGCATCTTGAGTTTTATAGAGATCTCGTCGCCGAGACTGCCTTCGACGGTGTTTGCGGGATAGCCGTTGTAGCCGAGGGCCTGTTTGAGTGGTGTGGAAGCGGCCGCAGGATGTGGACGTTCAGAAGTCTTGAACACGATCTGGGTCGGGAGCCGTCCCCAGTTGGGGAATTTCGCGATGACGTCGAGCTGCGTTTGCAGCGCCTCTTCGAGCGTGTACACACGCGGGCCGAGATCGGGTTGGGCCGGCACCAGCAGGCCGAGGGTCGGCAGGTATGGCGTGCCGACGTTCCAGACATTGTAGCCGAGCAGCCAGGGGAACTTGCGCTCCTTGGGTTTGGCGGGCAGTTCCGGCTTTTTGACTTCGACGCGGCGGATGACCCGGGTGCCGGGGCCCTCGGCGACCTCGGCGAGCAGGTACAGCCCATCAGTCGCCGGCTCGGTCATCACGCCACAGAGCAGGGGCGAGAGGTAGGTCGCCCAGCTCAGCTGTCCTTGCTTGTTCATGTACTGGCCGACATCGACCCACGGACTGGATTCGAACGGGGCCAGATAACGCGCCGGCTCGCCCGGTTTCGACGCCGCGCCGTCGCTGCCGATGTAGATGACCATACCCTTCCAGCCGAACGGCTCGACGTGGTTCGGCGTGACTTGCACCCGGATCATAATCTTGGCCTGGTCGGGCCGTAGATTGGTGAAGCGGATGTACATCCGGTCTTTGCCCAACAGTTCAACGGCCTGCACCGTCTGGCTCAACACCACCATGGCCAGCACCATGAACAACACCTCTGCTATCTTGCGGGTCATTGTTATTTCTCTCCAAAGCTGAAGGAATAGATTGTGGCATTTTCCAGTTCGAAGCGAAGCCGGATTTTTTTGCCGAGGTAGCCGGCCAATTCAAATCCGTCTTGCCAGCAGATCACGCTGTCGGTCACGTCGGCGGTTACCGGTTTCGCCTGGCCGAGCGGCCTGCCTTGGTCATCGAGGACGCTGATGCGGACGGCTCCGCCCTGTGCGTCGGCACTGATGCGCAAGCGAGCGCCACTGCAAGCCACCGGCTTGGTAGTCACCACGCCGAGGGTGCCTTTCTCCTTTGGTTGGTAACCGGCAAAACCGTCGGGCCGCAGCGTGGCCAGGCATAAGTTGGCACTGTAGCGGCCTTCGTGTGTTACGGGGCCACCGCCGTAATAGAGACGGATCTCGTTGTCGCGGATGATTGGAACAGCCGCGGCGTAGATTATCCCCCAATCGTAATCGCCTTTCTTTTGAGAACAAGGAATCAACGGCGTGCCCTCCTGGATGCGATGCCAGTTTACCGTGTCGGGGCTCCAGGCCAGCTCGGTCTGAACACGATACGCGTTGTCGCACATCAGGATTGACGGCAGCCCCAGATACACGCCGCCATAGTAGAAGACGGGCATGGAATACGTTTGCCTGGTCTCGCCACCGCGGAACACAGTGACCGGCGCCGTCCAGTTGATGAAGTCGGTGCTTTCCATGCGCTGGACCAAGCGCTCCTTCCAAGGATCAACCCAACCCCGGGTGATGCCGACATATTTATTGAGCGTCGGCGCCCAGAACGCATTGTTGTGCGTATCACCACGCGGCTTTTGAGAAGACACGTTCTCTTTGCTCCAATGGATCCCATCCGGCGAAAACCGCATCTTCATCGGTCCCCCATGAGTCGCAGTGATGTAGAACATCTTGAACCGTTTGCCCGGATCGGTCTCGTGGCGATCCAGAGAAACGCCGCCGCCGCCGTTCGTTAACACGATATTGTTCTTTTTCGACCCTTTGTAATCGACGAGTCCAAGCTCCGGCTTGCGCCACTCCAGCCCGTCCTTCGACTCGGCGTAACAGAAGCCGCTGTTGTAGCCGTCTAGCGGTCGACTATTCATATACCAACACTTGTAAAGCTTCGCCTGGTCATCGTAGACAACGTTGGGGTAGAGGTTGTCAAGACTGACTTCCCAGGGTTTGTCTTTACCGAAAAACGGGTTGGCAGGATGTTTGGCCACGGTCCCCACTTTGAGTTGAGCAGCACTCACCGTATCCACGATTCGCGAATCAAGCAGCGGGTACTTTTGACGCTTCTGCGCGGGGTTTTCCGGCGACTGAGCGGCGGCAATCGTCGTTGCCGACAACAGGCCGACCACGAGCAGCCAACGCATTGGTTTTCTAGTGATTGTTTTCATCAGATGTCTCCTGTAAAAGCAGCTGCGGTGTTTCACGATTCTGAACCATCGCCGTAAAACAACTTGAGCAGCTCTAGATACCGCTCGTCGCGTTGTTTCTCGATTTTCTTGATCGACTCTGGCGTGTAGTCGAAGAGACCCTTACCCGTCTTAACACCCAGATGACCTTCGGCGACAAGGTTTCTGACCAGATCGTGAACGTTGCGATCGGATCGGATGCTCTCGACCAGTTGGCTATAGACGCACGCTTGCATGTCGACACCCGCGAAGTCGTACACCAGCAGCGGCCCGATTGCCGCCAACCGGAACCCAACGCTGGCTTGAAAGGCACGATCGATATCTTCGGCGCTGGCAACGCCCCGTTCGAGCAAGTCGAGCATCTCTCGGTACATAGCCGCCTGAATGCGATTAACCAGAAATCCCGGCAACTCCTGGCGCAGGCAGACCACCGTTTTCCCAATCCGCTCGAGGGTTGCCAGAGTCCGCTGCGTTATCACCTCGGCAGTCTTCTCGCCAGGAATGACTTCAACCAGGGGTACGATGTGCGGCGGGTTGAACCAGTGTGTGTTAATCGCTCTTTCAGGATTCTTCATGCGCACCGACATGACGGTCATGGGCCACGTCGACGTGTTACTCGCCAAAATGCATTCACTGGAGACGAGCCCTTCGATTCGGGCAAACAAATCCTGTTTGATCGCCAGATCTTCAGCCACAACCTCCGTCACAAACTGAGCACCCGCAAGAGCTTCTTCTTCTGTAGCGCAGATTACGATACGAGAAAGGGCCGCATCGATAGCATCTGGCTGGAGGATTCCCGCGTCGCGCGCCGTTTCCAGATTGTTTCGTATCCGCGAAACTGTCGATTGAAGTACTTCCTTCGTTTGGTCGTAACATCGTACGTCGCAACCCGCAACGGCGAAGGTCTGGGCGATGCCGTGCCCCATTCTACCGAGACCAAGAACGGCGACTTTCTGGATGTCTGGTGTTTTCATGGCGTACTTTCCGGATCTCATCTCATGGGAGCCCTGATGTCTATGCCGCTGACCACGGCAATAATCGCGGTTCTTCTGAATAGTCTAGAGCTTATTCGAGGTACGGGTGAGCAGTTCCGCGCCGTCGCCAGTGACGGCGACGTTGTTCTCCAGCCGAATACCGCCCCAGGCCGGATCGTAGAGACCCGGCTCCACCGTGCAGACGTGGCCCTTCTTGAGCTTCAGCATATTGCCTGGCATCAGGAAGGGTTCCGGCTCGTGGTAGCAGTAGCCCAGGCCGTGCCCGGTGATGTGAACGATCTGTTTCTCGAACCCCGCCTTGATGAACACCTCGGTGGCAGCCTGGTGTGGCCGTTCGGCCGTCGCACCTGGCCGAATGGCTGCGGTTGCCGCCGCCTGAGCGGCCGTCACGGCCTTAAACGCCCGCCGCTGCACGGCCGATGGCCTGCCTGCCACTTTCACCCGGGTTACGTCGGCCCAGAAGCCGTCGACGCACAGGCCGAGTTCCAGCATCGCGATTTCGCCATCTTTCAGACGGCGCCGGCCGGTGCTGACGCACGGGCGCCAGGCCCGGTGTGTACTCAGTCCGCTGGCGACTTGCGGATACACGTTCACATGCCGGACGCCACGAACGCCAACTCCCCGGTTAAAGCATTCCGCGTAGGTGAGGCTTGCCAGTTCCGCTTCGCTTATACCCGGCTCCACGGAGTCATGGAACTTCTTCAAGCCAAAGTCCGCCACCTTGTTCGCAATCCGCAGCTTGGCGATTTCTGCGGTCGTCTTTATGGCGCGCTGTTGGTAAAGAAGCGGCGTTGCATCCGACCACTTCGCCGACGGCAGGATTGATTTGAGATACCGGATCGAGCTCTCGGCGGGCACCCTCAGGTCGCCCGAACCGTGCGGCGGGGCGATCAATTCAAACGAACCTTCGTAGCCGATGCGCCCCCGCGTGAGCTGATGGCGTCGCGCCAAGCCGCACAGTTCCGCCCGAATGACCTCTAGCGGATCGGGCATGCTCAACTTAGGCCAGGCGAACCAAATCACGTGATCAGCCCAACAGCCGTCCATTTCCTCGTCTTCGCAAGACGGCGCTATCAGCGCCACCGGTCCGTCCGCCGCGGTAAACAGACCGTACGAGAAACCGTTCAACGGCCAGACGCCGAAGGCCATCACGATACTCTCGGGTAGGCGGAGCACGATCGCGTCGAGGCTGGCCTTGCCCAGCGCCGTCTTCAGTCGGCGGATGCGTTGTTGGTCTTTTAACATGAATTTTCCTTATAGGGCATTGCCCCAGGCCATGATTGACGCGGCGACGATTGTGCTACTGACGTTGTAGTGGCTTGCTGGCGTACAACGCCTTACTCACCAGTTGGCTGGTCATGCCACCATCGGCCAGGAGGTTGGCGCCGGTGACGTACGAAGCTTCGTCGGAGGCGAGAAAGGCCGCAACGTGACCCATCTCGCGAATCGTTCCGACGCGGCCGGCTGGGATGTTCGCCCGCCAATGCGTCAGGCAGGCCTCCAAGTCTTCGGCCCCGTCCTGGACATCCTGCCACATTTGGGTATCGATCAGCCCCGGGCTGAGGCAGTTAAAGCGAATGCCGCGCGCGGCGAACTCCACGGCCAGCGACTTGGTCAGTCCCACCACGCCCCATTTGGCCGCATCGTAGGCAGCGGCACCGGGCAGGCAACCCGTCGTGTGCACCGAGCCGATGTTCACCACGTTGCCCGATCCCTGCGCCAGGAACTGGCCGATGCAGGCTTTGGTACACAGAAACGTGCCTCGCAAATCGACACCGATGACCCGGTCCCAGGCCTCAACGGACAGTTCTTCAAATGCTTTTACGGAGTCCACGCCCGCGTTGTTGACCAGCACGTCGATACGGCCGAAGGTGTCGAGCGCCTTTTGCACCATCTCATCAACTTGAGTCTTTTCCGACACGTCACCCTGGATGAACAGTGCTTCGGCGCCGCCATCGCGCAACGACTGCGCTACCGCCTCGCCTTCTTTTTTCCGCCGGGCAACACACACGACTTTTGCCCCCTCCTCGGCAAAAACTTCAGCGATGCCGATACCAATCCCGCTACTGGTGCCCGTAACGATGGCCACCTTATCTTTCAACCGCATCGATCGATCTCCTTGTCTGACGGTTTGGATGTGTTCGTGCAATCGCGCCAAGCGGTCCTGCGGGGCCGCTCCAATGCTCACGCGGTCCGTCGACCGTGGTGGGTTTGCCGTCGATGTTGCTGGAAAACCCTTTGTGTTTCTCACGATCGTAACTGGTCATAGGTCCTTCATGATTGTCGCCCAATGTACCTCGCGGCTGCCGGGCGAGTCGATCCGCACCCGCCAGCCGTCGGACGCGCGCTGATCGTCTTGCTTGACAGGCTTGATCGTCACCCCGGCCTCGCGGTCGGGCCGGCTGACGTTTACCGCCTCGAGCGCCCATGAGCCGTCGGCCGGTCGTGCGATCCGCAGCTCATAGGGGTCGTTGGCCACCACGCGGCTCGTGCCCTGCAGGGTCTTCGATTCGGGGTCCCAAGTCTCCTCGACCACGTCGACTACGCCCTGGGTGATGTGCCGCGAGGTGCTGATCAATTGCGGATGACTTGCCACCGGCCGCACCGCCAGGATGCGGCAAGAGGTCGGCGGCAGCGTCTCGTCAAGCTGTTTTCCGTCGAGCTGCCGAAACGCGTTCGCCCAGAAGTCGAACGCCACATAGGCCTCGGCCTTGGGCAAACCAATTCGCGCGATACTCTCACGGATCGTGAGTGGCTGCTTCTCATCCCAGTTGAACAACCCCAGCACGTAGCGGAAAGATGGGCTCCGTTCATCGCTCAAGAGCCAGACGCGCGGGATGCGGTGTTCGAACAGGTCGACTGGCCGGGGACGCAGGGTGTGCGACGGCATCGCCCGCTTCAGCATATCAAGTCGCTGCTCGGGCAAATCCGCATAGTAGATCGAACTGGTGTGCTGTTGGCCGGTGAGCGTCACCCAGGAAAGCAACGTCCGAGCTTGCTCCAGGGGCAGCGAGGGGCGAACGTAAACTGGATCAGGGTCGTTGTTCCAGACGCGGCGATGTAAGAAGTAGAGGTTCGAGCCGCTAAACGGCCCGCGGGTAATGAGTTCCCATATGGGTGCGTTGTCGGGGCCGATGCGCATGCTATCGACACAGCCGAACGAGCCGCCCAGCGTGCGCATGTTTTGGGCCAAAAGGGCGCCGAGGATATACGTCTCGGGGCCGGCCGCCTCGCGGACGGCCTTCATCCCAATGCGGTACGCCTGCAGGTTGCTCAACTCGGGGTTGTGGAACGTTGCTTTCCCCAGGTCGTCTTCGAGATAGCGATCGTTGACGTAAAGAACTTGGGTGGCCGTGGCGGTCCAGAGGCCGTCGATTTTGATGTAGCGATAGCCCCAGTCTTGGCAGATGCGGGTGGTCCGCAGCCGTGTCAGCTCCAGGGCCTGGGGGTGAGTCATGTCCAGGCAGGAGCCGCCCCACAGCACGTCGAACGGTTTGCCGTCCTTCTGGACAAACCACTCCTGCTTGTCGGCGAAGTAGGGATCGTCGTACGTGCCGGCGAACGGCATGAACCAGAGTCCCGGCACGAGACCTTGCTGACGAATGTAGTCGGCCATGGCCTTCATACCGCCCGGATACCCTCCCTTGGGGTTGTGGCGTACAAAAACCTTCCGCTCGCCGATTCCATCGGTCGGCTTTTTGCCATCCTGCCAGCCGCTGTCGATCTGTACGACGCCGAAGCCAAACGGTTTCAGATGCGCCGCGGCGAAGTCGGTATGCGGCCGCAGCTGCTTCTCGTTCGAGGCGCCCACGTGGTACCAGGTGCAGTAGACCACCGGCTCCGGCCGTAGCTTGATCTGGTAGTGCGTTGCGACGGCGGCTGCGTACGATTCCAGGCCCAAGCGAACGTCGTCGAACAAGCCGATCAAGAGGGGCTCTGAAATCTCTCGCTGATCCGGCTGAAACCGCACGCGGCCGTAGTCCTGCCGCGCGGTAACGACCGTCTCGTCGCCCTTCCCATCGTAGAAGAACAGCCCGCTGCCGCGCTCGTGCGTGAGCCAGGCCAGCACCGCACCGCGACGGCTCTCGGGCTCGACCACGGCCAGGTGGTTATAGCTCCCGGGGTTGTCCTTGGCCTGGATCGGGCTGACGCCAAACGTGCCGAAGGCCTGCAGCTCCTCGACCGGTTTGCCCAGATTGAGCCTCAGCCGAGCGAACTCACGACGGGTGAGCCACTGCGGTTTCCCCGAGGTGTTGCGGAACTCGTCTTGCACAAACACAAACGGCAGCTTCTCGAAGAGCGTCAGCCGTAGCAGAAAATCGCCGGGCGCCCTTAGGACAAGCCGTTTGCCCGGGCCCCAGCGGGCGTGCTCCGCCGGCTCGGTCTTGGCAGTTACCTGCTGATCGGCCATCCAACGGGCACGAACCGTGTCCAGTTGACCGTCGCGCGCGGTTACCTCGAAACCGGCCGGCTCGGTCATTGCTCGCACCCGCAGCCAGCGGTTCTCAATCGCGTTGTCATCCCCCAGGGCCCCGTCGGAGCCGGTCAGGATCGTGGCCAGCAGAACCGCCATCGCGACGAGCCTGGTCGGGCCGTTGGGGACAGACAACGTGAAGGCCGCGGTGATACGTCGGGTGTTCTTCAAGAATGTGTGACCGGACGTGGTACGGTTCGTGTTTTCGCACATGGCAACCTTTTACCCAGGGGATGGTGAATCTAAGATGATGGATGTTTTCCGTGGCCACATCCCCATCAACAGCACGAGGCCACCCAGTGTCAGCATCGCCAACGAACCTGGTTCGGGTACACCAGCCGCAACCGGGGATACGCCCTGATGCCACTGGTCCATCACGAGGTCGAAATCAGCGCCGGCGACATCGCCGACGCCAGACCGATCACCGAGAAGCGGATCGCCGGGGGTGACAGACTGGCCCCAATTATTGGTGATGATGTCCAGGTCG
>Ga0115002_10003424_pt1 | contig 19817 bp, 16 predicted proteins | sample ArcticOcean_MG_C_8_FD_89576 | JGI IMG/M metagenome (GOLD analysis project Ga0115002, IMG submission 89576) | Marine microbial communities from western Arctic Ocean - ArcticOcean_MG_CB11_86 | ecosystem: Environmental > Aquatic > Marine > Oceanic | place: Arctic Ocean: Canada Basin | collected... | reverse complement strand
GTAGCCAGCAAGTCCCGGCCAATCTCTCCGCCTAGAGCAATACCGACACCGTCAGCGCCTACGTGCACAGAGGTCAGGCCCCCGCCCACGCCCGCAACGACAGGCACATCGGTCACCGACCACGTCAGACCGTAGTCTTCGGTTCTCAGCGCGCGCGCGCAGCGCGTTTCCCATCGCGACCCAAGCCTGACCGTCCTGGAGCGCGGCAACGCACGTACCGCTAGCTGCGAAACCGCCCTCCCCGTCCTGAGCAGGAGGTAGTGCATCGGCTGAGACGCGCTCCCAGGTCCCCCCCCCGTTCGACGTAATCAACAGAAAGGGGACACCGTCCACAGCGTCTCCGTAGGCCAAGCCCCGGTTCACATCCCAGAAGTCGATACAATCCAGAAACGCTTCGGGGTGGTCCGCGATGTACTGTAGCGTCCAGTTCCGACCCGAGTCGTCGGTGCGGTAGATCCGTGAGAGTTCTCCGGTACCGGCACTCATCAGGTAGGCGGTCCGTTCGTTGAACGCGGCAACGTCGCGAAACTGGAGCCCCTCCGCATCCGGCATCACCGTCACGGCCCACGTGTCACCGCCGTCTGTGGTGTGCGCGTACGTCGCCTGGTGCCCACTAACCCACACGACGTCATCGTTCACGGGGCTCACTGCCTGCAGTAGCGCATTGGTACCCGAGGACTGCTGCGTTAGAGTGAGCCCTCGCACAGGTGCGAGAAGGCCTTGCTGCACATCAGCTGGCGGCGTATCCGAGCAGCCCCCAGCTAGAACAAGGAGAGATCCTGTGAGAATCAAGCGGCGCAAGCGTCTATATCATCCCGTGGGGGAAATGCGATTGATCGACCACAATACGGGCGATAAGGTGCGGGACGCCATCGACACAGCTTGCGCAATGTGCCGCGAGCGCGCCCCTTTACGCACTACCTATCGTCCTTCAGACCCTCTTCCCTGTCTTAGCCATGAAGAACGTATTTCGGTCGTGGGCTATGCCCGCAGCTATGCTCGTATCCACGTGCGGTGGGGAACCACCGACCGATGGTCCGCAAACCGTTACTCCGGCAGTCGCGCCGGCCGTGGCAACCGCGACCGTCACGATCGGCTCACCCGATGAAGGTGAAACGCTGATGACCGACGCCGTTACAGTGCGACTCTCGGTCGAAGGCATGCAGATCGTGCCGGCCGGCGACACTACTTCGGGTACCGGCCACCACCACCTTTACCTCGACGCTGACCTCGCTGCCCCGGGTACTCCAGTACCGACCGTACCCGGCAGCATCATCCACATGGGTGACGGCTCATCTGAATACACGTTCGAAGGCGTCGCGCCCGGTGAGCACCGCCTGATCGCCGTCGTGGCGGACGGAATCCACATCCCGCTAAATCCGGCCGTCGTCGACACAGTGATGTTCACCGTCAACAATTAGAGCACGTGCAATAGAGGACGATCCGAAGGCTGCCACCGCAATACGCTCGTGAACCGAGCGCTTCAGCCTACTCGCGCCGTGTTAGTTCTCGCACGGCGCGAGTCTTTTGGCTAAGACCGCTTACTGGCAGGACACGCACTTGTGGTTGTTCTTGGCGCCGAGCTTCTCCAGTAGCGCCACCGTTCCCGGGTATACCGGAACGCGTTGGATCGGACCGTTTGCCATATCGGCCGTTGTGTGTCCACGACGGCTCAAGGCGGTGACGTCCGCGCCGTGCTCCACTAGGTAGAGCACCAGTTCCGTGTCCCCTCGGGACGCGGCATGGTGGAGCGCCGTGAACGCGTTGGCGTCCCTCACATCCACCTCGACCCCAGCCTCCTCGACCAGGAACTTCACAGCGGCGAGCCAGTTGTCGGGCACGAACCGATGAGCGTTTCCAGCAAACGACTGCCCATAGCCCACGCCTGACGCGGCATGGATCGGGTAGATCGCCGGCCCGTTGGTCGGGATCTCAGGAACCCCCGAGTAGTCCTCTTCGTCGTCGGACTCCTCTTCGTCCTCTTCCTCGGCGCCCTCGCCCTCGCCCTCGGCGTTTGCCTTGGACGGATTGTTCACCGGCTCAGCATCGGTCGACGCCTCTTCGCCGGCGCCTTCTTCTTCAGCAGTCGCTTCATCCGACGCCTCGCCTTCGGTCTCCGTCTCTTCCTCATCGGGAGGGGGAGGGCCTCCTCCGCGACGGCGGCGAGCTGGCGGTTTCGTAGTCGGAATATTGGGGTCGGCGCCGTGGTCCTTCAGCAGCCGCATCGCTTCGACGTCCAGCGCGTACGCGGCTCGCCAGAACGGAGTCGCACCTTGCAGATTGATGCCGCTGCCGCGCAGCACTCCGAACGTGTACTCCATGTACCAGAGGTGGGTCTCCAACCGCACGTTGGGGTCCGCCCCCGCGTCGAGCAGTGCCTCGAGTATCTGAATGTGCGTGGTTTCCTGCTGCTCATGCTCCGTCGGATGCGCGTAGGACGCCCGAGGCGCCCATCGTCGCTCGAGCACGGCGAACAACGGAGTGGTGCCAGCGGCACTCACTGCGTTCGGGTCCGCACCGCGTTCGAGAAGCACCATCGCCAGATCGAACTGACCATTCAGAGTGGCCATCAAAAGCGGTGGGGTTTGATCTCCGTCCGAGGGCAAGGCGATGTCCGCGCCGCCCTCGAGTAGAGCCAATACCGCTTCTGTGTGACCCTGCCGAACCGCGTGCAGGAGGGGGGTGAGACCACCCCAGCCACCGACGAGCTGCGCGTACGACGGCGGGCGAGGTTCTTCTTCCTCGTCGTCCGACTCATGCCCCGCTCCATCTTCTTCGTCCGAGCCGTGCTCTGCTTCACCCTCTTCGTCCAAGCCGTGCGCTGCTTCACCCTCTTCGTCCGAGCCGTGCTCTGCTTCACCTTCGTCGCCAGTCGCTGCTTCACCCTCTTCGTCCGAGCCGTGCTCTGCTTCACCTTCGTCGCCAGTCGCTGCTCCTTCTTCGCTTTCCTCGTCATCCTCTGCCTCGGCGTCGTCATCGTCCTGGGGCACATCCGGCCATTTTCTCTGGATCTCACGAGAAAGCTGAATCGCGGCCTGAACCTGGCTCGGTGACGGCTGCCAATCCCCGGCTCCGCCCTCCTTTTCCTGGAGATCTTCGAGGAACTCGCCAAGGCGTTTCTCGGCTAGCTTGTCCGCTTCTTCCTGTTCTGCGACGTCCCTGGCAATAGCCGCTGCGTTGGCATCTGCGCCCAACTCCAGCAGTGTTCGAATGGCTTCGACGCGGCCGTTGGCAGCAGCGAACATGAGCGGAGTCTGACCCCAAGCGCCCTCGCGCTTGTCTACCTCAGCGCCCCGCTCGACGAGTTCCGCGATGATCGCACGATTTCCAGAAGCGGCGGCCAGATGGAGCGGCGTCGCACCCGAGTTGCTCGTCACAGCGTTGGGATCCGCACCGGCCTCCAGAAGCAGCGTGACGAACTCAGAGTGTGCCGCCCTCGTCGCCAGATGAATCGGCGTATAGCTACCGATCCGAGTGCCGGCATCCACGCTCGCCCCCGCGTAGAGCAGGATCTCACCCATCGCTAGCTCACCGTTCCGTGCCGCCCAGTGCAACGCGGTCATGCCGTCACCCTGCCCCGCGTTCACGTCGGCTCCCTCTCTCAGCAGGCGTCGCACCTCGTCGAGATCACCACGCTGAGCAGCGTCCGCTACCGGCGCATCGGCCCGAAGCGTCTCGATGCTATTCCAGATCGAGGGCGTCACGGCTTCAAGCGTCCCGGCAGCGCCCGTGGCCCCCGTGAGCAGCACCGGCATCGCCAACGCGGAGACGAGCCCCAACCGCAGTTGCTTGATCACAGTGAGAACTCCCCAGTGCTGTCGCCGAAGGATGTCATATCGTCGTGTCCGAGCTTGTGCATTAGGCTGAGGAAGGCGTTCGCCATCGGAGTGCCGTCGGCCGCTTTGTGGTGCACACCTCCATGCAACTGACCGCTCGCGCCACCCATGAACACCAACGGGCAGCGTCGGTGGTTGTGCAGGTTGGCGTCGCCCATCGGGGAGCCCCACAAAATCGCCGACTGATCGAGCAAGCTGGCCTCACCGTCGGTGGTGTTTTCGAGCCGCTCGAGGAAATAGGCCAACTGACTCATCCTGAATTGGCAGATGGTGTTGAAGTTCAAGATGGCCTCCTCTTTGTCGCCGTGGTGAGAGGAGGGGTGGAAGGGTCGGTCCGAGTCACTCTCAGGGAAGATGCGGTTCGACGCATCGCGTCCGAGTTTGAAAGAGACGACCCTCGTGATATCGGTCTGGAACGCCAGAATCTGCAGGTCGAACATCAGGTGCATGTGCTCCGTGTAGGAATCTGGCACACCGGGAGGCGCCCCGGGAAGCTCACGTGGCGCGCCACTCGAGTTCGATTCCTCAACCCTCTGAATGCGACGCTCGATCTCGCGGATGTTCTGGAGATACTGATCGACCCGGCCACGGTCGGCAGCCCCGAGCTCCCGCTTCATGGACGTAACTTCACTGGCAACCCAGTCCAGAATGCTGCTGTGGGTCCGGCGGCGCAGCGAACGCTCCTCGGGCGAGCCACCCGCCCCGAACAGCATATCGAACGCGGTCCGAGGGCTCCGGATCATCGGTAGAGGAGTCTCCGGTGAGGACCAGCTGATCGAGTCGGTATACGAACACGAGTAGTTGTAGTCACACCCGCCGCCCTTGTCGGTACTCTCGATGCTGAGCTGCAGGGACGGTATGACTGTGTCTTGTCCAAATCGCTGCGCGTGTACCTGGTCGAGCGAGGTGCCGACGAAGAGGTCCGAGCCCTGCGTCTGTTTAGGATGTGACTGCGTCAAAAAGACCGCACTCGAGCGGAAGTGGTCGCCACCGATCTCCGGGGGCGTAACCGCTTCGGCCATGCGCACGTCGGTATTGCTGACGATCGTGAGATAATCGGACCACGGCTCGAGCGACTTGAGCACATTTCTCGCCCCCAGTTCGAAGTCACGCCCTTCAGTCTCGGGCGCGAACAAGTGTTGCGTCGCGCCCCACTCGTTACAGCCAGGCACGCCGTGCACTTCTTCGATGCAGATGAGGCGCGTCCTTCCTTCCGCTCGCGACATCGCACTGAGGCGCCCGGTCGGCACCATCGCGTCGAGGAGCGGCAAGGCCAGTGTGGCGCCCGCCCCCTTGAGGAACGTTCTACGCGCGAGACTTTTTTGGCCGATCAAGTACATGTAGCGCCTCTCTTCTAGTTTTCGGTCGCCTGCTTCATGCGGAAGGCGTCGCTTGTCACGACGCCGAGCACGAAGGACGAAATACGATAGTCGTTCTTCTCTGCCTCTCGCACGATCGCCCGCACGGTCGGCTGGTCCTGGTACTCGACCCGGCGCCCGAGCGCATAGGCCATCAAATTCGATGTAAAGTGCCGCACGAGAGGAATCGGCCTCTCGAGCAAGGTCTCAGACAGACTCGCCGGAGAGTCGATGTCGGAGCCGTCGTAAAACGTGCCGCGCGTATCGAGCGGCACGCCATCCTCTCGCGTCCTCCACCTACCGGTGACGTCGAAGTTGTCCAGCGACAAACCGATCGGGTCCATCACGCTGTGGCATGAATTACACTGCGGACTCGACCGGTGCAGCTCCATGCGTTCCCGCGTCGTAAGGGCGCGGCCCGGCTCCGAGGTAGCAGTCTCCTCCAGAGTCGGTACACCCGGGGGTGGTGGGGGAGGCGGTGAGCCCAGCAGCACCTCCATCACCCACTTGCCCCGCAACACGGGCGACGTCCGGTTACCCAACGACGTCTGGACCAGCATGCTGCCGTGCCCCAGCACACCCTTCCGTCGGTCGTCCGGATATTGCACCCGGCGGAATTCGTCGCCGATCACACCGGCGATGTCGTAGTGCTTCGCGAGCCGCTCATTGAGGAACGTGTAGTCCGCACCATAGAAGTCGAGCAGACTTTGGTCCTGACGCACGAGATTGTCGAAAAACAGCTCTGTCTCGCGCCGCATGGCGTCGGTGAGTTGCCTACTGTAGTTCGGGAACCAGTATGAGTCCGGCTCCACCTTCTCGACGTCCTGCAGGCGCAGCCACATCGCTGCGAAGCGCGTAGACAACGCTTCCGAACGGGGGTCTGCAAGCATGCGCCGCGTCTGCCGCTCGAGCTCCTTCTGGTCCGACAAGTCGTTCTTGCGAGCGAGCTCACGCAGTTCCTCGTCCGGGTTCGTTCCCCAGACGAAGAATGACAGCCGTGCAGCTAGATCGAGGTCGTCGAGTTCGTAGATCTCACCCGGATCCATGCCAGCGGGTTCACGCTCCATCCGGAAAAGGAAGTGCGGGCTGGTCAGGATCGCCTCGAGCGCCGTACGAATACCAATCTCGAAGCCGCCTTCTTCGGCGCCCATCTCGTAGAAGCCGAGCAACGGCTCGAGGTCGTCGTCATCTAGGTCGCGACCATAGGCTGCAGCGGCGATCCGCGAGACGATCTCTTCCGTGCACGGGGCCTCCTCTTCAGGGGACGTCGGCCGACAGGAAAAGATCCGTTCGCGCGTCGCTGTCGGTGAGACTCCTACCGGATGGAACGGCCCTTCGAGCGTCAAACTCATGAGATGCGGAAGCGACGTCGTGCCGTAGCTGGCTTCCGTACCTGTGAGAGACCACTCGTTCGGTCGGATGAGATCTTCGTACGGGCCTTCCATTTGGCGGATGAACGCCGCCGTAACACGGCGCTGCCCGGCCCGGATGAAAACGGGGGCAGTCTCGACGGGAAAGTCCTTGCGACCCTGGAAGTCGATGTCTCCACCGTACTGCACGAGCGCCACACGCTCGCCATCGATCGAAACGTCTATGTCATGGTCGCGCTCGCCCCAGCCGGACATAAAGCCCATGGAAAAGGTGTACTCGCCGTCCGCGGGGAAGCTGTGAAGCACACTGATACCACCCCGGGTTCCATACGGGGCACCCTCGACCTGCTCCCACTCGTGCTGCGAGACGGAGGCCGGGTTGGTATACGAATTCGCCGAAACCGGAGCATCTTCCTGACCGACCGCCTGGCGAGCCACCTCGCTGGCCGCGGTCAAGAAAGCGTCCATCAGGGTCGGTGAAACCGACTGGGCATCGGCGATGTTGTCGAAGCTCTGGCTGATTTGATCCGAAGGGAGCCATTGCGAGGGGTCGACGGTCAGGCCCAAGACATCCTTCACCAAGCGCGCATACTCGGCACGGTTCACCCTCTGGAACGGGCGAGTACCCGGGTTCGGTCGATCACGAGCGGCGTCATCAATGAGCTCTTCGAGCACCCCTGCGAACGCGGCGAGCGTGTCTCCACCGGGACGCCGAGCGCCCGGAGGTGGCATCATGCCGGCCCTCAGTTTCCGAATCATCTTCTCGGCGGTCTCAGCCCCTTCAGCCGCTCCGTCTAGTGCGAAGGTCTCGAGGGAAAGATTGCCACTCAGTCGCCGCTCGTTGTGGCAGCGCTGGCAGTAATTCTCGACGAGATCCTCGAGTTCGGCGGGCACCGCTACGCCGGCTTCATAGTGGGCCGTGGTGGCCGACGGAGCCCCTGACGCCGGGGTATCGGGCGAGGCGCCCACTGCGAGAACTAGCCCGCCAAGCAGTGCGGCCGTGGTAAAACGATTCATGTGGCTAACCAAATCGGGCGAATAGGTACCAGTAGGGATCGTAAAGGGAGCGCAAGTCGGGTGTCAAACCGCTGCGACGCACCGCACGCCGACTTACAGCCCACTTGGTTATGACACCTCGCGAAGCCCACGTGCTGAAGGCTAGGCACACAGCCCTCAACCGCTTCGCTGCGAGCCACGCGACCGGGACCGGCCGAGCGATCTAACCGGCCGGCGCGACGTTGTGATTCTGGCGGAAGAAGTTGTCGGGATCGTACTTGCGCTTGAGCACGGCCAGGCGCTCGTAGTTCGCGCCAAAGGACGCACGGATGAGGTCGTCGTCTTCCTTATCGAGGAAGTTGAGCAAATATGCGCCGGTCGCGTGAGGCTGCAGCGCGTCGTAGAGGCCTCGGGTCCAGGCAATATTCTGGTCGCTGTCAGCGGGATCGGCCCACTGGGAGAGAATGCCCACATCATAGTCCGAGTTACGGTGACCAAACGCCGTTGCGTCTGCCGGCACGCGCGCCATGGCGCCACCGTAGAGTTCGATAACGATGGCCGTGGCCGGTGACGGCGCCGTATTCGCATGCTCGACCATGATGTCGATGGCCTCGTCACTGAGATCCTTGATGAACGCCGACTTCCAGTAGTTCTGGTTCCCATCAGGGAACGCGCCATCGAACAGCGCCTGCATCTGGGGAAACGGAATGGATTCCACGGCGTCGACCAACGGTGGTCCGAACTCTCTCACCGACTGCAGGTACGCTTCGCCCTCCTGCTCGTCACCACACCAGCGGGGCAGGAACTGCAATGGTTCTTCGACCAGTGGCTACGTCGAGCGGGGTCCTCACCCATGATCGAAGGGACCTGGTCTTACGATGCCGCGGCCAATCGCGTGGTCCTGGAGCTGACACAGACGCAGCCGGGTGACGCTTATCGGTTCGGCCTGGACATCGGAATCAATGGAGGGGAGGGGGCGGGCCGGGTCGAACGCGTCGAAATGACCGCAAAGTCTCAGAGGTTCGAGATTGAGGTGGAGGTTGCAGTGACTGGTGTGGAGTTGGATCCAGAGACGTGGCTGCTGGCGGGACTGTCGTTGGAGGCGCGGTAGGCGTTAGATCCGCCGAAATCCTCCCCCGTAAGCCCCGCTACTTCAATATTCGGGGCGACCCGGGGGTGATATCCGTGCTTGCGGCGTCGAGAGCCTGGCCCCCGAGTCCTGATTGCCGCGGGCGACGGGTGGGGGTGGCGAGAACTCCGTCTGCTACGAAATTGGTCGCAGTTCATCACCCGGCAGGGGCTCGCCGAGCCACGTCTGTCGCTCGACATGCGGCACGCGCTCACCATACTCGCGAAGGGCGACCGTTGAGCGACCGACCCGGAGAGACGAGGGCCCTCCGACGCCTGGATGTCGGCATCTTCCTTGCCAGCTTCACGGTGCTCCTGGTCGAGTTGCTGCTGACCAGGATCCTATCGGTCACGATGTTCCCCCACTTCTCATTTCTGGCGGTGGCGGTCGCAATGACCGGGCTCGGCGCGAGCGGGCTAGCTGTCACATTATGGCCAGGCCGGTTCAGCGCGCACAGTCTTCCTCGTGTCGGTAGAATGGCCGCGTTGACGTTCGCGATCACTGCGGTTCTCGTCGTCGGGATTGCGTTCCGGATCCCGATCCTCCTCGAGATGACGGCCGGAAACTGGGTCAATGTGCTGGCGGTGTTCGTCATCAGCGTAGTGCCGTTCACTGCGGGTGGACTGGTAATCGCCATGATTCTTTCCCACAACACTCGCCACGCGAGCCGGCTCTACGGCATAGACATGATCGGGGCGGGGGCAGCGTGCCTGTTCTTCATTCCGGTGACGAACTTGGTCGGTGCACCGACCGCCGTGATCGTCGCGTCCGCTGTGGCGGCGTTGTCGGGAGCGGCCCTGTCGGGGGGCGCCGCGCCGGGGGTGCAGCGGGCGTGTCTGTTCGGCGCAGGAGGCTTCACGCTTCTGGCGGCGCTGAACACACAGGTGCCTTTCTTCGACGTGAGAGTGGCAAAGGGGATGGATCAGCCCGGCACCCTCGGGGGTCCTGCAGACCCACTCCCATGGTATGGAACGGTGGAACCCTAGGGACGTCTCCACACGGCACGCGCCCTCTGTCCCTCCCACATCACGATCCCCATGTTCGGTGCCCCTGGACTCTGCTTGTTCCCCGAGTTCACTCCCTTCCACGTAGATGCGGGTTCCCATGCTACGACCCACTAGAGCGACCCACGGCTTCGTCTGGGCTCGAGTACTCGCGATCACCACGCTAGCCGCAGCCGTAGGATGCTCGCCGCCTTCAGCTGACCGAGGCGGGGTCCTCCCCCTGGACTACCTTGCGACCGCAGAGCAATTGGGCCCGGTCGCGTACCGCGACCCACTAGGTGCCGTCTCGCCGGACGGACGGTGGCTCGCCTACGTCGAACAAGACCGTGTGCACGTGATGCCGGTTGCCGGTGGGGCCACACGAGTCATCGGGCCGGGTACATCTTCGATCCGGTTTCTCACATGGCTTCCCGACAATCGCACGCTCGCGGTGCGGGAACGAGTCTTCGATAGGAGTCGGCAGGAGTGGTGGCTTTACGACCGCATCGACGGCGGCCGATCGACCCTGTGGCCGGAACGCCAAAGCGAACCTGACCTTCTGGGTCTCGACATGCTGGCCTGGTCGGCTGACGGATCCCGGGTGGCGGGCGTGGTGCGAGTGGGCGGGCAGTCCACGGTATGGGTCCTCGATAGCGAAGGAGGAAGCGGTGAAGCACACGCCATCGCTGCCCGACTCACATTCCCTGCGTGGTCTCCAGACGGACGACTCGCATGTCTCTCCGTCGAGGGCGAAGCGCAGTTCCTCCGATTCCCGTGCGACGAGCCGACACCTCTTTTCACGGACCAAGAAGCGTACGGGCCCGTAGCGTTCTCTCCAGCCGGTCAAGCGGTCTACTACGCCAGCCCGGGCGAAGGCGGTTTTCTCGATGTGTGGTCGCGTTCCACGAGCGATGGTAGCGCGCCACTTCGCCTCACCGGCTTCGCTCGCGACGCCTACGCCCCGTCCGCCGATGAGGACGGCACGGTCATCCTGAAGAGCCAGGACTATAGGGTGTTTCTGGCAACGGCCCCATCCGAAGGAGGGGTCTCGACGCCGCTGACGTCGTTTCAAGCCGAGACGCCGACTTGGAGTTGGGACGGAAGTGAAGTGGCGTTCACGTTCGGCAGCTGGCGTCACGTGACCGACGACTTCCACTATCCGGACATCGCCCAGGACATCGGCGTGGTGTCCACGGATGCCGAGTCGCCGCGTAGTGAGCCTGACCGGATCATCAGGCAGTCCTCCTCGGAGGACCAGGCGATGCACTGGTCTCCGAACGGTCGTTGGATCGTCTTCCACACTCACGAAGAGTCTGACGACGTCTGGCTCGTGGCCGCCGACGGTAGCACCGAGCCTCGCATGATCAGCGAGGGCGGTAGCGAGACGGGCTGGCCCCGCTGGTCGCGCGACGGTCGCTGGATCGTATTCCCGAGCTACCGCCAGAACGAGGATGGAGGCCGGCGAGCGCACCTGTTCGTCATAGGAGTGGATGAGGAAAGCGGGGAGGTCACAGCGCCTCAGACGAGGGTCGAGCTAACCGGTTTCTCTAACGACGTCGTCCAAGGTGTGTGGGCCGACGAAGGCAACACCCTCGTATTCGAGGCAGCGGCAGGCATCGGTGACAAGAGTCTCTGGACGGTCCCGAGGACCGGCGGGACGCCGACTCGCTTCCACAGCTTCTCGTCGGATCAGATTCACTCAGGAATCGGCGTCTCACCCGACGGCCGCTGGACCGCATATATCGATCGCTCGCAGGACGGGTTCTTTCAAGTATTTCGGGTTCCGGTCGGCGGCGGCGAATCCGAGCAACTCACGTTCGATCCGTCGCACAAGACACAGCCAATCTACTCACCCGTAGGTGACCGACTCGCGTTCACCGTGTTCAGCTACCGCGTGCACTTCTGGCGGGTGGTTCCCTAGAGAGGCGGCTTCTCGCCCAGCGACCTCAGAGCCGTCGAAATCCTCCGGATTTCTCGACCACCACCGGAAAGCTCCCAACCCGCTTGGGCACACTCCCTCCGGCCTTGGCGTCAGACACGTAGACGGTAAGGCACGGCTTACCACCGCGCTCGCCGATCGCGGTGCCCGAGATCCCAGGACGACCCATGACCTTCCCGTTGAGCTCGCGCTGCGCGGTCTTGATGTCGTCGGCCATCAGACGCTCGGACGAGCTGTCTCGACATCGCCGCGCATGAACCGCCGCGACGAGCGGCCACGATATCGCGGCCCATCGGACGCTGCGACGAGAATCTTGATCAATTGCCGTCGATCCGAACCCCGAAACGATCCAGCACCAGATCGATTGGGTTGGCGAGCGTTGAAACGGCCGTGCCCGCGAAAAGCAGACCCACCGGACGCCGATCGGCGAACATGAAGCCGTCGCTCACGATCAGCGATCCCGAGTCTCCACCCGCGCTGAAGCCGTTGCCCGAGATGACGATCTGGTCCTCGAAGCGGGCCGTCCCGGCAGCGTACCCAACATCGATGGTCGCGTTGAGGCCGGTGATGCGCCCTTTCGTATAGCCGGTGGTGCGGCCGTATTTTTGCACCTCCATCCCGATCTTGGCTTCGATCGTGGAACTCCGTGGAGCACCGTAGCCACCCTCAGGTGTCTCGTTCTGCAGATCGTCAGCGGTCGTGAGCGCGACAGCAGCGTCGATCTTGTTCATCCCACAGAGAATGCCACTGCAAAAATCGATCGCTTCGTAGTCGTGCAGCGTCCCGAACACATCGTCCGGGTCTCGCCCGCCGTCGACGACGCCGGGCTGAAGCAGCTTGTCGCCCGCCCGTCCACCGTTGTTGTCAGCGAAGATGTGATTGTTACTGAGCGCGAAGATACGCGAGCCGTCTGTTACGCGCGCGCCGATGGTGCCTGCGGTCACGTTCGGATGGCCCGTGCTGACCCCGATGGGCACAGGACGCGGGAAGTTCTTCTTCGGGTCGACCGCCTCGGCATCTGCCGGCATCGGCATCTCGCCTAGCGCCAAGAAAGGTCCGGTGCTCTCCGGCACGACTTCCACACCGACCACGTACTGCGGGAAGGTGGCTGCGGCGATCGAGCTCAGGTACACCTTGAGAACGGCATGTCCTCGTCCATCGACCCCGACCGCGGTTCCGACCACGCCGTCCCGCGCGAGCCAGTCGTCCGTGACTTGTTCCTGTAGCGAGAGCGCTGCCTCGAACGAGGCGCCGCTGAACTCGAAGGGATCTTGGGGACCCGCAAAAATGAGTAGATCCGCCCCGAGGGCGAGAAAAAGAACCGCCCGTGACCGTAGCAATCGTCGCATGCTCATGTAACGGTATACGACGAACTGCCCCCTAAGGGTTCCCGCATCGCGGCTGGGGACGTAACGCCGGCGAACTAAGGAGCCTCAGCGCGCATCGTGGGGGGGCTGGCCTACCAGGCGGTCAGAGCTTCTTTTCCCGTCAGTCTATCTGAAGCAACTGGCCCGGGAGGCCCGAATGACACGCGCGAAACTCCGCCGCTCCGTCGAGCTGGCAGCCGCCATCGCATTTCTTTTGGTGGCTACAACGATCCCCGCCACCGCACAGCGTGGTGGTGAGGATGGAAACTCCGACGAACTGCCATCCATCGAAGAGAAGACGGCTGGCATGGAGAGGCTGGACGGCTTCCTGCCACTCTACTGGGACGAGGACCTCGGCCAGCTCTGGATGGAGATCCAGGACTTCGATCAGGAGATCGGGCACCTCTCCGGAATGGGCGCGGGCCTAGGCTCGAACGACATCGGGATCGACCGCGGCGGGATGCGCGGCTCGCGAATCGTCGAGTTCGAGCGTGTCGGACGAAAGATCATAATGGTGCAACCCAACTATCGCTTCCGCGCGATCAGCGACAACGCGAGCGAGGTAAAGGCGGTGCGCGACGCATTTGCGCGCTCGGTGCTGTGGGGCTTCACAGCGGAGGCGGAGACGGACGGTCGTGCGCTGGTGGACATGTCTGGCTTCCTGCTACGGGATGCGCTCGGCTCGGGCGACCGAATGGGCGGTTATCAGCTCGATAACAGCCGTAGCTCCGTCTACATGGATATGACCCGAGGCTTCCCGACCAACACTGAGATGGAGGTCGAACTCACGTTCGTGTCCGCCGCTGGTGGCGGCGGTCGCGGTGGCCGAGGCGGCGGTGGTGGTGCCTTCGAGGGCGTCGGGTCCGTCGCCGCGACGGGCGAGGCCGCGACGCTTCGCGTGCATCACTCGTTCTTCGAGTTGCCGGACGATAACTACGAGCCACGCATGTTCGATCCGCGATCGGGGTACGGCTCGTCAGCGTTCCAGGACTACGCCGTCCCGCTCGGCGAGGACATGACGCAGCGCTTCATTCGACGGCATCGGCTGGAAAAAGTCGATCCGAACGCCGCCGTGAGCGACGCGGTCGAGCCGATCATCTACTACCTCGATCCCGGCACGCCGGAGCCAGTGCGATCCGCCCTGCTCGACGGCGCGCGCTGGTGGGACCAGGCATTCGAGGCTGCCGGTTATCGCAATGCGTTCCAAGTCGAAATTCGCCCGGACAGCATCAGCTCCCTCGATGTGCGTTACAACGTCATCAACTGGGTGCACAGGTCGACACGTGGCTGGAGCTCTGGTGGATCGGTGACCGACCCACGCACGGGTGAGATCATAAAAGGCGTCGTGACGCTCGGCTCATTGCTGGTGCGTCAGGACTCCATGATGGCCGAGGGGCTTCTCTCGCCATACACCAACGGTGACGAGACGCCTCCCGAGCTCGCGGAATGGGCGCTCGCTCGCATTCGCCAGCTCTCGGCACACGAGGTCGGCCACACCATCGGTCTCGGCCACAACTACTACAACAGCAGTGCGGGGCGAATTTCGGTACTCGACTATCCACATCCACTCGTGACGCTGAACGGTGATGGCTCTCTCGACTATTCCGAGGTCTACGACGACGAAATCGGCGATTGGGACAAGGTGGCGGTCGCGTACGGCTATCAGGACTTCCCCGCGGGCACCGATGAAGAATCCGAGTTGATGCGCATCCTGCAGGACGCCTGGGACGATGACGTGCGATACATGACGAACCAGGACGTCTCGACCACGCCTCAGGCCGACCAATGGGCGAATGGCACCGACATGGCGAGCGAGCTGGAGCGCATGATGGACGTGCGCGCGGCTGGGCTCGCGAACTTCGGCGAGACGGCCATCAAGAACGGGACGCCGATGGCGAAGGTCGAAGAGGTTCTCGTGCCCCTCTACATGTACCATCGCTACCAGGTTGAGTCGACGGTGACCGCTGTCGGGGGCGTCGCCTACCAGTACGCGACTCGGGGAGACGGCCTAACACCCCATTGGCGTGTCTCGGCCGACCAACAGAACCGAGCCCTCGACGCGCTCGTGCGCTCACTGTCTCCCTCGGAGCTTGCATTGCCCGAGTCGGTCTTGGCGCTCATCCCCCCGCGTCCTCCTGGATTCGGTCGAGGCCGCGAAACATTCCCTCGCTACACAGGAGGCGCATTCGATGCGCTGACCCCAGCGGTCGTCGCGGCCAGCACCACGATCAATTCGCTGCTCACGCCGGATCGAGCGGCCAGGATGGTCGAACAGAACATGCTCGATTCATCCCTGCCCGGCTTGGACGACGTCCTCCGTCGCCTGATCGATGGCAGCTTCGGCGCTTCGGCGAACGGGGCCTACGAGATGGAGGTCAAGCACGTCGTAGAAGGGCTGCTGATCGAGCGTATCAAGTCACTCGCGGCAAACGCGCCCATGCTACAGGTTCGCACCGCCTCGACGGCAGTGTTGCAACGCATGCAGATCAACCTCATGGCGATGAACGACTCGCCCCAGGCCGCGACGCTCGCGCTGGACGTGCGGCGGTTCCTGGATCGTCCTGCGACACCGGTCGCAATGCCTAGTGCCTTGGCTGCCCCTCCGGGTGCGCCGATCGGCGACCCCGGCATGCAGTGGCTGATCGGCACGCCCGCCATGGACTGGCTGGGCGCAACGGAGCCGTGGTGCACATGGGACAGCTTCAACTGGGAGTTGAACCGCTGACGGGGAATTCCGATGGCTGAATGGACCATCCCGGTCTTCGACGGTCACAACGATACGCTCACCAAGATTCGACACGGCGGACCGAACGCGCAGCAGTCGTTCTTGGAGCGAAGTGAGCTAGGACACATGGACCTCCCGCGAGCCCGCGAAGGCGGGCTCGCGGGAGGTTTCTTCGCGATCTTCACGTCATCGCCCAATTACGAGCGGGTGGTCGGCGAGGTTCTGGATGCGGACGGCGAAGTCGTGCCGGGGCGGTGGTCTGTCCCGTTGCCTGCGAAGCTCGAGCGGCGCATCGCGACATCGTGGACTCTGTCCGTGATGTCCGACCTCTTCCGTCTCGAGGCTGAATCGCAGGGCGAGATCGAGGTTGTGCGCAGTGTGGCCGACCTTCGTCGGTGTCTGGCCGATGGCACCTTCGCCGTGATCTTGCACATTGAGGGCGCTGAGTCGATCGACAGGGATCTCGAAGCTCTGGACGTCTTCTACGAAGCAGGGCTGCGCTCGCTCGGCCCGGTGTGGAGCCGCCCGACAATCTTCGGGCACGGAGTCCCCTTCGACTTCCCGCGCAGCCCGGATACGGGCCCTGGACTCACGGCCGCCGGGCGTCGATTGGTCAAGCGATGTAACGAACTCGGAGTCCTGGTCGATCTCTCACACCTCAACGAGTGGGGATTTTGGGATGTCGCCAAGATCTCGGATGCGCCTCTTGTCGCGACCCACTCATCCGCCTGGGCGCTCTGCCCGACCCCTCGCAACCTCACCGATGATCAGCTCGACGTGGTCGGTGAAAGTGGGGGGGTCGTCGGTATCAACCATGCGGTCGGTTTTCTGCGTGCGGACGGTGACGGTAGCGGCGAGGTAGCGACCCCTCTCACGGAGATCGTCCGGCACGCACGCTATGTCGTCGACCGCATCGGCATCGACCACGTTGCGCTGGGCTCGGATTACGACGGCGCGAGGATCCCGGAAGACCTAGGGGATGTGAGCGGACTACCCCGCCTCATACAGGCCTTTCGCGAGGCGGGCTTCGAGCAAAAGGAAATCGAGCAGATCGCGTACCGGAATTGGGTACGCGTGCTCGAACATACGTGGCACGCCTGACGTGCACGCTTCGACGGCCGGGCGACCGGACGGCGACTACGCCATGTACATCGACGCTACGGACGACAACATTCAGCCGCACGAGAACGCATTTGTGGCGAGGAGAAAGTAAGATGACGAACTACCGTTGGGCTGCGGCGCTTACGCTGGGCCTCATCATCGCAGGCTGCTCGGAATCGGCCCCGGAAGGTACGGAGGGCGCGACGGCCCAAGCGGCATCGGACGGCCTCGTGCGTACCGCAGATCCTTACGCGCGAGGGTACACGGACGACGACTTCCCCCGCATCAAAGAGCTCGCGCCCGACGTCTACTCGTACGAGCAATTGCGCTCCGCGGGTGAGGAAAACTTCACGACGGTGAGCATGTTCGTGGTGACGAGCGAAGGCGTTCTCGTAGCGGACGGTCAAGGCAGCGTCGAGGAGACGCAGCTCATGATCGACCACATCGCCGAAATCACCGACCAGCCGATCACGCATGTCGTGATCTGTTCGGACCACGGTGATCACACAGGGGGGAACTCCGTATTTCCGAGCGACGCCGTTTTCCTGGCACACCCGACGTCGGCTGCTACCCTCACCGCAAGCGCGAACAGCCCGAACCGTCGAGAAGGTTCGCCGCCCGTCGTGCTACCGACCGAAATCGTGGAGGACGCAACCACCATCACGCTCGGTGGCAAAGAGATCGAAGTCCTCTTCCTCGGGAGGGCACACACGGGGGGCGACCTTTCGGTACATCTGCCCGCCGAGAAGATCCTCTTCATGAGTGAGGCATATCTCCACCGGGTCTTCCCTGCGATGCGCTCAGCGTTCCCGACGGAATGGGTCTCGATGGTCGAGCGGGCGCAGGCCATGGACATCGATTATTACGTGCCAGGACACGGATTCGTGGATTCTCCTGATGTGCTCGAAGAGGAACTCGAGACGTATCGGCAAGCACTGGTCACCGTGATCGCTGAGGGCACGGCCGCGCACCATGCGGGGTCGAGTCTGGCGGATGCGCAGGCACAAGCGGACGTCGGCGATCTCGAGACGTGGTCGCTGAGCTCCAGTCAAAAAGCCCGAGCGATCCAACAGGTCTACGCAGAATTGGACGGAGAACTACCAGGAGGCCTGAACTGACGGACTCAGTCGCGAGCGCCCTCATCCCGGGCGCACAGAACCGAACTGGCAACGACCCCATCTTCTCGCTCAATGCGGAGGCTGCGAGTCGTGTCGCTGCAGGTGAGGCGATCCTGAACGCTACGATGGGCGCGCTCATGGACGACGAGTGCAAGCTGGCGATCATGCCAAGTGTGTGCGAGGCGTTACTACGCGTGCCGCTGGACCGCGCCGCCGGATACTCACCGATCGCGGGTCCCGCGCCCTTCCTCGAGGCGATCATCTCGGACCTCTTTGGCGACAGCCCACTCGCAGCACAGTCGGTTGCCGCTGCCACCCCAGGCGGGACCGGCGCGATCTATCACTCGGTCGTGAATTTCTTGGAGCCCGGGCAGAACGCGCTAACCACAGACTACTTCTGGGGTCCTTACAGCGTGATCACCGAGCACGCGGGCCGAGGCATCGACACCTTCAACATGTTCGGAGAAGACGGACGCTTCGATCTAGACGCATTCGCCACCGGTATCGATCGTCATATTGCAGAGCAGGGACGGGCCCTGATCCTGCTCAACTTCCCGTGCCACAACCCGACCGGCTATTCGCTGGATGAGGCCGAGTGGGCAGCCGTCGCGGAGGTGGTCCGCTTCGCAGGCGAACACGCACCTGTCGCGACCGTTTACGACTGCGCCTACCTACGTTTCGCTGACCCCGCGTCGGACCACTGGCTGCACGCTATCGAGACGATGCTAGAGACAGGCACGGTGCTCGTCGCGTGGACCGCGTCCAAGACGTTTGCCCAGTACGGCGCGCGCATAGGAGCGCTCGTCGCGATGCACCAGGACGCGGACGAGCGGCAGCGCCTAAGCAATGCGATGACGTACTCGTGCCGCGCGACTTGGTCCAATTGCAGTCACCACGGGCAGCTAGCAATCACTGAACTGCTCACAGACCCGGACCTCAAAGCACGAGCAAAGGCGGAGCGCGAAGACATGATCGTCATGCTGCGCAGCCGCGCCAGCGTGTTCGACACCAACGCCCGGGAAGCTGGCCTGAACGTCCCGCGCTATGAAGGCGGCTTTTTCGTCGCGGTATTCACCCCTGATGGGGAGAAGACCGCGGAGGTCATGCGAGACGAGGGCGTCTACGTCGTGCCGATGGAGGGTGCGGTGAGGGTAGCGCTTTGCTGCACTCCCGAGGCGCAGATTCCACGGATTGTGGAAGCCCTACGAATCGGGGTGGACGCGGCGGGGGGCTGAGCTAGCGCCCCACCGCCGCCCGCCCAATTCGAATGGCTTCGTGGGCACCATATCAGCTGGACCACGGCGGTACGACGCCATTCATGCGGACGTACGCAATCGACTGCCCCAGGTGCTCGTTCATGTGGGCGACGAGCTGCAACATCACCGCCCATTTTTGGACATCCCGACCATACTGATGTGTAGGCGCCGTCAGGTCCGCGTCCGACAGGTGTTCAAGATTGTCCTGCACGTGCTCCACCGAGGCGGTGAGCACTCCGACGATCCACTCTTTGTCCGCAGCAGACGCTGTCTTGGCCTGGAAGCGCTCGGTCACGTCGGCCTCCCACCCCATGTACGCGTCCTCAGCGATCGGTGAGGCGATTCCCATGCTCTCCTCTAAGTACATGTAGTTGTAGCGGGCGATATGCAGGTAGACGCTGGAGGTCGACGCGACTCCTTCCCCGGGACTCCAACCGTACTTCTCCGCAGGTATCGCTTCGGCGAGCATGATCACCTTCATGGCGGAGGCGCCGAAGTGCTGCTCGATCTCAGTCTTGAACCCTTCAGGCGTCGACTGTGCGGCGAGGGGTGCAGCTAAGGACGTGCTAGCCGGCGCTACCAGAGCGAGAACGGACAGAGCGGCCAGTGAGCAGGGCACGCGGTGCATAGTCATCTCCG
>Ga0115002_10003422_pt1 | contig 19824 bp, 19 predicted proteins | sample ArcticOcean_MG_C_8_FD_89576 | JGI IMG/M metagenome (GOLD analysis project Ga0115002, IMG submission 89576) | Marine microbial communities from western Arctic Ocean - ArcticOcean_MG_CB11_86 | ecosystem: Environmental > Aquatic > Marine > Oceanic | place: Arctic Ocean: Canada Basin | collected... | reverse complement strand
TCGCACCGATGCGACGCGAGGCTTCGACACTCAAGATCTTCTCATCGTTGTCCGTGTCGATTATTAGACCAACCAAGGCTTGCATACCTTGTAATTCATTGAATTGCAATCGCGCAGATACTCGTAGCTATATTTCGTCAATTCTTGAGCGGACAGATCCTCGAACGAGAATTCGCTACCAACAAACGGGCCAGATTTGTTACGAGCGGCAATCTTCTTGACCCGCTTCAGCGCCGGCAGAAACAGCCATTGGTCATCCACACCTACCCAGTGTGCGTGGCTCAAGAGCGCCGTGCCCCGAATACTCGCCGGGGTATTGAACACGACCATTATCTTGTCGCCATCCTCCGTCACTTCTAGCACCGAGATTGCCAGCTCGCGTTGGCTAGATTTGCCCGACTTCGTGCGCAAAATCATCGTGAGATTGACGTCAAAGTCGTTGAATCCTGAATTGCGCCGATCCATTTCGCTAAAGATCTCCAAGCTGCGGCGTTGGCTCTGTGTGAGCTGCGCATCAGACTCGCGTTCGGCCGCGCTCACACCTGGCGCAACAATGACCATGAGTGAGATCCATAGACGCTTGAAAAACAATGACATATAGAGGAAACCGGATCATCGAGCGAGGTCGCGGGGATACTAAGGAAACGTTGCGATCGGTGCAAACCGGATGGGCTTGGGTGGCTGCGCGTGGGTTACTTGAAACAGAACACTAGGCAAACGTCCTGAATACTGTATATACTGCCAGTATACTGTATATCTGAACAGGATTTAATCGATGAACACTACCTTGACGTCGCGTCAAACTGAAGTGCTAGAACTCATCCGTCACCACATCACTGACACCGGCTATCCACCAACACGGGCCGACATCGCCCAGGAACTCGGCTTCAAGTCACCCAATGCAGCCGAGGAGCACCTCAAAGCACTAGCGCGCAAAGGCGCTATTGAAATGATTCCAGGGACTTCACGTGGTATTCGATTGCCGGATCGGGCAGATACTGGGCTCCCAATTATCGGTCGAGTCGCCGCCGGGGACCCAATCCTGGCCGAAGAAAACATCGAGGATCGGGTAGATTTACCCGCCGGCTTTTTCCAACCCCGGGCAGACTACCTACTACGTGTGCGCGGCGACAGCATGGTGGATGCAGGCATCTTTGACGGCGATTTGCTCGCCGTACATAAGACCCAACAGGCCACTAACGGCCAGATCGTGGTGGCCAGGGTCGAAAACGAGGTCACCGTCAAGCGTTTCCAACGCACACGCCGACGCAACCAGGTATTGTTGCTGCCGGAAAACTCGGCCTATCAGCCAATCGAGGTTGATCTAACAACCCAAGCGTTTGCAATCGAGGGTCTATCCGTCGGGGTAATTCGGCAACACATCTGAGGTTCTCGGATCACCCTTTGGTCGTGCTGGATGCCTTCTTCTTAGCCGGCTTTTTCTTGACCGACTTTTTCTTGGGGCGTTTTTCAGCGACTTCTTCGACCCAGCGCCCGTCTCGATAGAAGGCACGCCAGCCAGTGGCCTTGCCGTCGATTTCCGTTTGTACGTACTGCTCTTTGTTTTTGCGACTGTAACGCACGATCGCCGGATTCCCATCTGGGTCGGCCTCTGGACCGTCCAGGAGGTAACTAAACTTCGGGTCGAGTTCATTCGCGTGCGGTTTTATTTCCATAATCTTGGGCGCACGGGTCTCGCGGTGTTTTGGAAACTGGCTAGCAGCGAGAAAAATTCCGGACGCGCCGTCGCGCAGGAGATAGAAGTCTTCGACCTTCTCACATTTGAGCTCAGGCATGGGTACGGGGTCGGCTTTGGGCGGTGCCGGCTCGCCACTACGCAACAACTTACGGGTGTTTTTACAGTCCATGCAGCCAAAGTATTTGCCGAAACGGCCTGACTTCAGCTGCATTTCGGCACCACACTTGTCACAGTCCAAGAGCGGGCCATCGTAGCCTATTATCTTGTATTGCCCTTGCTCGATTTCGAATCCATCGCAGTCGGGATTACTGCCGCACACATGCAACTTACGGGTCTCATCAATTAAGTGACTGAGCATGGTGTTGCCGCACTTCTGACACTTCTTGCGGCTGCGCAATAGCTTCGACTCGCCTTCATCGTCCTCGTCAACGTCCACCACCTCCTCACCAGGAATGAGGTTCATGGTGATGGTGCAGCGCTCCTTGGGTTTCAACCCATAACCGGAACACCCTAAGAAAACGCCAGTTGACCCATTGCGAATCTGCATGTGGCGGCCGCAGGTGGGGCACGCAATGTCCGTATCGGTGGGTTCATTGGCACGCATGCCGCCGTCGACCTGTTTTGCATCAACCAATTTGGCAGAAAAGTCACCGTAGAAGTTGTCGAGTACCTGATCCCAACGGGCTCCACCTTCGGCGACCTTATCGAGCTGCGCTTCCATACTTGCAGTGAAGCGATAGTCGAGCAGGTCGCCGAAATTCTCGACCAGACGATCGGTGACCACCTCACCAATTTTCTCCGCCTGAAAGCGACGATTTTGCAAAGTCACGTAGCCACGATCTTGGATCGTCGAAATGATCGATGCGTAGGTAGTAGGGCGTCCGATGCCTAACTTTTCCAGTTCACGCACCAGACTCGCCTCACCAAATCGAGGCGGTGGCTTGGTGAAATGCTGGATACCCTCCAAATCATCCAACACGAGAACCTCACCCTCCGAAATATCCGGCAGCGGCGTATCGTCATCTTTGCGCGATGCTGTCGGGAGGACTTTGGTAAAGCCATCAAATTGTAGAATCCGACCGCGCACGCGTAACTCATACTCGGCAGCACTGACCGCTATCGAAGTACTCAAGTACCGCGCATCGGTCATTTGGCAAGCGATAAACTGCCGCCGAATGAGGTCGTATAGCCGAACGGCATCGGCATCGACACCCGCCAGGTGATCTGGTCTAGTACCCACATTTGAGGGCCGAATTGCCTCGTGCGCTTCCTGCGCATTGGCTTTGCTTGCATACAGGCGCGGGTTGTCCGGCAGATAGTCCGCGCCATGTTCGGTTTCTATGAACTCGCGCACAGAGCCAACCGCGTCGGCACTCAGATTCGTCGAGTCCGTCCGCATGTACGTAATGTAACCGGCTTCGTAGAGACGCTGAGCCATGGTCATCGTCTTTTTCACGGAGAAACTTAAACGCGTACTCGCCGCCTGTTGCAGCGTCGATGTGATGAACGGTGCATTGGGTTTGCTACGGGTCGGCCGGTCTTCGCGCTTGCTGACCAAGAATTCTGCTGCCCGCAAGCGTCCGAGCGCGGCATCGGTATCAACCTTGTTGTTTGACCTGAAATTCTCGCCTTCTTGACGCGCCACCTGGAACCTGACGGGCCCCGTCCCGTCGCTGCGACCAAGATCGGCAAACGCCTCCCAATATTCTTCCGGAATGAATGCTCGGATCTCGCGCTCGCGTTCTACTATCAACCGCGCGGCGACACTCTGGACCCGACCAGCGGACAGTCCACGCGCTACTTTCGCCCACAGCAATGGTGAAAGTTCAAAACCTACAACTCGATCCAAAAAACGCCTGGCTTGCTGGGCTCGAACTCGATCCATGTCGATATCGCCTGGCACAGCGAAAGCGTCCTGAATGGCTTTGCGTGTAATCTCATTGAAGACCACGCGGCGAAAGCGATCCTCGTCACCACCGATAATCTCGCGCAGATGCCATGCAATGGCTTCACCTTCACGATCCAAGTCTGTCGCGAGGTAGACCATATCCGCGGTCGCCGCGAGTTTCTTTAGCTCTTCGACCACCTTTTCTTTACCCGGGAGGACCTCGTACTCCGCCGCCCAGTTTTTATCCGGATTGACCCCCATCCGCCGCACGAGTTGCTCGCGCGCGCGTTTCTTTTTGTACGCTTCGCGTTTGGCGGGAGACAATGCTTTAGTTTTTGCAGCTTCTTTGGCGCGCGCCTGCGGGTCCGCAGCTCGCCCACCGGTAGGAAGATCCCGGATATGACCAACACTCGCCTTCACCACAAAACCCTTGCCGAGATACCTGTTTATGGTCCTCGCCTTTGCGGGTGATTCAACGATTACGAGTGACCGCGCCATGTTTCTCCGTGTTGGTGGTAGGACTTGTCAGCCAATTTTAGTTAGAGAAATGACACACCTCGCCAGATCTCGAATTCCGCGGGTTATATGCGCTCATCCTCCTGCGTGTCAAGACTTTATCGTCCTGCTAGATCTCTTTTATCGAGTTTGATTGACAGAAAAGTCTCGAATCAGTGCGTCGACTAGCCCTTGCAACTCGCCTTTCAATGCGACAACGACCGCTTCATCAGCGGTCGCGCCCTCACTCCAGAAACAAGAAACGACACGCAAGTCAAAGCCCAATCCTAAAGTATCCCCAGGCAACTGATCTACGACACTCGCCAACTCATCTACGAGCTTGGGTTCAGCCTTCAATCGGTCGCGTTGGCTGGCGTCAAGCGTGCCCCATTGAGCAAATACGCCATAAACCGGGACGGTTGGTGACGCGGGCAGTCGGCGCAGCAGGAAAACTGGCGCCGACAAACGCTTGCTCACCGGGAGTTGGTATTCCGCGCAGGTAATATTCGTTTGCCGCCGGACGCCGGCCGAACTCACCCGCTCGGCTGCTTGTGGATCGAGTTTCGGTAGGAAGGCTACCCTCACATGCATGCCCTGCTGCCTGGCAACGTTGCGCAGCTTGGCCAATCGTCTGTCTTTGGCACTCGGGAGCACATAAAAGATCGGCCCGATCGCGACCAGCAAAACGCCAATAATTATTAGCCAAATCAAATGGAATCCAGTTGTTCGGTGTACGCCGACGTTGTATCGTCGCTCCAACTAGGTTGGAGAGCAACATGAGTGCTTATACAAAGATTATTCTCGCCGTTGATCTGACCGAAGAATCGAACGACGTCGCGCAACGGGCTTTGGTCTTGTCGCAACGCGAAGGTGCCCAGCTGCACGTGGTCCACGTCATCGAACCTTTGAGTCTCGCATATGGGGGTGACGTGCCCATGGACCTTTCTTCGGTTCAGGAGCAAATCCAAGAACAAGCCAAATCTCACTTGAGCGACTTTGCCGCGCACTTGGCGGTGCCCGCCGAGCGTCAACATTTGATTTTTGGTCGCCCTGAAAGTGAAATCCACCGAGTCGCCGAAGAGGTCGGCGGTGATTTGATCGTCGTCGGGAGCCATGGCCGCCACGGGCTCGCGCTGCTGCTCGGATCAACCGCAAACGGAGTATTACACGGTGCCCACTGCGACGTTTTGGCCGTTCGTGTCGGTAGCCTGGCAAATAACTAGTGTGTCTCCTCGGCCCAAGCAATCGCTCGACCGGAACTAACTAGCCATTGCGGGCATCTTGGCGACACTGCACGCAACGCTCGCGAGCATTGCTCGCACGCCTGACTGCGCTTTGCGTCGTTGTGATATGTGCGCCGGTAAACGCGGCCGAGTTGTCGCTGTTCCAAGCGCGCGAACTCTATAAGGAAACACTCGTCAGGATCGACAGGGGCCAGTCGATCAAGAAGCAAGCCAAAGCCCTGGAAAACTACCCGCTACGACCCTATCTCGACTACCACACGCTTAACCGAAAACTATATCAATCGAAAGCCAAACCAGTCATTGCGTTCCAACAAAGCCACAGTCAATTACCGGTAACTCAGCTCATGTTTAACCGCTGGTTGCGTAACCTTGGTAAGCGCGGTCAATGGCAAACCTTGCGCGACAATTACGTCGCAACAACGAACGCCGAACTGCGCTGCTACCACTTACGTGCGTTATACGCATCTGAAGACAAAGAGCGCGCGCTCGATCAGACGAAAGATCTTTGGCTGCGGCCAGTATCTCAACCCAAGGCATGTGACCCGTTGTTCGACGTCTGGCGCAACACCGATCGATTCACCGAGGACGTCGCATGGCAACGACTTGAAGGGGCTATTGGCGCCAACCAGCGCACTCTCGCACGATATCTTTTGCGGTTCTTTACAGGCGAAACCAAGACCACTGCAGAGGCTTATTACAGATTTCACATTACGCCGAGCCGTGTGACCCGTACCTCTGCCTACAGCATCGATTCCCAGTACATGCGTGTGGCAATTCAGCACGGCCTCACCCGGCTTGCAGCCAACGACGCAGAAAAGGCCGACAAAGCGTGGCAGCGGTACGCTAAATCGCATGATTTCGACACAGCAGACTCGCAGTGGATTGAGGCCCAGCTTGCAATCGGACGAGCTTCGCAGGGTACGTTTCCTTCGGCGGACACGAGGTCGACATTAAACGACGAGGTTGCTTTGGCGTTGTCGAGTGCCGCAGTTGCCAATCAATCTTGGGACGAAGCAGTGTATTGGATCGAGCGGCTCGAACCGCATGAACACAACAAGATCAAATGGCAGTATTGGTTGGCCCGGGCGCTTCAGGTGACGCAGACAGATGCCTCGTCGTCGCGCGCACAAGATATATTCAACCGCATCGGGAGCGAGCGTCACTACTACGGGTTTCTCGCAGCATCCCGGTTGGGACTACAAGGCACCCTCAATACCGTAAACAGCCGCTCGCCGCAATGGAAAGATATCCTTAATGACCCCGGCGTAGAGCGCGCGGTGGAGCTGTTTGCGGTTGGCGATGACATCAACGGCCGTCGCGAGTGGTATCGCGCCCTTGAAGGCATGAACCAATCACAACAGACATCGGCCGGCCACATGGCCCGCTCAATCGGTCGCGTGCCGCTGAGCATACGAACCGCGAATATTGCCGAAGCGCTGGACGATCTCACGTTGCGGTTCCCAGTGGTCTACGAACCCCAATTTCGCCGGGCGAGCGCCAAGGTGGATGTGCCTGTATCGTTTCTGGTTGCGATCGCGCGACAAGAGTCGGCATTCGACCCAAGCGCGCTATCGGCGGCCAACGCGAGAGGCTTGATGCAAGTATTACCTGCTACAGCCACCTTAATCGCTCGTCGCGCCAATACACCTGCCCCGAATAGCAGCCAGCTCTATGATCCTGCAATCAACGTTACCCTCGGCACGTACCACGTCGCTTGGCTGCTCGACAGATACCGCGGGCAAACGCCGTTGGCGATCGCGGCGTATAACGCCGGCGAACACCGTGTCGATCGATGGATAAAGGGCCTTGAGCGAATGCCAATGGATATTTGGATCGAGCGCATTCCGTTCCGGGAAACGCGGGACTACGTGAAAAACGTGCTCGCGTTTAAACACGTCTACAGTCAACGCCTCGGCATGCCAACGCCGATGTTGGGCGCGAATGAACGCGCCATCGTTGCGCGCTAGCAGAGGTCCATGCAGGATCTGATAGACGTCTGCGTCAACGTAACCAATAGCCAATTTGCAGCAGATCGCGCGGCGGTCTTGACTCGGGCCGAACAGCACGGCGTGGTTGGCATGCTCTTCACCGCCACGGATCTTACTACGACGCGTGAATCCTTAGCGCTGTGTGACGGTGGCTCGAGACTTTGTACCGCCGGCATCCATCCGCACGATGCGAAAGATGCTCCAGCCAATTGGCGTGCGGAACTAGAAGCGCTCGCTTCGAACCCGATGGTGCGCGCCGTTGGAGAGTGCGGCTTGGACTTCAATCGAAGTTTTTCGCCGCACGATGTACAGATTGACGTGTTTGAGCAGCAAATAGCGGTGGCAAAATCGCTTAACAAGCCTTTGTTTGTGCACGATCGCGAAAGCGCGGGTGCGGTGCTTGCTTGTCTTGCCAAAGAGCATCCACTACCGCCAACCGTCATCCACTGTTTTACGGGTACGCAAGAAGAACTGAGCGCCTACGTCGACCTCGGCTTCCACATCGGTATTACCGGCTGGGTATGTGACCCGTGGCGTGGCACGGCGTTAAGGGAAATGGTCGCACGAGTGCCCATAGACCAGTTACTCATAGAAACTGACGCGCCGTTCCTGCGACCCCACAACGAACCGGGCGAATTTCACCGCCTGCACGGGTTGCCACGACGCCGTAATGAACCAGCCCTGCTCGGCTGGATAATCCAAGCGTTGGCAGAGCTGCGCGATGAACCGCTGCACACCCTAGCCGACGCAACCCGACAAAATGCACAGACGCTATTCGGATTTAATTAGTGCGCGTCCGCGCACTTCGAGGGCATGGTCGCGATAAGAATCGCGCGCCCGAGTCAAAACCCGTAGGCCTCTTGGAATAAGAAGAGGGGGGTTGCGGTAGCCAACCGTCGGAGCAAATATTGCCTGCGCCAATCGCAGATTGGCGAGATGGCAATTTGGGCAAAGCCCCCCTACAGCGGAACCAATCATTTGGCGACCCCCTCTAAACCCCGCAACCACCCTTCAACATCTACTTCATTAAACGGTGAGTGCAACGTTGCATCACCGACGCACAAAACGGGGATTGATTCGGCATACAACCTCAGCAATTCGTCCGACTCGTCCGCAGCAGCAATGTCGATCACTTCCAGTTGCATGCCTTGGACCGAGGGCATACAGAGCAACATATCCAGTGCGCGATCGCACAATGCGCAACTGTCGGTGCTGTACATGGTAAGTTTGTTCACAAGCGAGGGGTGAGTTTCAGCGGTTTGACCAGTAAGATCTTGCCATGGACTTGCAAATACGACTAGCACAATCCGTGCACTCATTCGTGTTGCCAATATCGGGCTGCGCGCAGTGGCAGCGTACGAGCGACGGCTGGGAAGCGCGCATTGAGCTACCGCCAATACCCAAGGCGCACATTGTCGTGCCAAGTTTCGCAGCGCCCGGTCTTGCGGGTCAGTATCAGTTCCTTCTGCAAGACGCGGCGATTGAGTGCGCCCTGCACCCGGTGCCGGCGGCGAAACAACCGCAGCCGGATACGAATAAACCAAACGGCAGCGTGACATCACACATCGACTGTTGGCACACCATTCGCGACGTCAGCAGCGCCACGATTATATTACGTGTTCAAACAACTCGGCACCCTGACCAGTACCTGCTCTGCGTTACGGTACGCGAATTGGAACTTGCGAATCTGCCGCTTCCGACAAACGATATTTCGGTGCCCGCCCCACCGGCATTCAGCCAAATGCAAGCAGACGCAAAAATACGCCAGCGTATCTGTTCGCCGACTGCGCTTGCGATGGCGCTAGGTTTAAATACCGATGCGCAGTGGCAAAACTCCGTGGATGCGTGCTACGACCCTGTGACTCAATCCTATGGCGCGTGGCCACTGGCTATCCGCTTCGCGAGTGAACGCGGCTACGTAGGCTCCGTCGAATCGGCATGCAACTGGGACAATGCGATAGCTGCACTCAAAGCAGGAATGCCCGTCGTTTGCAGCATTCGATTCAAACGGGGCGAGCTTTCTGGCGCACCGCTGGCGGCAACCGGAGGGCACCTCGTATGTCTCTACGGAGTTGCACAAGGCAAAGCACTCGTAATGGACCCCGCGGCAAGCGATGCATCGAGCGTCGCTTGCGCTTACGATATTGAAGAATTTGCCGGGGCGTGGCTGAAGCACCGTGGCGCAGCTTACTATTTGGGCAGTGCTGAGTCGCACTGAGAAGATAATTATAAGGCGTGCCAATATTGCCAGTCACGGCGGCATTCGACCTGCTTAGGACCATTTGATTAGGACCATGCGTTTTAAATTTTTTGTGCGATTATTTCTGCTTACTATTGGCTTTGGGCTCACCACAGCCGGTTTGCTTTCATGGAAGGACGTGGGCTTTTCGTTAGAACACATCTGGCCGTTTTCGAACGGAATTCATGCCCATCCCGTGCATGCGCTTGTGCTTGGCATGGCGCTCATTCCCCCCACCCTATGGGAAATCTTTGTGCTCGAAAACAAGGCGAATCGTGACCACTGATCAACGTGTCTCCATACGCAAGGTTCGCCGGTCCGATGAAACCGAATTTGTGCGACTAATGCGTGACAGCGTGTCACTCCACGAACCGTGGATCAGCCCGCCGCACTCTGCGGCACTGTATAAGTACTATATGCAACGCCTCGCACGAGAGGATCATGAGGGATTTGTGGTATGTCGCCGCGACGATGACGCGATTGCCGGCGCCATCAATTTGAACAATATCGTGCGCGGGTCATTCCAGAGTGCGTCCCTCGGCTATTATGTCGGTGCCAAGTATCACGGCAACGGCTACATGCTGGAAGGTCTGCAGCTGTTGGTGAAGTTCGCATTCGACACACTCAGTTTGCACCGGCTCGAAGCCAATATCCAACCGGACAACGCCCGTTCAATCCAGCTCGTAAAACGCTGTGGTTTCGCCAAAGAAGGGGCGTCACCCGGGTTCCTCTACATCAACGGAGCGTGGCGTGACCACGAGCGCTGGTGCATCGTCGACAAACGATCGGGCTTGCGACGATGAGCGGTTTACGAATTGCGGTGCTCATGGGAGGAGAATCTGCAGAAGCTGAAGTCTCTCGCAACTCGGCACACCAAGTTGCACAGGCGTTGTCGGAAAGTGGTCATGAATCACTCCTTGTTGAACTCGATTCCGTATGCGCGCAGACGTTGATCGGGATGCAGCCTGACGCCGTATTTCCAGCGTTGCATGGTCCGCCTGGCGAAGATGGGACCGTGCAAGGATTTCTTGAAATGTTGGGCCTACCTTACGTTGGCAGCGGCGTCAAAGGTAGCGCCTTGGCGATGGACAAGGCGCTAGCCAAGCGGCTTTTTGCAGAGCATGGATTACCCGTTGCACCTAGTGTCGTGATCGCCCAATCAACTCAACACCTCGGCGACGAGATCCAGCGAGTGATACGAGAGATCGGCCGGTCCGTTGTGATCAAACCGTTGAGTCAAGGCTCAGCGATCGGCGTTACGCCACTTCCCAACGGTGGCGACCTTGATGCCGCAATCAAAGATGCCCTCTCATACGGAGACTGCCTCGTCGAGTCCTATGTGATGGGTAAGGAAATCACCGTCGGCGTTCTGGAAGTCGCAGATGAATTAGTAGCGCACCCAGTCATCGAAATCGTTACCGCAACCGATGCGTGGTACGACTATGAGAGTCGCTATACCGTCGGCAAAAGTGAACACCTGATACCAGCAGTGTTACCGGTCGACGTTGGCAAACTATTACAGGACATTGCCATGCGGGCCCACCGCTGCTTAGGATTGCGGGATCTTTCTCGCGCTGACTACATCGTCACCGAAGCAAATGAGATTGTGCTGCTAGAGGTCAACACGCTACCCGGCATGACCCCTACAAGCCTTTACCCCGAAGGGGCCCAGCATTTGGGCTACGAGTTCACCGACTTGGTAGACCTATTGGTGAGACAAGCCGCCGCGCGCGGCTAACCGCCTGCCAAAAAGAGGCTGCTAGTCGCACCGCTTACAACGCCTCTTCTCAGATGTCGTAGCCTCGTTCGTTGTGCGAATTCAGATCGAGTCCCGCGACTTCTACCTCATCATCAACGCGATTACCCACAAGGGCACCGGTGACCTTGAGGATCACAAAAGTGACCAACGCGGTGTACACGATCACTGCTATGACACCAATCGCCTGCGTGCCGAGCTGGCTGACGATGTTGATGTCCACCTGCCCGCTAAATATCCCAAGCGCGTTACTGGCAAAAACAGCCGTTAGGATCGTACCCAGTGCGCCGCCTACGCCATGCACGGGGAATACGTCCAGCGAGTCATCAATCTTCAGCGAACGCTTAATGAAGTTGGTCGCAAAGAAACACACGATGCCCGCGCAGATACCGATGACTAATCCGCCAGCAGGTCCTACGAAGCCGGATGCGGGCGTAATTGTGCCGAGGCCAGCAACCATACCTGTCACGGCGCCAAGCGCCGATGGCTTGCCGTACTTGATCCACTCCGCGCACATCCAAGTAAAGGCACCCGCCGCTGCCGACATATGGGTGACCAGGATGGCCATGGCTGCATCTCCGTTGGCAGCCAAGGCGCTGCCGCCGTTGAAGCCAAACCATCCTACCCACAACATTCCAGCCCCTGCTATTGTCAACGTCATGTTGTGCGGTGGCATCGCGGTATCGGGGAAGCCCCTGCGATTACCCAAGACAACGGCAGTGACAATCGCTGCAACTCCGGCGGTAATGTGAACGACGGTCCCGCCGGCGAAATCCATAAGGCCCAAATCGCTTAGCCAGCCACCGCCCCAAACCCAGTGACAAATGGGGGCATACACCAACAGCAACCACGCGGCGCTAAACATCACCACTGCCGAAAAGCGCATACGTTCTGCGAACCCACCCACGATCAGCGCAGGTGTGATAATGGCAAATGTCATCTGAAAGGCAATGAATGAGCTTACCGGAATCGTTCCTCTCAGCGTATCTTCGGCTATTCCGCCCAAAAAGAAATTGCTCAACCCACCCACAAATTGATTGACGGCACCACCATCGCTGAACGCGAGGGAATAGCCTACAACTAACCACAGAATCGACATCAAGCACGTTATCGTGAAGCATTGCATCAACACGCTGAGGACGTTCTTGGTTCGTACCAAGCCAGCGTAGAATAACGACAGACCCGGGATCGTCATGAACAGCACCAACGCTGTCGATGTGAGAATCCACGCGGTATCACCGCTGTCGAGTCCTTCAGCGTATAGTGGTGCAGCGAACAGCAAAGCAGTCAACCCAAGTAGACCTCGTTTCACCCTACCCTCCCCCTGTGTTAATCAAGCACTATTCTAATGACAGACAACCGCAAAGCGCTACAAAATCGTGCGGATTAGCCGGTCAGTTTGCTCGCATATCACAAACGTGCCAGAGAGCGCACCAAGTTGGAGCCTTCGTAGACAAACGCTGTGCATATTTGTAACAAGTTAGCGCCCGAGTCAAACAGTTATTGACCGGCACGAACCGAATCCACCCCCCACACACGCCGACGACCGGAAACCCGGCAGGCAACTCTCGACAAAACTTTGCAACGACCGAGCGGTTCCTCGCTTGCAACGGCCTCCCACTCAAGCCCCAGACTCGTCGATCTGGTGACCCAGACGACGCGTCGCGGTGGTGTTGGTCGCGATCAGGCCATCCCTCTATCCAATTAGTCAGCGAGAATGTCGCCCGTGCGCACGTCTCCCGCTACAATACCGACTCAATTCACTGTTTGGGTTTTATGTGAACACCGCCCAGGTAGATTCGACGTACGAATCGATTACTTCAGCCGTTAGCTGGCTGAACTCTAAAATTATTGGCCAAGACGAACTAATTCAACGCTTGATGATGTCCCTGCTCTGCGGTGGTCACCTGTTGGTGGAAGGGGCGCCTGGATTGGCTAAGACGCGCGCCATCAAGGAGCTGGCGGAAGCGGTGGAAGGCGAATTCCATCGCATCCAATTCACTCCGGACCTTTTGCCCAGCGATGTGACCGGAACTGAAATCTACCGTCCAGAAGACGGATCGTTCAAGTTTCAAGAAGGACCGATTTTTCATAATCTGATCTTGGCCGACGAAATCAACCGAGCGCCGGCGAAAGTCCAATCGGCTTTGCTTGAGGCGATGGGCGAACATCAAGTCAGTATCGGCCGCGAGACATTCAAGCTTCCGGACCTCTTTTTGGTCATGGCAACCCAGAACCCGATCGAGCAGGAGGGTACGTATCCACTTCCTGAAGCCCAACTCGACCGCTTCTTGATGCACTTCGTGGTTGGCTATCCCGATGCCGACGCCGAAACCAAAATCCTCAACCTCGTCCGCAGCGAAACTCAGCTCGGCGCGCCGACCCCGCCTACGCACGAAGTTTCCCAACAGCATGTATTTGCGGCACGCCAAGCAATTCTCGCCCAACACATGACCGAATCCGTTGAGCGCTACATTGTGCAACTGGTCATGGCAACACGGGCACCCACTAGCGATCTAACGCGTTGGATCGAATACGGTGCTAGCCCACGCGGGACAATCGCTCTCGACTTGTGCTCGAGAGCTCTCGCATGGATTGAAGGGCGTGACTTCGTGAGTCCCGAGGACGTGCAGAATGTTGCGCACGATTGTTTGCGACATCGCCTGATCTTGACGTTTGAGGCAGATGCTCAAGGCATCACAAGCGACCAAGTAATCGACGATCTGCTAACCGAGGTAGCGGTACCTTAATGCCGGAATTGGGGATGTCCGACACGGGTGTGACGGAATTGCCCGAAGAGCGCGCTTCAGTGCTCCACGGGGCGTACGTCGACCTGGAGGCATTGTTGGCATTGCGTCATAAGCCACAGCCGCCTAGCGAAAGCCTAACATCCCGAGTTGTCGGGAATCAGGCCGGCATTAAGCTGTCAAAGCTCAAAGGACGTGGCATTGATTTCGCCGAAGTGCGGCCCTATCAGCCCGGAGACGACATTCGCACAATCGACTGGCGAGTCACTGCACGCAAAAACAAACCGCATACCAAGGTCTTCCGTGAAGAGCGCGAACGGCCCACGTTGATTGTCGTGGACCAAACGCAGAGTATGTTTTTCGGCTCGGTTGTACGCCTAAAGTCCGTAGTGGCCGCAGAACTCGCCGCGCGCATTGCCTGGCAAACCTTAGCGGCCGGTGATCGTGTTGGTGGCGTTGTAATCGGCAACGCGAAACAGAGCGTGCACCGCCCATACCGAACCACCAAATCTATCGCACGGCTCATGCACGACGTTGCGCAATTTAACCAGGCACTGCACCGGGACCACGCAATCATTGGTGACAGCGTTGCCGAGGGCCTAATGCAGGTACGCCGTATTACACGCACCAATTATCGAATTTTCGTCCTGAGCGACTTCAGTGATGATTTGACGTTGTGGCAAGACAACCTCCACAAGCTCGCGCGGCACAACCAAATAGTTTGCCTCCATATCCTCGACCCGTTAGAGCGCGAATTACCTCCTGCCAATCACTACGCAGTAACTGACGGCACGCAGCGGCTGCAGTTTTACACGGGGAACGCGAATCTCCGACAAGAATACGCAGAGCAATTCGAACAACGCTGTGACGCTCTGCGCGCAATTTGTGCACATGACGCAATGCGCTACGTTGATGTGCGGACTTCAGACGACAATCTCGACCATATGGTTTGGCTGTAATGGAAACAGACCCGCTAGAACAGCTACGAGATGTGCACATGCCGTTCGACCCAACTTGGTGGCCACCAGCTTTCGGATGGTGGCTTTTGCTGCTCCTAGTCATGGCGGCTATCGTATGGTGCATCATGCAAGTGCAACATGCGCGCGCGCGCAAACGGCCGCTCCGACAGGCCAAGGATCTCCTCGAGACGCTATACGCGCAAGTCAACAACGGCAGCATGACGCCCATCGAGTTTCTCCATGCCGGCAATGAAGTATTGAAGCGCGCACTCGTCCCTGGGCTGGGCCACCGCCACCTAGCCGGTCTCGCCGGTACTCGGTGGCTAACGGCATTGGACGAAATCACGCAAAGTACTCATTTCACGGACGGACCTGGAAAGATCCTCGGCAACGAACGATTTACCAAACAACCGCAAGTGGATGCCAACGCATTGCACGATGAACTGCAACTGGTGCTAGCGAAGGTGGCACTATGATCGAATGGTTATGGCCCTGGGTATTGGCCGCTTTGCCACTGCCTCTCCTCGTTCGCTGGGCAGTAAAAACGCGACAACAGAATCAAGCCGCCCTGACGGTTCCTTCTCTGGGCAGTTTCGAACACGTGAGCCTGGATCAATCGAGCGACCGGCAACAACGGCTCATTCGTCTATTGTTGCTGTGGCTGGTCTGGAGCAGTTTATTGTTGGCGGTGGCTCGACCGCAATGGGTCGGAGATCCGATCACATTACCTACCACCGGGCGCGACCTGATGCTTGCTGTCGACATATCGGGCAGTATGGCCACAGAAGACATGGAAGTGGCGGACCGCTATTTCGATCGACTCACGGTAGTCAAAGCAGTGGTTGGCGAATTCATCAAGGCACGAGCAGGCGACCGTGTTGGTCTTGTGCTATTTGGTACCAACGCTTACTTGCAAGCCCCGTTAACCTTCGATTTGACCAGCGTTGACCGACTTCTAAGCGAAGCCCCTGTAGGCATAGCCGGCGGCAAGACGGCAATCGGGGATGCTATTGGCTTGGCCGTAAAACGCCTTAGAAAACGCCCGCAAGAAGATAAAGTACTGATTCTTCTCACCGACGGGGCAAATAACGTTGGTGAGGTGGCGCCGGAGAAAGCAGCCGAATTGGCGCAAGCAGATGGCATCAAGATTTATACCGTTGGCGTAGGCGCGGACGAAATGCGTATGCCAAGCGTTTTCGGCAATCTCGGCGGACGAATCACCAACCCTTCCGCCGACCTTGATGAAGACACCCTAAAACACATTGCTAGGGTTACCAATGGCCGTTATTTTCGCGCCCGCGATACAGGCACCCTCGGTGAAATCTATCAACTGATCGATGAACTGGAACCCGTCGACCAGGACCCGGAAACCTATCGACCAATCCAGGTGCTTTACTATTGGCCTCTGACCCTCGCATCCTTTCTCTTCGCTCTACTACTGCTGCTAGACATGAGGCAGCGTCGTGGTTGAAGAATTTCATTTCATTCGGCCGTGGTGGCTCTTAGCCCTCATCCCCCTGTGCGTCATAGCCTGGGCATGGGTGCGTCGTACCCAAAGTGGGTCGAAATGGGAATCGGCAATTGCAAGCGATCTGCTCGTCGTGCTGCTTGACCGCACTCATGATCGTACGTCTCGTTGGTTGACCGGCTTCCTATTGTTGGGTGCATTGCTTGCGCCCATTGGTATTGCCGGGCCGACCTGGGAGAAGCTCCCACAGGAAGTGGAGCAAAAGAACGACGCATTGATCGTCTTGCTCGACCTTTCGCTATCGATGTTGGCAGAGGACATCAAACCATCGCGCGTCGAGCGGGCACGGCAAAAAATCGCTGATATCTTACGCGCGCGCAACGAAGGCCTTACCGGATTAGTCGCATACGCCGGAGATGCGCATGCCGTCGTACCGCTTACCGATGATGCCGCGACCATCGAGAATCTGTTATTTTCGCTAAGTCCCGACATGATGCCGGTCTACGGTAGCAATCCAGATCACGCCCTCCAACTCGCACAAGAGTTGTTCGAAAACGCGCTCCTTCAGCAAGGTCGCATTTTGATGATAACCGACGGCGTGGATGACGTCGGCGCGGTCACCCGACACCGCAGCACATCATTTCCCATTTCGATCCTGGGCGTTGGCACGCCAGCGGGGGCCGGCATCCCGCTCGACCGGTTGCGCCAACCCGGACGTTTTCTCGAAACCCAAGAAGGCACTCGAATCATCGCGGCACTCGACGAAGAGCGAATGAGCGACGCTGCCGACATGACCTACGGCAACTACGCAACAATTGCAATTGGGGACAGCGATGTGCAATACGCACTGTCAACACGTTTACCCGGAGAAGACGAAACCATCGAGGTCGAACGTGATTTCGACACTTGGTTCGATCAGGGCTATTGGCTCGCGCTCGTGCTACTGCCTCTGAGCTTGATCGCTTTTAGGCGCGGCGTCCTTGTTGGGTTCATCGCTATTTGTCTTGTCCCGACCGAATCTGTTTATGCGGCCACTTTAGGTGACGCATGGGACTCGCTGTGGCTGCGCGACGACCAACGTGGCCGGCAAGCACTGGCGAACGGTGAGGCGGAACGCGCAGCGATCCTGTTTGACGACCCGCAGTGGCAAAGCGTTGCACATTATAAAGGCGGAAACTATCAGGGCGCATTGAACGGTTTTATCGATGATGCGACCCTGACCGGCACCTACAACCAGGGCAATACCTTTGCGCGCCTTGGCGAATACGAAATTGCCATCGCGCAGTACAAACAAGTACTGGGGCAGCAACCCGATCACGAAGATGCGGCGTTCAACAAAGAACTGCTCGAGCAGCTACTTGAGGAACAACAAGCCTCAGACCAACAGAATCAGGATCAGCAAAGCCAGACCAACAACGAAAACCAGGAATCAGACCAAAGCGACGACAGCCAACAGGATCAAAGCGAGCAGGATCGACAAGCGGAAAATCAGCAACAAAATCAACAAGATGTGCAAGACGAGCAACAGGATTCACAAGGCGATCAAGAATCCCAAGCGCAGGAAGACCAAGCTAGCCGTGACGAAAAGCAAGAAGCATTGGAACAGTGGTTGCGCCGCGTGCCCGATGATCCTGGTGGCTTATTACGACGCAAATTTCAGCACGAGACCAAGCAAAGACTGCGCCGCGGCGATTATGAAAACCGCCAAGGAGACAAATTGTGGTAGTGCGCTTCGCTTGTATTGTGCTGCTCGCGTGCCTCGCGTCGCCCGCATCGGCGGCCGTCACGGCGCGCTTGTCCGCAGACTTCATCGATGAACTCGAATCGGTTCGATTGGTTATCCGCGCAACCGGCACGCGCCAGACCGAGACCTTAGACCTTACAGCGCTCGAACACGATTTTCACGTGATGGGCACCAACAGCAGTAGTCAATATCAATACATCAACGGCCGCGAGCAAAGTTGGGTCGACTATCAAATCACCTTACAACCGAAGCGAACCGGTACCCTTGCCATCCCACGTATCGAGGTCGGCGGCGAGTCAACCAATCCATTGCAATTGATGGTGCAACCCATCGCCAAAGAGTTACGGGAAAAGATCAACGAGTTGGTCTTCTTCGAAAATGAACTCTCCACTGATCAAAGCTACGTCCAAGCCCAAGTTATCGTGACCCGACGTCTATTGTATTCGACCGGCGTGCAGCTCTACAGCGAAATACCCGGGCCGCCACAAATTCCCGACGCTGTGGTCTTAGTACTGGGCGAAACCAAATCGACACAGACAATGCGCAACGGCAAACGCTACGGCATGGTCGAGCAGCGCTACGCCATTTTTCCCGAAACCAGCGGCGAACTGATGATTCCTGGCGTCAGCATTACGGCAAGCGTACGCATCATCGACGAAGGCCGGGTAACCCGCAAAGGGGTTCGCGTCGGAACCAAAGATTTGGTTGCGAAGATTCTGTCCGTGCCGGAGTCGTATCCCCGTGAGAAGCCTTGGGTGCCGGCCGAGGCGATCACTATTGCGCAGACCTGGACCCCCCAAGTTACTAACACAATTGACGTCGGCGACACACTCGAGCGCAGGATCGATATCCGCATTCACGGCAATACCGGCTCAATTGCCCCGCCGCTACAGCGGCAACTGGACAGCGCGCAATTCCGTCAATACCCGCAATCCCCCTCGATCGACGACGACACGCGAGGCGAATCCGTCGTCGGCATACGCACGGAGACTATTTCAGTCGTACCCCAAGTGCCCGGCAGTTTGACGGTCCCAGGCGAAACCATCACTTGGTGGGATACGATATCTAACGAATTACGCATCACCCAACTTCCCGACATCGCGCTCAACGTGCTCGGCACTGCAATACAACCCGCTACAGATCCAACGGCTGCAGCAAGCGCACCGATTCTCGAATTCGTTGATGAACTGGCCGACGACCTATCCAACGACGATGTGCAGGACGAGGCGCAAGTCCCGCTTGAGTTGGGTTGGCAATGGATTTTGATCGCTGTACTGGCGGTTGCCGCCATTTTCGGATTGGTCCGTCTGCGACCTTATCTGCGGTTACCGCAACCGATCGCGAACCGTTTCGCGAATGCGAGTCAGGGGCGCACTATGCTGCGGGCGGTGCGCAGCAAAGAGGTAAGCCAGGTTAAAGACGCTGTAGTGCGATACCTCCGGTGGCATCCGCAACTACACCAGAGCCAAGACGCCCGCGCGTTATTGAATACGCTCAATCACTATTTGTATCGCGATGACAAAGGCGTCACGAGCGATGGGCAATCCATAAGCGATGACGATCGAGATCAACTCATTCGCGCAGCCGCGCGTCTCGT
>Ga0115002_10003419_pt1 | contig 19840 bp, 11 predicted proteins | sample ArcticOcean_MG_C_8_FD_89576 | JGI IMG/M metagenome (GOLD analysis project Ga0115002, IMG submission 89576) | Marine microbial communities from western Arctic Ocean - ArcticOcean_MG_CB11_86 | ecosystem: Environmental > Aquatic > Marine > Oceanic | place: Arctic Ocean: Canada Basin | collected... | reverse complement strand
CATCGATATCGACCCGGCAATTTCGATTCGAGAGCGTGTCGCCGAATCGCGCGGCGACGAGCCGAATGAATTCGAGCAGGTAGAAACGCTACAGAGAGTGCGAACCATCTTTAATGAGATGGCGAAAGCTGAGCCTCACTTTAGTACGATCGACGGCGCTCAATCAATCGACGCTATTCAAATGCTAATGCGCGACGAGCTAAGTCGACGCCTAGGTGTCAACTGGCAATAGCCGTTGCAATTGCAGAAGCGTCGAATCCAAGCACCAAAGTCTAGTTGCCGCGAAGAGGAACTTCGGTAACCAACAGGTCGCGTCCCGTTACTTCTCTGTTTTCTTTGCTCGACTTACTCGACTTGTTTACCACCTCTATTTGCCGTTGGCTGCGTTGTTTTAACAAAGCGATATTGGCCGGCGTTATAGGATTCCCAAAGGCATGCCTCTTAAAGAAATCCGGCTGTCGACCTAGATCTAAACCCAGATGCGACCGATCGGGCACCGCCGTGAATGCAGCATTGGCTGTGGGATCATTCGAGCTGCCACCGTCCCAAACACTGGCAGCATCGCGATCCATTTGCAATGCCTCGGCGACTTCAGATTGAGTTAACTCGGCGTATTCGGGGGAGCCAAATAGTTTTGCCAAACGAAATGCGTCGCGTACTTGTCGCTTGCCGCCTTTAATATTCAATTCAGTCAACAACTCGGCGTAACGTAACTTGCAATGAGCCAGTTGCCATAACGACGTATCACAGCAAAACTCACCGGCAATCTGCTCAAGCAGGAACATCGACTCGTCAAAACAATCCAATCCCGTTTCCTCATTGCCCAACTTGATTTCAAGTTCTCCGTCCAATTGAGCCAATGCCGCTTGCTCTTCGCTCAGCCAAGGCTCGAATTCCATTGGATCGGAGAGGTCCAGCAAGCGGTCAATTGCGGCATCGATCACAGACCTAGCCGATTCAAAATCTTTTCGTTGCAGATGCAATTCTGCCAACCGCCGCGCGGCCGTAACCGATGGATAAACATGATCTGGATCGTGCGACGCTGAATCTGCTGCGACGCGAAAATGGCCTTTCGCCTCATCGATGTTTCCTCGCCGCAATTGCAGGTCGCCAGCGAGAAGACTTAATTCAATGGCGTGATGGCTGGGCGACCGAGCATCCACATCGGCAAGCAATTCCTGGATCAGCAGTAATGTGTCATCCATTGTTGCAGCAGTGGGCAAGTGGATTGTAACATTGTCGGAAGCGGCATTTGGAACCTGTCCGGCTTGCACTTCGCTGGCATTGGTTTGGATTTTTCTAGATTGAGTACGCATATACAGCGAGCTCAAGAGATAGTCAAAGTCCGTTCGCGCAAGCCGCAAAGCCGCTCGACGAGCATCGTGAGCTCGACTAGTTTGTCGTTGATCGCGGGCAAACCATAACCAGTTCGTTTCCAACAGCATTTGCATGGTGAGCGGATCGCCAGCTTCAACCATCTTTTGGATTTGCGGTTCGAGTCGCTCGTAATTCGCTTCGGCTTCCGAGAGATCACCATTTAGCAAAAGCAATCGCACGAGCCACAAGCGGGCCTTGGTAACTCGATCGTCATCTTCGCTAAACTCATCGGCGGACTGGATAACCACCTTCAGTTTGGCCAGCAACTCTTTTTGGAGCTCTGGCTCGTCCGTACAATCTTCACGGGGGAATGGAAGGGCAAACGAGCCCGGTCGGAAAGTCGACTCCAGCGCCAACTCTAGTAGTTGGCCATTCGCTTGCAGACGGGAATTCGCAACTCGAGTGGCGTCATTTGCACGATCTCGGGCCGCTGCCAATTGAAGCGAGAAAGCCCAACCTCCAGCGGCAACGATCGATAACAGGCCGATAATAAGAGTTACGAAAATGGCTTGCTGAGGGCTTCGCCTTCGCCAGCGTTGCAGCCGTCCAACAACGCCGATCGGACGCGACTGAATGGGACGGTGTTCGATCCACCGCGTTAAATCGTCTGCCAATTGCTGCGCGTCTTCAAACCGATCGCCCGGTTCGGCCGACAGCGCCTTCAGGCAAATCGTTTCCAAATCTCGCGGTAGGGAAGGGTCGATCGCCCGCGGACTACGGGGACTTTCGTGAAGCAATTGAGTGAGAACGAGTTTCGTCGATCCGCGGAAGGGAGGTTGTCCCGTCAGCAATTCATAGAGCATCGCCCCAAGGCTATAGATATCGCTCCTAGCATTCACCGCTTCGGGATTGAGGAGGTGTTCAGGACTCATGTAACAAGGCGTTCCAGCGACGGCTCCATCGACAGTCCAGTCACTATCGGCCGAAATATCGCTCGCCAACCCGAAGTCCGTCATCACCACGGCGTTCGTGTCGCGAACGATCATCACGTTGGCTGGCTTGACGTCTCGATGAATGATTCCACGGGAATGTGCGGCGTGTAGCGCCTCGGCGGCATCTCGAACGATTCGAGCTGCTTCTGTATGGCCAATTTCATGGCCAGGATTACGCATCACTTGTCGCAACGATTGGCCATCGATCAGCTCCATGACTAAGTACGGAGGATAGTTATCGACCGCAGGTGCCGCGTCGTAGATCGACACGATGCCAGAGTGATTAAGTGCCGCCAGCGAACGAGCTTCACGCATCATCCTAGAAACGACAAGTAAATTCGTTGGACCGGCCTGGCGAAAAAATTTGATCGCCACATCCCGCTCTAGTCGCGTATCGACGGCTCGGTAAAGCACACCTTGCGAACCCGCCGCAATCCGCCATTTCAATTCGAAATGCAAGAACCGACTGTCGGCAAAATCGGGCATGGCCAGCGTTTGAAAACCCTTGGCCGTCGAGTCATCTGGGTCGGCAGTACCCAAGATGAACGAATTACCCACCTCGTCGGGCGTCGGAATCTCAAGCAGTTGAGCTGGCAGCTCGAAGGCCTCGAAAGAAAAATCCGCTTCAGTGTCGTCCCGCCCCAACTCCATCTCGCGATCGAGTGGCGAGTAGACTTCGGCTTCCAACTCCCGGGTCATCAAATCCAGTCGCTCGATACATTGATAACATTCCGATACGTGCAACTCGACTCGGTGTGTCGATTCGAGCGTATCGTCGAGAAACCTTCGCAAGTCGACATCTGTGGGACAGTCGGGGAAATTGTTCATCATTCGATCCCTCGCGTTCTCATTCTGTTGGGGAGTTGCCGAAGCTAAATCATTTAGACTCTTGCGCGGCCGATCGCTCGAGCTGCTGAACCTCTGTTCGCAGCATCTTCAACACGCGCGACTTGGCGACGTAAACTTGCGGAACACTCATCTGTAGACTCTCGGCTGTGTCAGATGCCGACTTTCCGTCCTTGGAAGTCATTTCGTAAACCAACCACATTTGCACGCGAACTCGTTTGCGAACTCGAGTTTCAGCGCGATGCATAATCTCGAACCTGTATTGAGATTCGATCGCCGCTGTCAGTTCGCATTGCGAACTCTCGTCTTGGATTTGCGTCAGCTTGTTGAGAACTTGCGTATCGCCACTTCCGCGAAACTGAGCTTCCCAACGTTTGTGGCAATCGCGGAGCGTATTGGCTGTAACCGTTTTCAGCCAACCGCGAAAGCTGCCGCGCGCCGCATCGTACTGACTTCTTCGCATTGCCGACATTAGTTTGCAAAGCACCTCTTGAGTAACGTCCGCCGCATCGGATTCTTGCGCGAAATGACGCCGAGCCCAATAAAAAATCCTTGGGCCGTAGCGGTCGACGAACATGGCCCAAGCCTCTTGGTCGGTCAAATCATGCAACCGGCGTAGCAATGTCGCACTGGTGCTCCACGTGTCTGGCGTTGTACTCACAAACTTTCTCCTCCCCGACAATCCCGTCGCGAATGCGTGGGAATTAGACTGTCGAAAAATATGCCTCAAAATTCTCTGCAAGAACTCTGGTTGTGTTTCGTTCTATTGGAAACATCAACTCAGTGCTCACCTTTGGTACGCGGGGTTAGAGCGATTCTTGCACAACTCTTTTCAATTCTCTTCCGACAACGGGGCTCTCTCGGCGCAAGTCCTTTTGTAGCAACGACAAACTAGAACAACAAAAGCTCAAGCAAATCATCAAAACAATCGAATCCCGACACAAACCGGGGGATTTATAGCTTTTACCACCAATTGTTCAACACAATAAAGAAACCGCTGACTTCCCTCGACGTTGAAGCCTCACTACTGACACTTCACCAACAATCGATTAATCTATCTTCTTGCGAATTCGTCGACGGCCCCATGGTCTCATGATGCCCACCTGCCTCCCGCCTCCAATCTCTGACCAATTCCAAGGACAATACCGTGATTGCTCCATCCCGATTCTTACTCTCTTTGTTGCTCATCGTTTCGCTAACGATTTGCATTAGTAAGGTGGCAACGGCGGCCAAACCTGCAAAAGAGATCCTTCCCCTCGGCACTAAGGTGTACGTCTCGATCCCAGATTTGGCGGAGCTCGAATCGAAGTGGATGGCAACGCAACTTGGAAAGCTAACGCAAGATCCGTTGATGGCGGACTTTATGAAGGACTTTGCCAAAGAACTCGATTCCACCAATGCGGGAATCAATCAGAGACTGCGAGTTTCACTCAGTGAACTCAGAGCAGTTGCCAGCGGCGAAGTCTGCTTCGCAATCGTACAAACGAATATCAAACCGGCTGATTTTGCCTACATCTTGTCTATCGATACAGCTGGTCGATCGGATCAACGTCAGGCCTTGCTTCGAAAGATAAACCAAGATTTGGCAAAAAAGAAAGCTACCTGGACAATCAAAAAGATCAAAGGCGTGCCACTTGTTTCGTACGACATCCCACCGCAGAACGCGGGAGACAAGCGACGCCAACTTCACTTATTTGCACGCGACGACCAACTAGTTTTTGCCGATCAACTACCCGCCGCCGAAGCGCTCGTAAATAAGCTCCTTACCGCTGGCGGCGAATCTTTCGCTCAAGACCCATCATTCGTTTCGGCAATCGAGAAATGCTCATCCGCTGGTGCGGAAGAACCTCAAATATCGTGGTACATCGAACCATTCGGTTTCGCCTACGCCATGAGACATGCCAACGATGGCAAAGCGCCCTCGCCAGACCTTGCGAAAATCCTGCAAGCAGAAGGCTTCTCGGCCGTCAAAGGAATCGGGGGCCAGTTCGCATTTTCAACGGCTAAGAACGACATGGTCTACCGAGTATTTATCAACGCGCCGGCGGTGACGGACAAACCAGAAAAATATGTCAACAGCGCTCGGATCCTAAATTTCCCCAATTCAGACGGCATGACGGCACCGAAGTGGGCTCCCTTAAATTCGGGCTCCTGCCTGACTTTCAATTGGAAGATGAAGGAGTCGTTTGAATACGTCGGTACTTTGATCGACGCGATCGCTCAACTCGATGGATTCTTCAAACAGTTCGTTAAGGACTTGATGATCAACTCGGATGGAATCTCCCTCGATGTCCGCAACGACTTCATCGCCCACTTCGGAGAACGAGCAGTCTTTTTGACAGACCACTTACAACCACTAAATGGCGATGCCGAGCAGCTTTTGTTCTGCATTGAGATTACGAATTATAATGCTGTCGCCGGCGCAGTCGATCGAGTTCTAAACAAAGATAACACTGCAACTCGGAAAGAATTCGAAGGACAAGGCTACTGGACCATCGATCCCAATGGCGACACTGGCGAAGACGACCCAGATGATTTCTTCGACGACTTCGACAACTCAGACCCAGACAAGAAGGTGAAAAAACGCAAACGTGGACTCGGCTCGTGCGTGATGGTTTTGAAAACGGGTGAAAACTCTGGCTACCTATGTTTTGGTGTACATGAAAAACAGCTTGTTGATGTCATCAAGCAATCAAAGAGCACCAAAACGCTTGCGGCCCAACCCAACTACGTTGCAGTTGATGCGGCAATGAAACAGCTGGCTAACAAATTATCCAGCTTCCGATCTTTTGTGGAAACCAGCCGAGCGTACCAATTGAACTACGAATTGTTCCGCAAAGACGAGTTCGAGAAAGCCAACACAGTTTTGGCAAAGTCATTGCTTCAGGCCTTCCCGGTCGACAAAGGAAAAGTGCTTGCCAACGGACGCAAAGTGCCTCCCAAGAACCCAAATGCGAAGCCCCTTTTTAACTTGAAGGGTGCAAAACTACCGCCGTTTCAGGATGTAGAAAAGTACTTCAAGCCAGCGGGGCTCGCCGTCGAAACGAAAGAAGACGGCTGGCTGCTCAACGGCGTGCTTTTGCCGTAACCCAACTTTAAGTTGCCATTACAGAGTCCAGAGAGTTACCACGAGAAAAAAGTTAACTCCAATAACTTTTCAATTCGCTCAGTTGCGTGATGACAGGAACATTTGCTGGCACAAAGTCAGTGTTCCCATGTGAACAAAACGCGACAACTTGCATGCCTGCTGCAACTCCGGCTTGAATTCCAACTTCGCTATCTTCAACTACCAGGCAATCTGCGGGTTCCGTTTCCAAAACCGTTGCCGCGTGTAGAAACACAGCTGGGTCAGGTTTCCAACGTTCAATCTCGTAACAGCTGAACAGCTTTCCAACAAAGAACGGCAATAGCCCCGTCACTCGCAAACTGAGCTCGATTTTTGACAGCGGCGCACTAGAAGCAACGCACTTCGGCAGAGTCACGGATTTAACGACGTCGAGAGCGCCGTCGATAGGCTTCAGTCGTTCCGCGAATTGGTCGAAAGTTCTCTGGCGATAGATTTCAGTGAACTCGTCGGGCAAAGCCGTTCCCAATTCCTGTTCCAGATCGCGAACGCAGTCTGCCATTTTGCAACCGCGAAAGCGTTCGAGCGTTTCAGCCAGCGAAAGATCCAGTCCAAATTCGCGAACGTACTCGACTAGGATCTCGTTACCAAGCGACTCGCTGTCGACAAGAGTGCCGTCGCAGTCGAAAATAACAGCGCGAGGTCGCCCTGAAGTAGGTCGCATAGTTGATTTCAAATTCGTCGCTTACGACTAGTCTGCGGATTTCGTTTCGCAGCCACCACTACAAGGCAGCGTGCAGACAATAATCTGTGCGATAGATGCGATGATGGCGACGCCAACTCTCAAGTTGGCATCTTTCTCCGGCTGAGAGATGAAACAATAGAAGTAGAAACCGAGGACAGGTACGGAGGCGAGCATCCCGACCATGCTTCCTGCGACGCCTTTACCCAATTTATAGAGATACCCAGCGACAATCGCGATGATGCCGAAGGTGAGACAAAAGAACAAAGCATTCGGTTTGAATTCCTGAGCTTCAATCCCACGTAGTAGTCCCGTCGAAATCAAAACGAGGCCATAAATAATGGTGAGTACACTTCGCCACTGCATTGTTGATCACTCCATAGAAACCACGATCATTACAAGACAATAGTTTCACGATAATGGAGCGAGGATGCAACACGTGAGACCAACGAAAACAGCTCGATCGTCGAACCGACAATCGAGCTGTTTCTTGTTTGCACAGGCCTATTCGGACGTCTTTGCAGGCTAACGACCAAATAACGTGGCGAGGTCGGCTGCGATCAAGTCCATTCGCGTGATTCGTGACGCTTATCTTTTGTAGCCGTTGCTACGCCTCTGGATAGCAAAGATATAATGCGTTTCGGTCGCAACTACGAAATGTGTGCATTAGTCAGTTCATCACTTTTGGTTTTGATATCCAACTTTCCAAGGAGCTCCGCCAAATTCGTGCGCGCCTACATCGGGCGCTTTGCCACGAAATTTTGACGTGCCATTGTCGATCTTCGCCCCGCCATCGATGACAGTGGAACCAGCTTTCGGTCGGAAATCCTGACCTGCAGCATCGCGAAGAACTTCGGCTCCGACATCCTGATTGCTGTCGGTTTTCCCATACGGCGGTAGCTTGGGCTTCTCCCAAATCCAGCTTCCAGTAACTTGGCCGATATTGTTGTAGACGACTGAATTCTGGTTCTGCTTTGGTAGCTCTTCGGTTTTGCCAGGTAACCGGTTTCGAGGGATTAAGATGTCAATTTTAGAATTGTCGAAGCAAGTGTTGTGATAGACCTGATTGTTGTCGCCTTTGGTTACGATCCCTTTTTCGCGACAGTTCCAGACGACGTTGTGGTGAACATTTAGGCCGCGAGTTTTGTCGTCGCCTCGGATTCCGTTTCCACCCCAGTGAAATGCGTTGTGATCGTGAATCCAATTGAAACGAATTTCAGTTCCCGCTACTCCAGCGGTCGATGTTTGGATAATCGCCCCATCGCTCTGTCGCAACCCGCAGTGATGCAAATGGCAGTATTCCACCAACGAGGGCCCGTGATTCGCCAACCGCAAACCTTCCGATCCGCCGCAATGGTCGAGTGTTACGTAGCGAACCGTGACGGGAGCAGCGGATAGCAAGTCGATCCCAAATCCATAGTCGAGCCCCTGCCAGTCGTTATCTTGAAAGAGACAGTTTTCAATTAAGTTCCGTCGCCCGCCAACGGTCAGCGCTGGACCTTCGCTGAAGCGGACTGTCATATTGCGAATAACATTGTCGTCACCCAACACTTCGGTTAACCCGTCAACACTCGTTTCGCCAAACCACTTACGAGAATTCCAGCGAGGGGATTTAACTGCGGAGCGGACTAAGTTTGGCCCGAACGGATTGGCGACTGTCGAGCCGTAAGTAATGTCGACGTTTTCCAAAGTGCATTGGCTGGATTTTTCAAGTCGCAACGTCGTTCCGTGTAATCGAACATTGCGGACTTCGACGTAACGCGAATCCTCGATCACAATCGCCTCGTTAAGCTGCTTACTTTCTACTCGCATTTCTTGCGGAGTCGTTCCGGCGGGCGGATAGAAATAGAGCGAACTGGAATTTGCGTCGTAGTACCATTCGCCAGGAGCGTCCAACGCTGCCTTGCCGTAAATGCAATAGCGGTCCATGCCGATGGGATGTTTGGTTTCGTGTAATCGCGAGTCGGGGTCGACGAGATATTCGAAATGATCCGCGCCCTTTCCGTGTTCACTGATGACCCGGCGAAATGTCTGCCATGCACCGATATTCAATATCGCCACGCAACCCGTGAAATCGACGTTCGACTTTGCCAAATCGGCATCGACCATCGTTCCATATCGCGAACCACTATCTGCTGCGGGCCATTTCGAGTTATCCCATCGCTGGGCAAACGACATATTCGGCCATCGTGCAGGCATCATCAATTTGCCGTCGGCAAACAATTGCTTGACAGGTCGAACAACTTTCGCCCGATAGATTCCGTCTCGGTACAGAGTCCATTCGAGTTTCAACTCGACTAAGCCGGTGAACTCGACGCGCTCATCCCCAATGATTCTGACGGGGGCGGACTTGGTCCCGTTCGCGCGAACAACAATGGACTGACGGTAAGTGCCCGATCCAAGTCGCAAGGTGTCTCCCGGTTGCAAACGATCTGCAGCTTTCTGCAAATCACTCTGCGGTGAGACGGTGTATTCCGCAGCCATTGCAGAACGAAGTGAAGCCAGCACCAACATCCATGCGAAAAAGATTCCTTTGGCCGACCAATTAGAATTCGACTCTTCAAAATCCCCGAGCAACATCCCGAGCAACATCCAGACTGTCTTCAAACGATACATGGTCAAATTAAATCCTCTGCACCGAGTATAGCTGCAGCATTTCTAGAGTAATCACTCCATCTACCATCAAAAAAAGCCGCCAATCCCAAAGGATTGGCGGCTCTATACGAAGTCGGGGTGAGAAGATTCGAACTTCCGACCTTTTGACCCCCAGTCAAACGCGCTAACCAGGCTGCGCTACACCCCGAAGTCGTTGCTGAGTAAGGAGTTTACGGAAAAAGTCGCAATTGTCAAGTGGGCCAAGCCGTTTGACTGGGGTCAAAAAGTGCTGCTCACCCCAATTCTTATGGGAAGCTCTCCCAAACTCGATTCCTGCCCGTGGTAAGTTGCCCTCCTAAAATTACCGCCAAAAATCTTTCGCGGTGATGTAGAGATTCTGTTCGCCAGCGACGTAGGCTAATAGCCATCAACAGAAATCGACTCCAGCGACAAAAACCGATGCCCTTAGACCACGACAATTGTTTACGCCTTTTGATTCGCGAGCGTGTAAAGCTCATCGGCTACATCCGAGCGATCGTCGGCGATGTTCACACCGCTGAAGATGTCTTTCAGCAGGTATCCGTACTCGTGCTTAAGAAGTTGAACGAAATCCAAGATGCCGATCACTTTATGGGCTGGATGCGACGGGCCGCTCGGCTCGAAGCCCTCAACGCAGCCCGCAAATCCGATCGCCAACCGCTAACACTAGACAACAGTGTTGCCGAACTGCTCGCCCCCCAATGGCAGCGATACGACGCCGTCGAATCGAGTGACTTAATCGAAGCACTGCGGGCGTGCCTTGTAAAATTGACACCCAACGCTCGCCAGTTGGTCGAGATGCGGTATCACGACGACCTAACGAGTTCGCAGATCGCCGAGAAATTGAGCCGAAAAACGGCGACTGTTTACCAGGCAATTAGCCGAGCTCATCAGGCGCTGGCCGAATGCGTTCGCGACCAGTCCGATTCAACCGGCGAGGTCCGACATGCGTGACTCTGAAAAAATCGCCTTTATCGAATTGGTAGTCGCCTTTCTTGAAGGCCTGGCCGACGAGGCACAAGTTGCCTCGCTAAACGATCAACTCGCCGCCGATGCCGATAAACGCGAACTGTTTGTCGACCTGTCCATGCAACCAGGCTTGCTCAAAGAAGTGATCGAAATCGAGCTAGTTGAAAAATCGCAACCACGAAAAGTAGAAAGAATCGGTTTGCCCACAATCGCCTGGGCAACGCTTCTCGTCGCAGCATGCTTAGCGGCAATCATCTTCCTGTGGCCCAGCAACAAGCCGAAGCCCTCCGACCCCATCGGAAACACAAACCCCGTGACGCTCGCGTCGGGTTGGAAAATCGTTCCGACGGGTGCTGCAAAATTCGAAGTCATCAACGACGGTCGAGTTCGACTCATTGGCGGCGAGCTGTTGGTCCACTCAACTCCCAAACAACCATCGCAACTCATTATTGAAACACCCACCGGCGACGCCCACGCAAAGGGCACTCGTTTCTACATTGGAACGCACCAATTCACTGGGCCCCCAGCAGGCTCAACGCAAACTGACGGAACGCAAACTGACGGAACGCAAACTGACGGAACTCAATCCCCAGGAACCGAGGAGAAGGCAATGTTGAAATCACTTACGCGAGTGTTAATCCTAAGCGGTGTGGTCACGTTGACCACGGCGCTGGGCAGTGTTGAAGGAGCGGAGGGCGATGTGCTCTCCGTGGAGCCTGGCAAGGTACCCACGAAACTCGCCGTTCAAGCGAACAGTGATTTTGCCTGGGATCTGTACCAGCGACTTGCACAGGAAAACAAAGGCAAGAATTTGTTCTTCTCGCCATATTCCATTTCCAGTGCTCTGGCGATGACAGCCGAAGGTGCTCGAGGTCAAACGGCTGCAGAAATGGGAACGGTTTTGCGTTTCCCAAAAGCGACTCGACGCATCGGCCGCGATGCTCAACGAATTCCTTGGGAAGCCGCCAAGATTCACGTTGGCATGAATTTGATCAACCAGCGACTGAACCGCGAAAACAAGCCTTACGACCTACACGTCGCCAATGCTCTTTGGGGCGAGCGAACCTTTCCATTCCGCCCTCAATTCGTCAAGTCGCTCGATGGATTCTACGGAGCGGCGTTCCATTCAGCCGACTTTATCGGCAATCCCGACGCCGAGCGACAGCGGATCAATCAATGGGTCGAAGACAGAACGGAAAACCGTATTAAAGATCTGTTGCCAAAAGACTCGCTCGAAAGCACGACTCGTATGGTTTTGACCAATGCGATCTATTTCAAAGGAAACTGGTCGCAGCCGTTCAACGAGAAGTTGACTCGCCAATCGGAATTCACGAAAGCAGATGGCGGCAAGACAAAAGTATCCATGATGCATCACGACCCAATGGGCGTCACTCACGATCGAGACGAAGAAGTCGTGTGGCCATTCGGCTACGCCGCTTTCGATGCGGCTGGCAAACCAGCAAGCGGTCTCAGTCTCACTCGGCAACCCTCCCTGCAGATATTGGAAATGCCTTACGCTGGCAAAGAACTTTCCATGTTCATCCTGCTGCCTTCAAAACGCGACGGTCTAGTCAAACTGGAAAAGCAACTCAGCCAACAGAAAATCGGACAATGGCTGGCAGCAGTTAAGAAGCAAGAGGTCGCTGTTTGGATGCCGAAATTCAAACTGGAAACCGAATTCAGTTTGAAACCGACGCTGAAGGCGATGGGAATGCCCTCCGCCTTCCTTCCCGGCGGATTCACTGGCATCAGCGATTCCCCGACAGCGAGTCAATTGTTCATCTCGGCCGTACGCCACAAAGCATTCGTCGAGTTAAACGAACATGGCACGGAAGCAACTGCGGCTACAGTCGTTCTTGGTGGCTTCGGAGCTGGACCAAGATATCCCGCATTCTTCGCCAACCATTCGTTTATCTTCCTCATTCGCGATAACGAAACTGGCAGCATCTTGTTTGCTGGTCGAATGATGAATCCGACCGACTAGCCGTGTCAATCATTCATCGATCATCACACTCGATTGAATCTCCGAGCCCTCGAGGCAGTTTGCCCGAGGGCTCTCTATATTTTCATATTCCATTTAACTGTGGAATATCCATTCGAGATTTGGAAGTAAGCGTTGCCATTTGTCCTCTTCGCCGGTTGGCTCGCCATTGACGCTGATCGATTTTAAAGACCTGCATTTTTTAAGATTCGGTATCGACGACGGCTGACCGAGTTGATAATTCGAGATCATTAGCCTCTCGACTTTTGAGTCCTTTAACGCGGCGAGACCGTCTCCAGTAACTTCGGTATTCCAAATCGAGAGCGTACGGAGCTTCGTCGCTTTGGCGATTTCCACCATTCCTTCGTTGGTAATGCGACCGGAAATTCCAAGAACCTCTAAATTGGGAAGGCGAAGAATCGACGAAATACAGCCATCAGTTAACTGCTGTGTCACACTGTATCGAGTCAGCAGCAAGTGGCGTAGCTTGGGCATTTTCTCGATAACTTTCAATCCTTTGTCGGTAACTCTCGTGTGACTCAAGTCCAGCATTTCTAAATTCACCAGCGGGGCGAGTTCCTTGACCGAAGCGTCGTCGACATCGACATGGTAAAGTCGCAGCGATTTTAAGTTCGTTAGACGAGCGATCTGTTGTGCACCCGTTACGGTAAGCCCAAGCTTTTGTGGAAGCGTCAGGTGTTCGAGGCGAACGAGATCACTCAGCGACTCGAGGCTACTAATCGTCAGCGGCGCGCCAATCTCGAGTGAAACCATTCCCTTCACTTTATCCAGCCTTGAAATGCCCGGCGTGTTTTCCCCAAAGAGTCGCACCGACCGAATCGATTTCGCGTATTTCAATTGTGCAATAATGGCCGCAGTAAACTTCGCTTGCGCCAACGTCACTGTCCCCCATTCTCGGTCTGCGAGTTGCTCCAGCGCCTCGACTGTTATTTCATCGCCTTCTAAGCGGAGGTCGGGAAGTGACGGCCCGGGGTCAGTGCCACCGGGGCTGTCGTCGCCGTGCTCCTCTGGCGCATCGTCGATCTTTATCGAATCCAGGTCGAGCTGCTTTCTGATTTGCGGTTCGAACTTGCCCCGCAGTCGTTGTATTCCACTGCACTTGTCACCGTTGTTTCCGAACATCACGATCACCGTATGGTCATCGCCAGTGGGAATCCAATAATCGTCTTCGCCCGGTGTAACCCATAAGTCAATTTTCTTTTGCTTGGCCATTCTGAGGAATTGGTCTCGCGTCATCTCAAATGAAAGTCCGTGTAGTTTTGGATAGGGTTTTAGAAACTTCAGCCCTTTGTACGGCGCTGTCGGATTGGCCGCACCTGGCTCGCCTCCGCCGCCGTCGTCGCCACCAGGAGCTAAGTCTCCATTCTTCACGGGCCCCTCTTGGCCGACAGTTTGAGAGACGGCCTGCCGAAGATTCTTCAAAAAGTCGACGGGAATCTCTTCGGCTGGAGCATTCGGATTATCCTTATCAACTACGAGCCATTTAAGATCGCTTAAGGAGGTGGCGCCGAGCACCTTGCCGCCTAGAAAAATCGCCAACAATGCGTCCGGCTGCTTCTCGAATCGTTTGATCTCGTTGGCAAGTCGCTTGGCGGCTTTTGGCTTCAAAATAACCTTTGCTCTTCCACCGTTATTTGGATCACCGTTATTTGGATCACCGAATTGCGGCTGGGCGACCTCGGCAAGGATGTCATCTTGGTCAAACAAAACCTCCGTGTCACGATTGAGTACAGCTTCTCGAATCTGCCTATCGCGGGTCACCCATCTCACAATCTCCAAGCTGGCGTCTTTTGCCACGACCAACCGATTCGTTCGTTCGGTGAACCTGTTGACTCGCCGGACCTGCAATTGAGCGGCGGGCAAGATCTGAATTTGGGCCTCTCCAGAACGAAGCGTCACGTTGATTCCATCGCGACGTTTTCGATCGGCTCGCCCGCCAACGAGAACGTGCAAACTTTCTTCAGCAAAGACGGGATATTTTCCAGGAGCCAGGAACAAAGGAGTTGGGCCATATCGCCCCGGTTTGGCTCCCAGAGCGGCAATTGGACATTGCGGGGCAGCGAAAATTACTTGCGTCTGTCCCGGCGCGAGTGAAACAACGGATTGATCGTATACTGCTTCTGGGATGTCAAAACTATCTGAAGAAGATAGACCGATCAGGTTGACCACGTCGCCATTTAACGACGGCGTGTACATAGCAGCCGGATCAGTAGGAATATGAATATGCTCGTCACTTTCATTCCTTGCAAACACTTCGTAACGCAACCAATCACCATGTCGAAACCGAGTCGCGTTTTTAGCAAAACTGGCCGAGCGGATTCCCAAACGAAGTCCTTTCACGGGCTTGCCCCAACTCACGGGGTTGTCTTTCGTTTCTGTGAAAGGAGCCGCTAGATGGTTGAAAAAGGTGTTTTGTTTTTTGGGTTTTGGGGACGCGACTATCGTATAACGAATGTTTTGATTCGCCAGCAATGCGTGGATAAGATCGACCGCTTCCGCTTTCGTGAAGTCTCCGCGAATTCTGAATTTGTCGCCAATAAATTCATTCGTCAACTTGGTTGCACTCAGCACCTTGCCAGCTAAAACGACGACCAACCTTTTGCCAGCGGGCTGCGCTGACTCCAACTTCGTTTCGCGACCTAAACGTTTGGCTGACTCCGCGGAACACCCAAGCAGAATTGAGTATTTCGATGCATCATTGTCGTCGGGTTGCGCGATAGCATATTCCACATCGAATTCGTCTAACAGTACTTCGCTGTCTCGATGATCGAGCAACAAACTCCCTACTTCATTCGTGAAACCTCGACCTTCAACAATTTCGTTTGGATTATCGAACGTCAATTTTCGATGCTCAAAGGCGACGCCTACTTCGTGAGCGACGCGGATCTGCAATTTCGCTGCAGGTAAGATCTGAATCTCCTTGACGGCAGAACGCAGTTGCACGCTTTTGGCTTGCTCACCACGCTGCTTCAAAGTCTTGGCTTCTGCAGAGAAAAAGTGGACAGTCGTTTCGGCAAACAACTTATAGTTTCCAACTGAAACTCTAAACAGAGTTTGGGGCCCGTAGAGATCGGTTTTCGTTCCCAGCGGAGCAATGGGCGATGGCGACGGCTGTGGAACCGGTAGCAGCTTCGCCTCTCCCGGCGCCAACCTTAGCAACGACGCGGGCCCCGCCGCTGCGATTCTATCTTCGAGGCCACCAACGACATTGATCGAACCAAACTGCGTTTGCTTTGGATAAATCAGGTTTCCTTTGAGGTAGGGGATGTGAATCGCTTGCTCTGTTTCGTTCTGAATAAATACCTCGTATCGCAACCAGTCGCCATGCCGCAAAGACTTGTGCGATTTCGCCAAAGCCGCTGGCCGAATACCCAAGCGAACTCCCTCGACCGCGGTACCCCACAGAACCTTCTGTTCGTTCGTTTTGACATCTTTATTGGCAACGGCACCGAATTTCCTTGCAACTGGATTCCTTGCAACTGGATTCTTGGCAACTGGATTCTTGGCAACTGGATTCTTGGCAACTGGATACTTGGCAACTGGATCGGCGTAGGTTGGATTTTGGTTTGCAAGTTTTTCACTGGCGACCTCCGCGTTGGTTTTGCCAAACTTAGAGCCCACTACGACATTGGAGGAATCTGAATTTTCTGTCGTAGGCCGACTTTTTTCGTCGCCGATTTGCGCCAGCAGTCCGAACGAAGCCACGCTTAAGACCAAAGTACAAGCGATTGCCAATCAAAACCCATAGCATCAAAACTAGTTGACCAATTGAGCCAGTTCATTGTTTCTTCTCCCGCAATTTTTGGTTCATCAACCGACGCAGACGCTTTAACTCACCTTCGTCGACATCTTCCAAATCAAACAAGCTCATCATCACCGCTTCGGCCGACCCCGAGAAAACTCGCTGAACGAGGTCGCCCAACATCCGCTTGGAAACTTCTTCCTGCTCCAGTCGCGGGGCAAATCGAAACGCCTTCCCCTCGGCGGGATCGAGTTTTTCGAGCTGTTCTTTTTCGACCATCGTGCCGAGAGTCGTGATGACCGAAGTGTGCGCCAAATTGCGACCTTGGTCAGCAAGGGCATTGCGCACATCGCGAACAGTTTGAGGTGACTCGTCCCACAAGATCCGTAAGATCTGCAGCTCGAGCTCAGTTGGATGCTCCGAAGGAGGCCTAGACATCGTCCACTCCATTGCGAGTTGGTAGCGTCTGCGCCCGCGCTGTACCTGCACTCCCCAAAAGGCAGTGCAGCAAAAACGCCGGTCCACGTATTTCTAGCAGGCCGTATTTCTAGCAGGCCGTATTTCTAGCAGGCCGTATTTCTAGTTAACTAGAGTTTAGAGATTACGCCGAACCGGTCAATGCTAATTCTAGTTAATTAGAAATAGTTTCTTGAGCAACTCATGGAGAAGCGGAGCATTCACTGGATCGACGTCACTTTGAATGCAGCAGTTTGACTTGAGAACCAGCTAGTGCTGTGGGCCAGATGCAGACGTCATCGATGATTCCGTCCATAAATTCGTCGCTCGACGAATTCCCGATTCGCATTTGCTGGCCGGGTTTCATCAGGAGTGGCTTGCCTGCAAATGAAATCGTCTTTTTCAAATCGGCGTCGAGATAAAGAAAACACTTTTGTCGGTCGGCATCGATGACGTAGGCAATATGATACCAACGATCGAGCTTGAGTTTGCCGCCTTGTTGATTTGAGCCGGTGTCGTCGGCGTAGAAGTTGACTTTCGTCTCGATCCAGTTTGAGCCATCGCCGATGTCGCCGTGAACTTTGACATCGTTCACTTTCATGTCAAATGTGGTTTCACCGCCAAATCGAGTTCCGAGAATTCCGGAGAAGGTTGGAGGGCGAGTCAACTTAACCCAAGCAGCAACGGTGAAGGTCGACAGCGCAAACGACTTATCGTATTCAATCGCAACGTGATCGCCTTTCGGACGGTCGAACAAGCGGCCGCCAGAATGTTTCCCTTGAGCCGGTATTGTGCCAACAAACTTGCCATGATGCTCTCCTGCCGAATCGCGAGCTACAGCGCCCGTAGTTTCGTCCAGTTTCCAGTGGGCGATCGGCGAAGGCAATGCCGCGCCGCTAGATGCCTTCGCTCCGTCCTCGCCCTTCTTTCCTTCTTCTTCGCCGCTGGGTTGTTTTCCCGTCGCGTGCTGGATTACAAAATCGACGAGTTCTTTGCAATGAAAGAAACCTTGCCACATATTGTGACCTTGATTGGGCGCAATCATTAATTCCATGCTGCCGCCAAGTTCTTTGTAGCGGGTTTGGATGGTTCCCGAGTTTGCATCGAGCGGAACAACTTTGTCGACGTTGCCGTGGATATGAAAGATGGGAACTTTTGCTTTTGCGAGCGACGCGAGTCGGTCGACGGGATTGTGTTTAGCGAGGGCCTTCTCAAGTTCTTCTTTCGAGAGTTTGTAGGCGCCGCAAGCTCGACCGAGTCCGGGGTAGCTACGAAGGTCGCAGACTGGATAAATACCGGCGATGCATTCGACTTTCTCTGGATTTTCAACGGCCCAATTGTAGAGCATCAGGCCACCGCGACTGCGAGCCAACAGGGAAGCCTTTTTCGAAAACTTTGGAGTGCCTTCGGTCAAGTGTTTATGCAGAGCGTTGAATGTCGCGCGGCCTTCCGGGCTGCCGTAGGACTCGCCAACATCGACACCTGCAATCGCAATTCCGGCATCGAGAAAAAGCTCGATCATCCAACCTTCGTGCGATTCATTTGGCAGGCTCTTGTTAAAAGTTGGAGCGTACATCACCCACGGCATCGGTTCTTTGCGTTTTTCTGCGGGCGGTAAGATCGTGAATGCGGGTCGTCCGTTCACTTCAAACCGATTCCATTTGAATTTCTCGGCACCGACAGTTGAATTTGCCGCTACTAAAACCAAAAGAAAAATCGCCAACGTACGCATGGAAGAAACTCCAGATTTTCACGAGCCATCATGTAAGGCTTGCATGGGAAACGCGATAAACACGTAATAATAAGTCTGATCACTATGATCGAGTTTCGATTATGACCTGCTGAGCACAGTATCGCAACGAATGAGTGGGCCAATAACTGCGGCTCGTGATAATTACGTCTCGTGATAAAGAGGCGGAGGATGTCGAGAAACTAACGGTCTGTTAAATTACTGCGTCTGCTAGACTAACACCGCTTAACAAATCCATTGAGCCCAAAGTTTGCGAGGTTTTCAAATGACTCTACTGCTCACACTCGTTCTTACGTTCGGGGCCGATCCAGTTGAACCCAATCGCTGGCCTGGATTCCTTGGTGCGGGAGCGAGCGAGATCGAGTCTGATTCACTTCCATTAAAGTGGTCACACGAGTCGAATATTAGCTGGCAAGTTGACGTCCCCGGTTACGGCCAATCGAGTCCAGTCGTTTGGGGAGACAAGGTCTTTGTCACTTCGGTGGACGGAAAGTCTAAAGAGAAGTTGATCGTTAGCTGCTTTCAATTGAGTGACGGCGAGAGGCTTTGGAGCCACGATGCCAAGTCGACATTTCCGGAAAAGAACAGCGTCTATATAAGTCGAGCTGCGCCAACGCCCGTGGTGGATGCCAAGGGAGTTTACGCGTATTTCGAGAGTGGCGACGCGCTGGCGATTTCGCATGCTGGAATTGGATTATGGAGCCGTTCGCTCAGCAACGATTACGCGAAACCGTCCAACACGTTTGGACTTTCCGCCTCCCCAACTCAAACGAGCAACAACATTGTCATTCTTATTGACGACGCAAAATCGTCGTACCTAGTTGCCTTGGACAAGGCGAACGGCGCGGCAGCTTGGAAGACGGATCGGACGAGTCGCACGAGTTGGTCGTCTCCAGCCGTTGTCAAAATCGACGGTCGCGAACATATAGTTTGTAGCTCGGATGGAAGCGTCGATGGTTACGATTCACAATCGGGAAAACAGCTCTGGACGTTTTCCGAGGTCGGCGGAAATACCGCCACGACACCTATCGCTGTAGCCGACGGATTTCTGATAGCTGGCTCGCCGGGTCGGTCGGGCGACAATGCTGCCATGGCCAAAAAATCGAACGGCTTAATGGTGGTCAAGCAAAAAGGCGATAAATGGGTCGCAGAGTTTCGCTGGATCTGCAGCGAGGCGACGCCGTCTTGGGCATCGCCGATGAGCCATCGCGGTTTCGCTTATTGGGTCAATCGATCTGGCGTGGTCTTTTGCATTAATGTTGAGACGGGCGAATTGGTCTACACCAAGCGAATTAAGCAATCGGCTTGGGCAACACCCGTCGGAGT
>Ga0115002_10003417_pt1 | contig 19845 bp, 14 predicted proteins | sample ArcticOcean_MG_C_8_FD_89576 | JGI IMG/M metagenome (GOLD analysis project Ga0115002, IMG submission 89576) | Marine microbial communities from western Arctic Ocean - ArcticOcean_MG_CB11_86 | ecosystem: Environmental > Aquatic > Marine > Oceanic | place: Arctic Ocean: Canada Basin | collected... | reverse complement strand
CCATCGGAGCATCCTTGCTCGGGGGGTGGGTTGTCGTAACAACGCTCATTCTACCCGAGAGGATGCTTTTTTTGCCGCACCAGTTTTCGCCAAAACACTTCGTGACAATGGCAAAAGTCGAGTTAGCAGTCCGTTGAAAAACTCATCCTGGCTACAAGCAACCAAGCGGTCAGCTTTCAGCTTTCAGCGGTCAGCCATCAGATTCGACAAGGTGGAGAACCCCATTTTTAGCTGAAAGCTGACGGCTCAAGAGGTCAAAACACATTCCAGCAATGAGTTTTTGAAATTGGACGCCGAAGCAGTTTTCCAACAGACTGCGTTAGCAAGGACCAGCCGATGAATCATCCAACGACTGATCCGCCGGAGTTGCTGATCAACGACCCACACCAGGGCGATAGTACGCTCGTGCTTGCTCACGGCGCAGGGGCGGCCATGGACACCGAGTTCATGGATGCTTTCGCCGACGGTTTGGCAGATCACGGTCTGCGCGTGGTACGGTTCGAGTTTCCATACATGGCCACACGCCGCATCACCGGAAAACGCAGGCCACCAAATCGAGAACCAATTCTGCGGGAAACCTGGCATCGAGTTGTTGATTCGCTGAATGCGGATCGCGTCGTCATCGGTGGCAAATCCATGGGCGGACGCATCGCCAGCATGATCGCCGATGAGGTCGAAGTCGCCGGGGTGGTTTGCCTGGGCTATCCCTTTCATCCTGCTGGAAAACCGGACAAGCTCAGGGTCGCACACCTCAAGTCAATCGAAACTCCGATGCTGATCGTGCAGGGGGAGCGGGATGCTTTGGGGAACAGAGATGATGTTGCTGGCTACGATTTATCAAGCAACATCCAATTCCATTGGCTGCTCGATGGCGATCACAGCTTCAAGCCACGTAAACTCTCTGGAAGATCACAAACCGACAATTGGAACGAGGCCATCCAGGTGGCAGCGGAGTTCGTGAAGCAGCTTTCCACGTAAGTCGTAAGAGACCGCAACTCATGATGACGCTCGAAATCTTCTCCGACTACATCTGACCCTGGTGCTACCTCTGCACCGGGCGTGTAGCAAAACTGCAAACGAAGTTTGACTTAGAAGTCACCTACCGACATTTCCCGTTGCATCCTGAGACACCCGTAGCAGGAATGACACTGGAAGAACTGTTCGCCGGTCGAAACATTGACATCTCGGCTTCCCTGTTGCAGATGAAACAACTGATGGATGAAGAAGGACTCCCCTTCGGCGAGCGAACGATGACCTACAACAGCCGCTTGGCCCAGGAACTGGCAAAGTGGGCGGAGGTACTGCCCGGTGGTCAGCAAATCCACGAAGCCCTGTTCCAGGCCTACTTTGTCGACAACGTGAATCTGGCGAAGATCGACAACCTGATTGGAATCGCCGAGCAGATTGGCCTGTCGGCGACTGAAGCGAAAACAACGCTGGAGGAGCGACTGTGCCAGGAAGCCGTCGATGCTGATTGGCAGCGGTCACGCGAACTGGGCATCACCGGCGTGCCCACATTCGTCGTGGGAAACCGGGCGCTCGTCGGAGGACAACCCTACGAGCAACTGGAAGCACTGGTGATGTCGGCTGGTTCTTGACCAAGCGGAACCTGACACGATGCATGGGGCCGTGCTAAAGTCTAATCGAAATTCAACGACACAACTCAGGAAATGACCATCCCATGAAAAGCGACGGCATGACTTCTTTCACGGTGCAATCAGGTTCCGCTATGGCCCGGCTTGCAGGAATGGCGTTACTACTGCAATTAACGGCCTTGGTGAGCCACGGGGCGGCCGCCGATGCTGCTCAGTTTCCAGGAAAACAGAGCGAGTGGAACAGCTACGCGCGTTACGACTTCGAGGTCGATGGCAAACCGGTACTCGTTGTTGCTCCGAAAACTCCGGCACCGGGTCGGCCCTGGGTTTGGCATGGTGAGTTCTTCGGACACAAGCCGGCCCCCGATATTGCCTTACTTGGCAAAGGGTTTCACATCGTTTACATGCGCGTCCCCAACATGCTGGGGTGCCCAATGGCCGTCCAACATTGGAACGCGTTCTACAAGGAGCTGACACAGAAGTACGGCTTCGCGAAGAAGGCCGCGCTTGTTGGTCTCAGCCGAGGTGGGCTGTACTGCTACAACTGGGCGACCGCCAATCCTGACAAGGTGGTCTGCATTTACGGTGACGCGCCCGTCTGCGACTTCAAGAGTTGGCCCGGCGGCAAAGGGAATGGCAAAGGCAGTCCGCGCGACTGGAATCTCGTGCTGGAGACATATGGTTTCAAGGACGAAGCGGCCGCGTTGACTTACGACAAGAATCCGGTCGACAATCTGAAATCGCTAGCGAAAGCCAAAGTTCCCCTGCTGCATGTTTATGGGGATGCCGACAACGTCGTCCCCTGGAAAGAGAACACGGGCCTCATCGCCGAACGCTACCGCAAGCTGGGCGGCTCCATCAAGCTGATCGGCAAACCGGGCGTCGGGCATCATCCGCATGGACTCGATGATTCCACGCCGATTATTGAGTTCATCGCGAAGCACGCGGCAGTGGAACAATCAGCGAAGTCGCCGAGGAATCGCGAGACTCCCTTGTCTCGGTTCGCCTTTGGATCATGTGTGAAACAAGATCGACCGCAGCCGATTTGGGACTCCGTCGTAGCAACTCGGCCGCAGTTCTTCACCTTGCTGGGAGACAACATCTACGGCGATACGGAAGACATGGATGTGCTGAAGGCCAAGTATCAAACACTCGGGAATCATCCAGGTTATCGAAAACTCAAAGCGAGCTGTCCGATTCTGGCCACATGGGACGACCACGACTACGGCGTCAACGATGGCGGAGCGGAATATGCCAAGAAGCGCGAGTCGCAGAAAGTGTTTTTGGATTTCTTTGATGCCCCTCAAGATGACATCCGTCGCAAGCGGGAAGGCGTGTATTCCTCGCAGGTCTTTGGTCCCAAAGGACGGCGAGTGCAGTTGATTCTGCTTGATGCGCGGTACTTTCGCAGCCCGCTGAAAACGGGATACCAACCGAAAGAACCGGGCGACGGGTATCGCGGCAAGTATGCTCCCAACACCGACGCAAATGCCACGGTGCTCGGCAAAGCCCAGTGGCAATGGCTGGAAGAACAACTTCAAGTTCCCGCCCAGTTCCGGTTCATTGGCTCTGGCGTGCAAGTCATCGCAGACGAACACGGGTCAGAAATGTGGGGCAACTTTCCACTCGAACGCAAACGGCTGTTTTTACTGATCCGCAAAACGAAGGCTCACGGAGTCGTGTTTCTTAGCGGTGATCGGCACTTGGCCGAGATTGCCCGGCTTCCCGCGAATCATTCACATGGTGTGGGCTATCCTGTTTACGACATCACCAGCAGCAGTTTGAACACACCCAGCGGTAACTTCACCAAAGCGGGCACGCGTTTTGCCAATGAGATCAACTCGTACCGTGTCGGTCTAACTTACTTCGATACGAACTTTGGTGCCGTGCAAATCGACTGGGAACAACCTGATCCTCTGGTTCGCATCCAAGTCCGCGATGCGGCGGGAACAGTGGTTCTCCAACAAAAAGTCAGACTGAGCGAACTCAAACCGGCAAAAGCAGATGGTCCCGCCCCGCGCAGGAAGCCAAGCCGATGAGCCGGCAGGAGGCCCCGACCGAGTCCGAAAAGGAAGGCGATATGAGCCAAACGCAAAACGAATACAATCCACTCAACGACGAAGAGACGCACGTCATCGTGCATAAGGGAACCGAACGCCCCTTCACCGGAAAATATACCGACTGGAAGGCCGAAGGCACGTTCCTTTGTCGGCGTTGCAACGCGCCTTTGTACCGTTCGGACGACAAGTTCGACAGCGGATGTGGCTGGCCCAGCTTTGATGACGAGCTGCCGGAATCGGTCTCTCATCATACCGACGCAGATGGTCAACGCACGGAGATCGTCTGTAAGAATTGCGACGGACACTTAGGCCACGTCTTTCTTGGGGAAGGAGCGACCCACAAGAACACACGGCACTGCGTCAATTCGCTCTCGATACGATTTGTCGAAAAGGGGAAAGACCTTCCCGAGGTCATCAGGCCTGAGCCGTAAGTGAGGAGAAGAAATCCCGCAACCCAGAGAGACGCTCCGAACCTGGTCTCCTCTTTGCCAATGCCAGACAGGACGACATGACAGAAAACATTGACTCACATTTTTTGAGCCGCCTGCGATTGCTTAGCATGATTGAAGGAACCTCGACGCTGCTGCTGTTTGGCGTTGCCATGCCGCTGAAATATCTCGCCGACATGCCGATGGCTGTGCGAATCGTCGGCTCACTTCACGGCTTGTTGTTCGTTTGCCTGGCCATTGTTTTTCTGCTTGCCATCCGGCGCGTGCCGATCTCCAAAACGCTCGCAACGGCGGGCATTATCGCGGCCGTCCTGCCATTTGGTCCGTTTGTGTTTGATCGCTGGCTTGGCGAATTGGGAAATGCGGAATGAATCCAGACAGCACGTCAGTCGTGGGTGCTGTCTAGCAACAACACAGGATGAGCAATGAGCAGCGACTACGAGACGGGTTATGCCCAATTCGCGCGCATGGTGGGCGAAGAGAACATGGAGCAGTTGATCAATCGCTTCAAGGCCGTCTGTCCCGACTTTGAAACGGAAGTCGTCTCCGTCGTCGGCGGCAGAATCTGGACACGCGATGGCATCGACCTCAAGACACGCTCACTTTGCAGTATCAGCATTCTCGCTGCCCTGGGGCGAAACAACGCCCTGAACCTGAATCTCCAGATGGCGCTGCGCAACGGTTGCAGCGTGGAAGAAATCTGTGAAGCGATCTTTCAAGTGGCCGCCTACGCAGGATTTCCGGCTGCCTGGGACGCCTTGGAAAAACTTCAGGAAGTGCTCGAAAGCAACGAAGCGTCTGACGCCCAGTGAGCAATGCATTGACCGGCATCGCCCACCACTCATCCAGAACAGAGATCGCTGGACGGGAGCCCCTATGCCTATGTTACAATGTCGGCCCGCCTTTGAAGGCGACATACACGCCCCATTTGAGAAATCACGCCAAATGAATTTTCGACTCGCAACTCTCACAGCCGTCGCGCTGTTGGCAGTCACCCAAGGACCACTCCTCGCTCAGAACGACGAAAAGAAGCCGGCCGACACGCCCGGCGTCGAATTCTTTGAAAAGAAGATCCGGCCTGTCCTCCTCAAGCACTGCTACGAGTGCCACTCCGCAAAAGCGAAGAATGTCAAAGGCGGCCTGCTTCTTGATACACGTGAAGCCGCGTTGAAGGGCGGAGACACCGGCGCGGCGATCGTGCCGAAGAACGTTGACAAGAGTCTGTTGATCAGCGCGTTGCGGCATGAAGATTTTGAGATGCCGCCGAAGGGAAAACTCCCCGACTCGGTGATTGCCGACTTCGTCAAGTGGATCGAGATGGGAGCACCGGACCCTCGCCGTGGAGAGTCCGTTGTGAAGTCGACCATCGACTTCGACAAGGCGGGCAAGCACTGGGCCTACCAACCCATCGCTCGGCCCAAACTTCCGAAAGTGCAACTCGCCGATTGGCCTACAAGTGCCATCGACTCGTTCACGCTGGCGAAAATGGAGCAGATGAAACTACAGCCGGTCGGAAAGGCAGGCAAGCGAGAGCTGATTCGGCGCGCGACATTCGACCTCCTCGGGCTGCCACCGACTCCGGAAGAGGTGGCCGCTTTCCTTCAGGACGACACACCGACGGCCTACAAGAAGGTCATCGACCGGTTGCTTCAATCAAAACACTATGGAGAGCGGTGGGGCCGCTACTGGCTGGATGTCGCACGGTACTCCGAAGATCAGGCGCATACTTTTGCAGTTAAGAAGAACACCAATGGCTATCGATATCGAGACTGGGTCGTCGCCGCTTTTAACTCGGACATGCCCTACGATAAGTTCGTGCGACTGCAAATCGCAGGAGACCTGATCGGCCCGGAATCGGACGGCTCATACGACCATCTCGTCGCGATGGGTTTCTTTGGCTTGGGAGCGCAATACTACAAAAACAGCGATGCAGCCAAAGCGGCGGCCGACGAACTCGACGACCGTGTCGATACACTCACGCGAGGCTTTCTCGGGCTGACGGTTTCGTGCGCCCGCTGTCACGACCACAAGTTCGATCCTATTCCGACTCAGGATTACTACTCGCTCGCCGGCATCTTTCGCAGCTCAAAACTACACAATGCTCCGCTGTGTAAGCCTGCCGAAGTCCAAACGTACAACGCCGGGCAGCAGCGTGTTAAGAGTGCCGACGCCGACGTCAAGAAGTTTCTGGCCAGCGAAAAAACGACGGCCGCCGAATCGAAGGTCGGCGATATTTCGAAATACATCGAGACGGTCTGGATACATCGAATGGCCGCCACGAACGGTCAGCCAGCAAACACGGCGAAACTCGCCAAGCAGGCTGGCGTGAACGAGTTCTTGCTGAAACGCTGGATTGGATTTCTGGATGCGAAACAGAAGGGCAAGATTGGCCAACTCGATCCATGGTTTGCGATCAAGTTCGAGAAGTCGTCCAGCAAGGACGTCCCCGCAGTTGTTCCAGAGGCCGTGTCGAAGCTCGCCAACGAGTTCCAGAAACACGTGCAAAGTTTGCTGAATGTTCGCAATGGAGTCGCCACAACGAACCTTGCCGAGGTGACGGGTGATAAGCCCCACAAGCCGGGCAGTGCTCGGTTTGTGACGCCGATCGTGACAAAGGTTCGACCAACCGCCAGCATCGACGTTGATATCAGCGGAGCAAAGCAGTTGTTCCTCGTCGTCTCCGACGGAGGCAACGGGCGAAGCTGTGACCACGCCGACTGGATCGCTCCACGGCTTGTCGGAAAGAAAGGCGAATTGAAGCTGACAGAATTGAAGTGGAAGTCTCTGGAAGGTTTCGGCGGCGGCAAGATCGACACAAACTACCAAGGCAAGCCCATTCGTGTCGGTGGAAAGAAATACGCAAACGGTATCGGCGTGCATGCTCCGAGTGTGATTGTCTACGACTTGCCAGAGGGCTATCAACGTTTCAAAGCGACCGGCGGCCTCGACAACAGTGGGTCAGACCAAGGCGTCTGCGGCGATCAGGCCAGCGTGCAGTTCAGTGTCTACACGGAAAAACCGACCGAGAGTAAGGTCAGTCCGGTGAAGCCCGGCAAAGACCTGCTGTCTGTCGTGTTCGGCAAGGACGGACCGTTCGCTGTGAGCGATGGAGCCTTGGAGAACTTCCTGACGGGGAAAAAGAAAGAACAGTTGGTCAAGCTGCGAGCCGACTTGGAAACCGCCAAGAAGACGGCCCCGCCGATGTACCCTGTCGCTCATTCCTACGCCGAAGGAAGCGTCGCTGACATGAAAGTTTTCGTACGTGGTAACCCCGCCAGACAACGTGAAGTGGCGCCGCGGCGATTCCTGAGAATCCTCGCCGGAGAGGATCGCGATCACTACGCAAACGGTAGCGGTCGCCGAGAACTGGCCGAAGCCATCACTCAGGCGGATAACCCGTTAACCGCCCGAGTGTTCGTCAACCGCATCTGGCAACATCATTTTGGCCGTGGCATCGTGGCCACGCCCAGCAACTTCGGAATGCAGGGGGAGGCTCCCACTCATCCCGCTCTGCTGAATTATCTGGCCGCGAGGTTCATTGAATCCGGGTGGTCGATCAAGGCACTCCATCGCGAGATCATGCTCTCCTCGACATATCAACTCAGCACCTCGCCTAACAAAGCCAACGCCAACATCGATGCCGACAACCGCTTCGTATGGAAAATGACCCGGCGACGTCTGGATGTCGAAGCTTGGCGTGATGCATTGCTCGACGTGTCCGGCCGACTCGACCGCACACTCGGAGGCCCTTCAACAAACCTGGCGGACGCTAACAATGTTCGCCGGACGGTGTACGCGAAGGTCAGCCGCCACGAACTGGACAGTCTGCTGCGGCTGTTCGACTTCCCGGACGCCAACATTACAAGTTCCAAGCGAAGCGAGACGACAGTGCCTCAACAGCAGCTCTTCGTGCTAAACAGCCCGTTTATGGTGGAACAGGCCAAGGCATTTTCCGCTCGACTTCACAAGGCAGAACCGGCGGATAACGAAGCGAGAATCCAACGCGCCTTCATGCTCGCCTATGGCCGACCAGCCGTTGACGTTGAAGTCGAAATCGGTTTGGCTTACCTCAGTGGCGAAGTCGATCCGAAAAGTCAGCTGACACTGTGGCAAAGCTATGTCCAGGTCCTGCTGGGCAGCAACGAGTTCATGTACCTCGATTAACGATCGTCCCCAGTCAAACGTCCCGCCTCGCGCCGATCAAACAACCCAATTCAAAGAGCAAATATGACTTCCCAATTACAACGATTCGGAATGACTCGCCGCGAGTCTCTGCAAAACATGGGTACCGGATTGGGAGTGCTCGGCTTGGCCGGCATTCTCGCTCAAGACGGTATGCTCGCCAGCGGTGCTGAATCCGCATCGTCCAGCCCGCTGGCACCGAAAGCGGCCCACTTTGCACCGCGGGCAAAGCACATCATTCACCTCTTCATGAACGGTGGGCCGTCGCAGGTCGATACGTTCGATCCCAAACCCGCGCTCAAAAAGTTCAACGGCAAACGCCCACCTTCAGCAGACCTCAAGACCGAACGGAAAACCGGTGGTCTGCTCATGTCGCCGTTCAAGTTCAAGAAGTATGGAGAATCCGGGATCGAAGTCAGTGACCTGTTTCCGAAGGTCGGGTCGTGTATCGACGACATCTGCGTCATCCGGTCGATGCACACCGACATTCCCAACCACGAGCCGTCGCTGCTGATGATGAACAGCGGCGAAACCCAACCCACCAGGCCGGCGATGGGTTCCTGGATGCTTTACGGGTTGGGGACCGAAAACCAAAACCTTCCCGGCTACATTGTCTTGTGTCCGGGGAAGCCGGTCGTCGGGCCTCAATTGTGGAGCAACAGTTTTCTTCCCGGAATTTTCCAGGGAACGCACATTAACCATGCCAACAGCGTCGATCCGAAGAAGGTAATTCGCAACATCAGTAACCCGTATCTCACAAGCACCGGCCAAAGGCGGCAGCTCGATCTCTTAAAGAAAATGAACGAGTTGCATCTCGAAAAACGTGGCGGTCAGGACAATCGCCTGGAAGCGCGAATCGAATCGCTGGAAATGGCCTTTCGGATGCAGTCCGAGGCACAAAACGTTTTCGACCTCGCGAAGGAAACGAAGGAAACGCGGGAATCCTATGGCACCGGACAATTTGCCAACGGGTGCCTGGCCGCACGTCGGCTTGTCGAAAGCGGCGTGAGAATGGTGCAGGTTTATTACGGCAACGGCCAGCCCTGGGACGACCACGGAAACATCAAGGCCCATGCCGACAAAGCGAAAAACGTGGACCAGCCGATCGCAGCGCTCATCAATGACCTCAAACAGCGTGACTTGCTAAAGGACACGCTGATTATCTGGGGCGGCGAGTTCGGCAGAACACCCGTCGCCGAAAACGGAAATGGTCGAGACCACAACCATCACGGTTTCTCGATGTGGCTCGCCGGCGGCGGTATCAAAGGCGGAATGACATACGGTGCCACAGACGACTTCGGATTTGCGGCGGTCGAAAAGAAAGTCCACGTCCACGACCTGCACGCCACCATCCTGCACCTGATGGGACTCGACCACGAAAAACTCACATTCCGCTACAGCGGTCGCGACTTCCGTTTGACCGACGTGGAAGGTCGTGTAATTCACGAACTGTTCACCTAGTCGTTGGCTCGAACTGCGGCATCTTCCCGAAGTGGAAAGGCGAGCACACCGTTGGCACAGGCCGTTGACTTTGCCCAACTGAGGTGCGTTTGGACTCAACGGAACCGCAGGGGCCTTTCGTCTCGGTGATGTTTCACGATTCGGCGCTTGATGTTGATCAGTGGATGTTGATGCGACTAGAATCTATGAGTCTGTTTCTTGAGTCATTCCATCGGTTCCACCCCACCCCCATGCGATTTCTTGCTCAAATTCTGTTGGCCTTATTACTTACGCCGGTCTCGGTCGCCTTAGCGGCTCCGCCGGGCGCTGAGGCGTTACATGACTCGATCGATCAACACATTAAAACCGCGTTCGCGAAGTGGAAGGTCTCGGCCGCCGAGACCTGCACCGATGCCGAGTTTATCCGCCGGGTCTCCCTCGATCTGACCGGAGTCGTCCCCGACGCCAAAACGACAAGAGCCTTTCTCAGCGATCCGTCCGCCGACAAGCGAGTCAAGCTGACCGACCGGCTGCTGAACTCCGCTGCCTACGCCGAGCACATGGCGATCTCCTTCGACGTGTTCCTCATGCAGCGGCGGCCCGACAAGTACGTCACCACCGACGAATGGCGTGCCTACCTGCAAACGTCATTCGCTGCCAACAAGCCGCTGGATAAGCTCGTTGGTGAAATTCTCGTAGCCGACGGTGTCGACCCCACATTGCGACCGGCGGCGAAGTTCTTTCTCGATCGGGCCGTCGACAAAGACACGCTGGTCCGCGACATCGGGCGTTTGCTTCTGGGTGTGGATCTGCAATGTGCTCAATGTCACGATCATCCCGACATCGACCAATACCTCCATCGGCATTACCACGGGCTGTCGGTTTTCGTTGCGGGCAGCAAGACGTTCCGCCAGCCGGACGGCAAGACCGTGCTGCAGGAAATGGTAACTCGCGAAGTCGAATTCGCTTCGGTCTTCGAGCCTGACAAAACGAAGACAACCGGGCCGCGATTGCTCGAAGTGTTGATGACCGTGCCTGCGGTCGAACCGGGCGAAGAGTATGTCGAGAAGCCTTCGCGTACCGTGCGGGCCGTGCCGAAATTCAGCCTGCGAGAACTGCTGGCCACGAAACTGGTGAGCAATCAGACGCCCGAATTTGCACACAACATGGCGAACCGATTATGGGCCAAGATGCTGGGGCGAGGTCTCGTGCATCCGCTCGAGATGCATCACGTGGGAAATCCACCGTCACACCCGGAATTGCTCGAACGGCTCGCGAAGCAACTCGTCGAAACAAAATACGATGTCCGTGCGTTTCTGCGCGAAATCGTCTTGAGCAAAGCGTATCAGCGATCAAGTCAGACGCCGGCCGGTGTCGACCCCAACACCATCCCCGCCGAGTCGTTCGCCGTTGCCAACATGAAAGGGCTTTCGCCCGAGCAACTGTTTCACAGCCTGCTCCAAGTCACAGGAAGTGAAAAAATGTTCATACAGCAAATCGAAGCGACTTTGCAGGAAGATGAAGCAACCTACAAGGAACTTTCGGCCGATAAAGAGAAGTTGGCAAAGGGCCGCTCCGATCAACGGGCGTTGCGGATCAAGGAATTCATCACCCTGTTTGGCAGCCCACTTGGAAAAGCGGAAGGCGAATTTCAGGCATCGTTGCCTCAAGTGCTCTTCCTGGCAAACAACCCGGCCGTCTTTGGCTGGGTCCAACCCGGTTCAGGCAACCTCACCGAACAACTCGCCGTTTTGAAAGATGACAGCCAAGTGGCCGAAAACGCATTTCTGGCGGTCCTGTCACGGTTCCCCAACGATGACGAAGTAAAATTGTTCCGTGAGCATCTTGCCTTAGGGAAAGACAATCGTCAGGCAGCAGTTACCGAGTTAGTCTGGTCGCTGATTGCCTCGGCCGAATTTCGTTTGAATCATTAACGCACGCTCAACAACCCACGCACAATAACACACGCTGATAAACGAGAAGGACTCGATTCATGAATCGCGATCCCTACTGTGGTTCCGACGCCCACCTCGTCTCGCGACGTTCCATGTTGAGCAACATGCTCACTGGGGCAGCTGGCGTGGGCCTGGTTGGCCGATTGATTCACCCCTCCGTCGCTAAGGAAATCGAGGCGAAGAAGAAGCAGGTGCTGATCTTCCTGCTCAATGGCGGGCTAAGCCAATTTGAATCGTTCGACCCAAAACCAAAGACCGACACCGGTGGGCCGTTCCGATCGATCCCGACATCGGTCAGCGGAACGCACTTCTGCGAACTGATGCCCAACACTGCGAAAATCGCACACAAGCTGGCGGTCGTCCGCAGCATGTTCGCCGAGAAGGTTCCCGGCAGCCACGGTGGAGCACGCGATTACGTCGAGACCGGTCGCCCCCCACAACTTGGCCCTTACCCGTTACTCGGCCCGGTTTACTCCAAGCTGCTCGACGAAGCGGGCGAACTGCCGGGCAACATTCATGTTGCTCCCAGTCGTTGGGGGCCACGACAAGACGCCGCATTTCTCGGCCCGAAGCACGCCTCGCTTGTCTTGAGCGGAGGTCGTCCACCGCTGAATGTCGATCGGCCAGCGTCGATCGAAAAGGATTCCGACGACGCGCGATACCGTCTGCGAAAAATTGCCGACTTGAGGTTTTCGCAGCGCCGACGAACGGCTCACACCGAAGCCTACAACTCATCCTACGATCAAGCGCAGAAGCTCATTCGCCGGAAGGAACTGTTCGACGTCTCGCAGGAATCGGAGCGAGAGCGGCAGCGGTACGGCTCACACGATTTCGGCCGCCATTGCCTGCTGGCGCGTCGCATGCTGGAAGCCGGAGTGACGTGTGTCAAAGTGACGCACAACAACTACGACTCGCACATGGAAAACTTCAACTTCCACCTCGAACAACTGGGTGAATTCGACAAACCGTTCGCCACGTTGTTTGAAGATCTCGACGAACGGGGCATGCTCGACAACACCCTGGTTGTCCTGATAACCGAGTTCGGTCGCACGCCCGCAATTCAGCCTGATCTCGGTCGAGACCATTGGCCTCCGAACTGGTCGGTCGTGCTGGGCGGATGCGGTATTCAAGTCGGTGGCGTGCTCGGTGCGACCAACGCCAACGGCACTGAAATCGCTGACCGCCCTGTGCATGTCGCCGAGATGTTCCACACCTACATGCAAGCCGTCGGTCTCGACCCGACCGCCACGCATGACATCGGCGGGAACAAAATCCCGGTCGGCGCACCCGAACGTGGGGCAGTTAAAGAACTGTTGAGCTGACGTTGGTTGTTTGGAATTCGGACTGTAAGCTTTCGAGAGACACCACGATGAGCCAACCCACTCCCGAGAAGAAGACGGAGGAAACTCCGGGTCCGAAGTACGTCGCCAAGGCGGACGGAGCCGATCCGTTCGCGACCCGATTAACTCGCGAGTTGAAGCACGATCGAGGCATTTTGGCCTGTCGGTACGAGCCGAGCTCGCGGTTCGTGTTTGCCGGGGCGCTCGACAACTTCGTGCATCGGTGGGATCTCTCTGACGAAAGCGAAACGGGGAAACGCGAACCGCTTGAAGGACACGAGAGTTGGGTACGCGCCATGTGCCTGTTTCCCGACGGCAAGCAACTGGCGACCGGAGATTACGTCGGCCGCCTGATCGCCTGGTCGGACATCGGAGGGAAGCCGTCGGCGAATTTTTCGATCGCCGCCCATGAAGGTTCCATTCGTGCGGTCTCCGTCAGCCCTGACGGCAAATTGATCGCCACCGCTGGCAACGACGATATGGTGCGTGTCTGGTCGGCCGACAAGGGAGAGAAAGTTCTCGAACTGGCGGGCCACGAATGCCACGTTTACAACATTGCCTTTCACCCCAACGGCAAGGCTCTCCTCTCAGCCGACTTGAAGGGCGTGCTCAAGCACTGGGAGATCCCCACCGGCAAGCACGTTCGCGATCTTAATGCCAGCCTGCTTTACACCTATAGTGTGAAGTACACGGTGGACGTCGGCGGCATCCGTGGCATGAGCTTCAACGCTGATGGGTCACAACTCGCTTGCACCGGGGCAACGGGTGTTAAAGGAATCGCCCATAGCGGCTCGGCTCGGGTGCTGTTGTTCGATTGGAAATCGGGCAAGCTGACGCAAGAATTGAAACCTGTCAAAGACGAGATTGCCACAGCCTGGAGCGTTCGTTTTCACCCGGATGGGTTCATCGTCGCGTCGGGCGGCAGCCGGACGGGTGGATTCCTTTGGTTCTGGGTTCCCGAGGATCCGGATGCGTTCCATATGGTGAAGTTCAAACAGCGCGCACCGGGATTTGATCTCGATCTGGCTCCTGACGGAAAAACCCTCGCCGTCGCGAATCACGACGGAGCCGTGCGGTTGTACGTGATGGAAGCGGCACCGGAAGAACCCGCTGCAAAGAAGAAGTAAGCACCCTCAGACGCAGAACTTGACTTCCAGATTCTTGGTCGACGCCCCACCTTGGAGACACTTTTTCCCGTGATTTGTTTCAGGCCGATGTTTGTCCTTCTCTTGTTCCTCGGTTTCGCCGTTGGGATTCCATCACGTGTCATCGCGGCCGACGACGCTGGTGTCGACTTCTTTGAACGCAAGATTCGCCCGGTGCTTGTGAAACACTGTTACAAATGTCATTCCGCTGACAGTAAGAGTATTAAAGGCGGTCTCCAACTCGATACGAAAGCCGGTATTCGCAAGGGGGGAGACAGCGGGAAGGCCGTCGTGCCGGGGAAGCTCGCCGCGAGCCATCTCATATCGGCATTGAAATACAAATCGTTCGAGATGCCGCCCTCCGGCAAATTATCCGACGGCATCATTGCCGACTTCGAGAAGTGGATTCAGCTGGGGGCCCCCGCCCCGCGTGTCGGCAAAGCAAAAATCGTGCAGCGGAAACCGATCGAACCACTCTGGTCAATGCAGCCCGTGACACGATCAAAGCCGCCGCAAATAAAGATGTCCGCTTGGCCTTACGATAACATCGACCGATTCCTCCTGGCCCGCCTTGAATCGAATCAGATCCAACCCGCTGCCGACATCGATGCCGCGCGTTTATTGCGACGATTACATTTCGATTTGATCGGGCTTCCGCCTAGTGTTGCCCAGATCGATCGGTTCCTCGCCGCTTGCCAAACGAATCGACGGGCTGCGGTCGTTCAAACGGTGGATGCCCTGCTCGCCTCGCCACACTTCGGCGAACGCTGGGCACGACACTGGCTGGACCTGGTGCGGTTTTCTGAATCGAACGGCGGAGACCGCAATGTCATCTACCGACATGCCTGGCGGTATCGCGACTACGTGATTCAGGCAATGAACGACGACAAACCCTACAACGAATTCCTGCAAGAGCAGCTTGCCGGCGACCTGTTACCGTCCGATTCTCAAGCCCAGCGCGACGCGCAACTGGTGGCGACCGGCATGCTGACACTGGGACCCAAGTTGTTCATGGAGACCGACGCCGAGCGTTTCCGCATGGATCGAATCGACGAACAACTTGATGTCATCGCACGTGCCGTGCTTGGCATGACGGTCAGTTGTGCTCGCTGTCACGACCACAAGTTCGACCCGATTTCCACACGCGACTACTACGCATTGGCCGGAATCTTTCGCAGTACCGAGTTGCTCTACGGCAGCGCGGCTCCTACCGGGAATCAGTACGGTCACGATCGTGCCTTGCAGCCGATCGGGAAAGACGCCGAAAAGCTGCAAGGCCCTGCCGAAGTCTGGCAGAAAAGCGTCGCCGAAAAGACAGCCGCACGAAACAAAGCTCGTTCCGATCGGTATCGCATTGTTCGCAAGAAGTCGGCCGAAGAAAGCAAACTGAAGATGCTGGCTAAGAAGCCGGATTCCGAGGAAGCCATCGCGGCCATCAATCTGGAACTTCCCAAGCTGGCTGCTGAGATCAAAGTGTGGGACGAAAAGATCAAGCAGCTCGACGCCGAGTTGAAAGCGATTCAAGATGCCCCACCCCGCTTCCCCGACTACTGCATGGCGGTTCGCGATGCCGAAAAGATCGAAGACTGTCGCATCCGCATTGCCGGTGATGCAAAACGTCTGGCGGCCTCCGTGCCGCGCGGATTTCTTTCCTCGTTCCAGTTCGGGCTTGCCCCGAAGATTGCAGCCAAAAGCAGCGGGCGGCTCGAACTCGCGCGCTGGCTGACACACAACGAGAACCCGCTCACCTCGCGCGTGATCGTCAACAGAGTCTGGCAACGCCTGTTTGATCAAGGCCTTGTCACCAGTGTCGACAACTTCGGACACACCGGCGCGAAACCCTCACACCCGCAACTGCTTGACCATCTGGCAGCGAGTTTCATTGACGATGGATGGTCGATCAAGCGGCTCATCCGGCGGGTCGTGCTCACACGCACGTACCAACTCGACAGCCGCCCCAATGCAGTTGCGGCTGTCGTTGACCCGACGAACATTCAACTGTGGCGACAAAATGCCCGAAGACTGGAAGTCGAACCGCTGCGTGACGCCATTCTGAGTGTGGCCGGGACGCTGGATCGTCAGGTACGCAATGCATCTGTAATGTCCACGTTCGACGACCGGGAATTCAATTCCAGAATCACCTTGGCTCCCGAGCAACGCGTCTCGCGTCACCGCACGATCTACCTGCCGATCGCTCGATTCCACCTTCCCGAGATACTCAAGACGTTCGACTTTGCCGACCCGAACCTGGTTGTTGGACAACGCAACGAGCGCACGCAACCGGCACAGCAACTGTTCCTGATGAACAGTCCTTGGATGCTGCAACACGCCACTTCGGCGGCAACGAGACTTCTCCACAATAGGGAGATGACCGATGTGCAACGTGTTGAACTAGCCTTCCGCCGTTTTTATGGACGGATCGCTACCGACGAGGAAAAGACATCTTCACTCGCCTTTCTGGCCGATGAAACGATAGAGTCGAGTCGTGAAGGCGAAAACAAGCCAGTCGATGTGCGACTGATCTTGTGGTCACGATTTTGTCAGGCATTGATGGCGGGTGCGGAATTCCGCATCATTGAGTAAGTTCTACCGACAGCATTCCAAGAGCGAACAGGAATCGACGTGTTCACACGACGTGACATTCTAAGAACAACATCCTACGGCTTGGGCACTCTGGCGTTGAGTGGACTGGCCGCCGGAGAAGAGAAAACTTCACCGCTGGCACCGCGTGCTCCGCATCTCTCGGCTGCTGCGAAGCGCGTCATCTTCCTTTGCATGCGCGGCGGGCCGTCGCACATGGAAACGTTCGACCACAAACCACAGCTCAACGCCGACCACGGCAAGCCCAGCCGGAACAAGAATCAGAAGTTCTTCGGCTCGCAGTGGGCGTTTCAGCAATACGGTGAGAGCGGCCTGTTCGTAAGCGACCTGCTGCCTCAAACGGCCCAGTTCGCCGATGAGTTGTGTGTGCTCAACGGGATGCACTGCGACAGCAACGAACACGCCGCCGCGTTGACGCAACTTCATACCGGCAGCGTGCAATTTCATCGTCCCTCGATGGGATCGTGGGTGCTTTACGGCCTGGGTACCGAGAATCAAAACCTACCGGGGTTCATTTCGATCAAGCCACCGGTAATTCTCGGCGGAGCTCGCAACTATAGCAGTGCCTTTTTGCCCTCGACCTTTGAAGGGGCTCCGCTGGGGACGATGAGCAAAACCGTCAGAGAGGCAAAGATCGCCAACCTCGATCATCCACACATCGGCCCTGACGATCAGCGAAAGCAAATCGATTTGGTACAGCGTTTGAATCGAGGATTGCTCAAACACCGCAGCGACGACGACGCAGTCGAAGGCTTGATCAACTCGTACGAACTGGCGCTGCGCATGCAGACCACGATGCCCGCAGCGACAGACCTGACAAAAGAGACAGCCACCACACTGGAGATGTACGGCATCGGCGAGAAGAAGCGGACCGATGACTTTGGTCGACAATGTCTGCTGGCACGACGTTTTGCCGAGTCGGGCGTGCGGTTCATCGAACTCACGCACGACAACTGGGACCACCACGGCGGCGTGGCAAAAAATATGCCGCTGCGGTGCGAGCAAATCGACCAACCCATCGCCGCGCTTTTGGCCGACCTGAAGCAACGCGGTTTGCTGGAAGACACGCTTGTCGTATGGGGTGGCGAGTTTGGACGCACCCCCGATGACCCCCGTGGTGACGGGCGTGGTCACAACAACAAAGGCTTCACCGTCTGGCTGGCCGGTGGCGGAGCCAAGGGCGGGTACGTCCACGGTGCCACCGACGAATACGGCTACGCCGCCGTGGAAGGCCGCGTTCATATGCACGACTTGCACGCCACGATTCTGCGTCTGCTGGGCATCGATCACAAACGATTGACTTATCGCCACGTTGGCCGCGACTATCGCCTGACCGACGTCTATGGCAACGTGGTTGAGAGCATCATTGCCTAACGCGAATCAACGGAACGTGGAGAGTGTCCTTGTCACTCAATTCTTGCAAGTTCAGTGACAGGTTGTGAGCTATCGCACTAACGCCTTCCACCCCCCACATCATCTTTCGCATCCAAACGCCTTGTCGCTCTCCAAACGGGATATTTTATTGGGAACTGAGAGACGTGCGGTATGCGGGGTGGTGGGGAACTGGCACGGTCACAGGCAGTCTTCGCATTCCCCGTAGTTTGATATCGAAAAAACCAGTTTCAGAGTGAGAGCTAACTAGGGTACCCGGCGGCGCGAGGGGTGGGGGGTCCGGTTAAGATTTCAGGCCCGATGAATTGGTCCCATACTTTTTGGTTGCACCTAACTAGTTGCACCTCTCATTGCTTTTTCATGACAAAGCATGACAAAGCATGACAAAGCATGACGTCGGCTGACACTAAGCGGCACCTCGTTCGGCTCAATCGAGAACTGTCATCGAATGAAAAAACCCCTGCGTTTGCAGGGTTTTGACATCACATGACGTCGTGTGAAACGGTGTGAATCTGAGTAGGGCCGGCAGGACTCGAACCTGCAACCAACGGATTATGAGTTTGTCGGAAGCCGACACTGCTCGACCGTACTCGACACTCAACCGCCTGTCTAGCAGTCTGTTACGCGAATCGACGTCGAGCAGCATACTCACAGAATCGGGCATGCGTAGCCGGAACCTGGCCGGAACGGTCTTGGTGACGATCGACGGAACACAGCGTCTTCGGTGAGTGCGGTATTTGTCTCTGCTGACGGGAAGAGCGTGTTTTGAATTCGCTTACGGCAATAACGGATTCACTTCCAACACGTTACGGTGTGTGTCGAGTGGTCCGACATCTCTTTGCGAAAACGAACCATTATCGGACGCCTCGCGGAAGACACTACAGGCGGAAAGGCGCGTGCTATGGTGCGTACGTCTGTCGCGACATAATACAAAGCATGCATGGCCTATCGCTTCTTTGACTCTGCCTGCTTCAGGGCGGTGATAATGGTTGCTTTGAGTGCTACGGTCTCTTCCAGTTCGTCCGTTCGCATGCTGATGTAACCGGCCTGGCTATTGACCGCCAGGTAGGATTGCTCGGCGTCAGCTAAGGCTGCTTCCAGATCCCCCATCGCGAGGTAGACCTTGGCGCGGCTGCGCAGGTGCGGGATCGAAAGCTTCTGCACGGGCTTCTTTTTTTTACCCGCTGGCGTCGGCTCTTCGACTGGCGCGAACGCGAAGGCCAGACGCTTGGCCTCGTTCAGATCGCCGCGGGCCAGCGCCTTATCGACGGCTTTCTCGTCGTGCAACTCGATCACGTGTTGGATCACGTAGCCCTTTTGAGCGCTCATCGTCAGGCCCGACAGCGCGACCGCGATGCTGCCATCAGGACGGAGGATCAGGATATTGGCCCTTGTCTCCTCCGCGAGGATGCCGAGCTTGCGCACGATCGGGTTGTGCATCCCGTTGGGCACGAGCAGTGTCGGGAAGGTGTCAGGCTTCTTCTTCTCTTTGAGTAACTTGCGTGCCGCATCGGCATCATCATCCAAGACCGCGGCGATCAGGTTGACATCCTCAAAGGGCCGACCCACAACGGGGGTGGCATAACGCTGCAGATACCCATTACCTGCGGCGCTGGGGACAAACGAAATCACGGTCCATTTGCCGTCGGACGACTCGGGGATCTTGACTGTTTCGCCATCGAGCGT
>Ga0115002_10003413_pt1 | contig 19858 bp, 14 predicted proteins | sample ArcticOcean_MG_C_8_FD_89576 | JGI IMG/M metagenome (GOLD analysis project Ga0115002, IMG submission 89576) | Marine microbial communities from western Arctic Ocean - ArcticOcean_MG_CB11_86 | ecosystem: Environmental > Aquatic > Marine > Oceanic | place: Arctic Ocean: Canada Basin | collected... | reverse complement strand
ATCACTCGTTTGGCGAAGCCTAGCGAGGTTCGTTCGGCAAATTCGCTGTTCAGCATAAATAGTGCTTGGGGAGCGACGGTGGTGGTCGGGCGATCGCTATTGGGTACGCTCGCATCCGAGTAATCGAACAGCTGAAAGACTTCGTAAAGGTGATTGCGAATGACTGGAAGGTAAACCGACCGGCGGTCGCTGTCGTACTTCGTCTCGTCTTTGGAAGTGTGGTTAAAGATGAACTCGCGATTCTTGACGTGCAACAAAGATCCGCCCATCGATTCGTCGAGCAAACCGCCAATTGCGAGCATCGAGTCTCGAATTGACTCGGCTTCCAGCCGCTGCATGTTAGCTCGCCATTGCAATTGGTTTGCCGGGTCGAGCTGTTCGCCCGAACTCGCGACACTGCTCATACGATATGTACTCGAAAGACATATCAAGCGGTGAAGTGACTTTACCGACCATCCATCGCGGACGAAGCGCGTAGAAAGCCAGTCCAGTAATTCTTGATTCTGTGGACGCTCGCCAAGTTGCCCCAGGTTATCTGTGGATGCAACTAGACCCCGACCGAAATGCCATCGCCAAATTCGATTCACCATCACGCGAGCGGTAAGTGGATGTTTTCCGCTGACAAGCCAATGGGCGAGTTCGAGTCGTCCACTCGATTTTGGCGGAACAGCGGCATTGGCCGTCGTGCTAAAAACTACCGGGAATCCGCGTTGGGCCAACTCGCCTTGACTGAGGTGACTACCGCGGATGTGAACGTGAACATCCGTTGGATCGCGTTCGACCACCGACATGGCAGTTGGAACTGCGGGCATGCTCGCCTCAAGTTGCTTCTGCTGCTCGCGGAGTGTAGCGAGTTCTTTCTTCGTCGACTCGTCGTATTTCTTTTCGGCATCGGCAGGGAGTTTGCCATCGGGCGCAGTCTTGGTCAGCGCTACGTTGGCCGCAGCGACGATAGCGGCGATCTGTTTCTTGACCTCGTCGATCTTTTTAGAATGAGCTTGGCGTTTCTCTTTCGCCGCATTAGTGTCAATCGGAGATTCGTGCCACTTGGCGATCTTCTTAAAATGCTCCATCGTCTTGGTACTTTTGAAGATACCGGCAAGAGCGTAGTAGTCTTTGGTCGAGATCGGATCAAACTTGTGATCGTGGCACCGCGCACAGCCGAGTGTCAGTCCCATGAAGGTTCGGCCCACGGTTTCGATTTGCTCGTCGATGATGTCCATTTCCATCTTGGTTTCATCGACTTCGGCGAGTACTTTGGGACCGAGCGAGAGAAAGCCGGTCGCGATGATTCGTTGGTGCCGAGTAGTCTCGTCTTCGGCTAACGGCAACAGGTCACCCGCCAATTGTTCCGTAACGAATTGGTCGTACGGCTTGTCGTTATTAAAAGCCTGGATGACATAATCGCGATATCGCCAAGCGTTGCCGTGTGCGATATTTTCATCGAGTCCGTTGGAGTCAGAGTAGCGGGCCACGTCGAGCCAATGTCGCCCCCAACGTTCGCCATAGCGCGGTGAATCTAGCAAGCGGTCAATCACTTTGCGATAAGCGTCCGCTGATTCATCCTTCAGAAACTCGTTGATTTCGTTGGGCGTCGGCGGGAGTCCAATGAGATCAAAAGTTACCCGTCGAATCAAAACTAATTTTTCTGCAGCAGCGGCCGGTGCGAGCTGTTGTTTCTCCAGCCGAGCCAGAATGAATTGGTCGATGCCGTTAGTTGGCCAGTCCGCGTTGCCAACCGCGGGTGGGCTGATGTCGTCCAGGGGCAGTTGGAACGACCAGAATTTCCGTTCCTCTTCGAGGTTGATGACTCGTTGATTGGCGACGTTTCCGGAACCCTTGCGAGGGTCGGGAGCTCCCAGTTCAATCCATTTTGCAAACGTCGCAATGTCTGCGGCACTGATTTTGCCAGCGGGTGGCATTTGCACTTCATCGCTCGTGTGACGAATGGCTTTGATCAACAAGCTATTGTCGGCGTTGCCAGGATCGATCGCCGGCCCGAGGTCTCCACCCTTCATCCATCCATCGCGACTGTCGAGCAATAAATTGCCACCGACTTTTTTACTTCCAGACGAATGGCATTTTAGACACCGTTCTATTAACAGTGGCCGCACTTGTTTTTCAAAGAACGCGATTCCGTCAGCTTCTTCTGCACTCACTGTGTGAGACAACGCCAGAAAGAGCAGCAGAGTTATGGTGGGTATTCGATACATAGAAAAATCCGTTCGAAAGGATCGGCGTATCCAGTATAGTTGTTAGGCAGTGGCGTAAGCAATCGAGTTAATTGCCTTGCGACGTTTTGAAAGTGCAGCAAACCCGGGAAATCTCATGTTTGGCGAAAAGAAAAACGCAGTGCTGACCTGGACGTTTCTTTTCATTCTGGCTTTTTCAGCACGCGAATCTCGGAGCGACGAACCAGCGTGGGGGACGATCGAGGGACGCTTTGTATTTGACGGAGAGCCTCCAACTCCGAAAGTGATTAAGCCGTTAAGAGATGCCCACAAATTCGACCAAATTATTGAAGAGTCGCTTTTGGTCGATCCCAAGAGCCGGGGAATTGCGAACGTCTTGGTCTTTCTGCTGCTTAAGAAGGACTCAAATTTAGCCGTCCACCCATCCTATGAAGAGACGGCAAATTCCAAAATATTGCTAACCACAAAAGACGGTCGCTTCGAACCACACATCAGCTTGATGCGAACATCTCAAATCTTGCTACGGAACAACGGAGACTCAGTCGTCCATTCTTCGTCGATTCAGACGTTTCGAAATCCGCCTAGCGGAATCTTGGTCCCTCCCAGCGCCGAATTCGAAGTTCACTATCCAAACGAAGAGAACATACCGATTCCCGTTCGCTGTAATATCCATCCATGGATGAATGCCTTTATTCTTTTGCGCGACAGCCCCTACATGGCGAAGACGAATTCAAAAGGGGAATTCGGACTAAAAAACTTACCCGTCGGTCAGCACGAGTTTCGCCTCTGGCACGAAAAAGCTGGATACTTAAAGAATGTCAGTCTGGGATCTGCTGAATCAGGCAATAAGAGTACCGCTGACAAAAAGGGCCGTATCAAAATCGAAGTCGTCGAAGGCCCAAATGACTTCGGCGAAACGAAGCTCGCGCCTACTCTGTTTGAGAAAGCGGAATAGTTCAGATGTAGCTCGAGCTTTCAGCTAGTTTTAAAACGCATTCTCCAAGTGGGCAGGAAGATGGGGGCAGGAAAATAATTCTCGGAAATTTGGCGAGGGAATGAACATGTAAATCTGTCTTCCCTTAATTTTCCTGCCCCCATTTTCCTGCCCACTCGCTCTTTTGGCGCAAGCTTGGGATCACATGCCCAGAATGAGCCACAGTCTCGACGTTATGATCGATTCAACTATTCCAACCCCACTTCTCATCTCAACAAGGCCCCTTGGTCGCGCACAAGGCCGGCGCAATTACGAACTATGTTGAGTGTGCGCTTTCGCGCAAACAACAATTCTCAAATAGCGGCGGCACGAGATGGCGACGGTACCACAAGAAAATTTGACCAGAGTGCAATCCGTTCCGACGCGTTGGACCCAGATCATACGATGGACCGAGAGCCTTCTCGTCGCGATGATTGTGCTAACGGCAATTGCGCCATTGTTGCAAATAGATCGTTGGCGCATGGGAATGCTGCTAACGTACCCGCCTCGTTTGTTGATTATCTTCCCGGCGGCGATTGGACTGGTCGCTTTGCTCTATCGTCGTCAATTCGTCAAAGTGACTTTGGTGGCGGCCGCGATCGGTTTGTTAGGTTTCGATTTGGGATTCGGAGGCGGCCCGCAAACTTCGCAAAACGCTGGCCAGCAACAAATCATCGGCTTAGCCTTTAATGTCCACGACGCGACCAAAAACGTCGGCGACCTGGCCGAGCTGTGCCGCGACAATTCCGTTCAACTGCTCTGCTTGCAAGAAGTGAAGGCGAAGAACCGGCAAGCGTTCATCGACGGGCTACCGGACTATAAATTATTTTCGGGTAACGAATCGATCGAATACGAATACTCCAGATCGGGAGGATTTGATTCGCTGATTGGAATCCATCGCGATCTACTCACTGCTTCCGAAAAGATTGAGATCGCGACCGGAATCACGGGATATCGAACGTTCGCCGTTCGAACATTGATTGACTCCAAGCCGATCTGGCTGGTCAACGTACACACGACGAAAGCGTTTTGGTCGCACGGCGGCATCACTGGTTTGATCAACAAAGCTGATTACAAATCATTGCGGCATACACGCGAGTTCGACGCACTCAGCGATTGGATTAGCAGTCGCGGAGATGTCCCCGTTGTAATCGCAGGTGATTTCAACGCTCCTATCAACTCGCGAAATCTACGCTTCAAAGATTTTGAAAGTGCACATCGAGTTGCCGGTTCGGGCTTTCAATTAACATTTCCCGCCAAGTTTCCCGTCTGGTGAATCGACCACGTCCTCGGTAATGACCGAGTCAAATTTACTTCGTACAAGATTCTCAAAACCAGCTACAGCGATCATTGCGCTCAATTGTTTGAATTTAGTTTTGCCAACGACAACGATCGCTAAGCCGTTTGGTCTTGGAGGCCTCTCATCTATTTTGGTATGGTCCAGCCAGGGAATCTTACGATTGAATAGCACTAAACCAAGAGTTGCTGCAAGACGATGACCACGAAAGAGAATCAGCCGACGAAACCCCGATATCGATATTCGATCGCGGGTCTATTGTTGCTACTGGCAATTGTCGCAGCAATTCTCGGCATCTTTGTCAATCGCGACAACTATCGCGCCGAGTTTATCATTAAGTTTTCGGATGGCTCGTTCACCGAGGAGACGCTTACTTCCGACGCGTTTGTGCAGCGCGTGCTACTGCATCCAAAAGCGAAGAACCTGGCGAGCGTGAAGAACGGGACAGCCGAAGGGCTGCTCAAACGGAACCTACGGGCTGTCGGCTTTATGGAATCGTACGGGTATCGCATTCAATTGACGGGGAATTCTTATCGGCATCGCACTGCGGAATTCAACAAGTTGCTCGAGTGCGTAGCACAAGAGTGCACCAAGTCGCACGACGCAATCATCTTGTCTATACCAACTGGTGGCGCGACCCCAACGGGCAGGTAGGAGCCTACGTTGCGTCAGCGAAAGGCTCCAACTAACTAACAAACGAATAAGACAGGCCAACCATAACAATGGCGCAACCCCAAACTCGCAACTGCCCTCGATAGAATTAGAGTTTATACTAGCTGTTCGTGGAGCCAGTTAAAAGCGATCGCTTTAAGCCAATCCCACGATGTTAGGTGAAGTCGACTTCGCGCGAGCAGCGCGCCGCGCTAACAAGCCTGCCGTAGCAGATGTCGCCAGACTTCTGGGGAAGATTCATTGCGACGTGACTTGAGAGTTCGGCCAGAACTTTGGCGAGTCTTGCTATTGGTCCGTCAACGCGTGGAAGCCACTTCTTGGGGGACGGCTCATTGCGCGGAAGATTTCGCGGAACTCGACTGCTGCTGGTCGTGATGCGAGTGAATTCGTCGCAGAGCAAGGTCGAGTAGGCTACGGAGCTGAAGGTTTTCGAGTCGGACTCGAGCGACTCTTGGCGCAACCCATTCGCGGATTCTGGCGTCGACTTCCTTCCAGACATCTTCGGCGGAAGAGACAGACATAAGAACGACAATGGCCTGTCGCAGGTCTGAGCTTTTGTAGTAGCGAAAGATGCCGAGGGGCTCGTCGACGATGTCGCCGCGCAGACCGGCCTCCTCATACGCCTCTTCGAGAGCCGTTTGCTCGAAAGAATGTCCCGTTTTGATATTTCCTTTGGGAATACCCCAACGACCTTTTCGTCTGGTCGTGATCAAGCAAATTTGAATTTCACCGTTTTCGACCCGATAGGGGATAACGGCTGCTTGATCGAACAAAGGTTCGTCTAGGGGGTGCGTCCCTGCATCTTCGACACCCAAGGTTGCTCCTCGGTCGCGAGTTCCATGATTCTCTGAGATCGGCGTTTCTCTAAGATCGGCTTCCCTACTTAGATACTGATCTACTACACATTCCAAACGTGCTGTTATGGTTTCACATTGTACGGAATTGGCCCGATTTCGCAAACTGGTTTGATTTTCGCTCTGCAGTTCGCCCTAGCCGACTCAATTTTGCACCACAGATTTACTCTTCACTTGGGTCGTACGGTGGAGTCATCTCACTATAATTATCAGCTTGATGAGTTTGTTCGTTAGTGTCTCTATCGGGATGAGGTCGAGAAGATGAAGTTTTTGAATCTGCCCAACACCAGTCTTAGCGTTTCGCAATTGTGCTTTGGATGCTGGGGGATTATCAGCGATTTTCACTGGGGCGATCGAAGCGAAACGAACGCGACCGCATCTATCAATGCGGCGCTCGAAGCGGGGATCAATTATTTCGACACCGCTGCAGCCTACGGAGAAGGCGCCAGCGAAACCTTGCTGGGAAAAGTCTTTGCGAGGAAACGCGACCAAGTCGTCTTGGCCAGTAAAGTTCGCGCCGATGAAATGAAGCCCGAGCAAATCATCGCAGCTTGCGAACAATCACTTCAGCGTCTGAATACCGATTACCTCGACCTCTACCAAACGCACTGGACGGATCCCAACATTCCGATCGTCGATAGCTGGGCGGCCCTGGAGAAACTCAAAGCGGATGGCAAAGTGCGCGAGATCGGCGTTTGCAATGCTGGAATTGGCGACCTTAGCGAATTGTGCCAAGCCGCAGCGCCTGTCACTAATCAATTGCCTTACAACTTGATCTGGCGGATTATCGAGCACGAGATTCTCCCCAAGTGTCGCGAAGAAAATATTGGCGTGCTCGTTTACAGCCCACTGATGCACGGCATGTTGGCGGATAAATACAAAACGGCCGCAGAAGTTCCCGATGGTCGCGCTCGCTCGCGTCACTTTACGACCGAGCGAGAGAAAGCGCGGCATGGTGAGCAGGGATGCGAAGCCGAAACTTTCGCGGCAATCGATTCGATTCGAGAGATCTGCGCGGGTGCAGGCCGCACGATGGCCGATGTCGCTCTCGCCTGGATCGCCGCTCAGCCCGGTGTCTCCTCGGTTATCGTCGGAGTTGGCAACCCGGAACAACTTGCCCAAAATATCGCGACCCTGGAAAACCCACTCGGTCAAGATGTGATCGAGAAGCTAAACAAGGCAACTGCCGCCTTGAATAATAAACTCGGAAGCAATCCCGATATGTGGCAGGGAACAGAAGGATCGCGGTTCCGCTAGTCGTTGCTATCATTCTTTTCCATTAGCGTTAATCAGCATTAGTCGGCGGGCGTCTCGGTATTAGGCGACTCGGTATTAGGCGCTTCGGTATTAGGCGACTCTGCATTAGGCGACTCTGCATTAGGCGACTCTGCATTAGGCGACTCTGCATTGGGCTGTTCGTCGACATTAGCTCGTTTGCGCCAATAGTCGTCCGTTCCGATCGCACTGAAAGTGGCAACTCCAAGAATGACGAGCTCGGTCATCAACAGCTGAAACCCGTATTGGTCCATCCAGTAGATGAGTCCTTCCTTGGATTCACGAACCTTGTAGCCCTCCTCGCGATCCAACATCGTCACTGTCATGACCCCGTAGGCACATGAAGAAACTCCAAACGCGATTCCAGCAAGTAACAATAAGATATAGAAGGGGTTGGTATATTTCTTTGTGGACAAATTGCACCGTCGAGAGTTGCGAATCTAGATTTTGGCGGACACCGATCTACTGATTATAGCAGAGTCCGTTCGCGTGAGAATTCGGCTACCGCAGCCGCGAATTCCCGGCCGAGTTGGTCGGGCGAAGAGTAGCTGCGGCAATGGGTCGCAGCTGGCGAAAGCAATAGAGTATCGCCCCACTGAGAGTTGCTGAGTCCCCAAGCGGTGGCGTCGACGATCGAATCAAGATGTTGGACGGGGAGACCGGGGTTGGCGAGTTGGAGTTTATGAGAAAGTTCTGCGGCTGCAGATCCCACGAGCCCGACTTGTCGCACTCGATCGGAAAAAGCGGCCAACATTGGTTCCCAATCCAAGTCGCGAGAATTGCCGGGCATCAACAGCAGCGTCACCGGGGATTTCACAGCCGCTAACGCCGCGGCAGTCCGGCAAGGTGAGTTGGCAGTCGCATCGTTGATGACCGTTCGCCCAACCACCGAGGGGATGACTTCCAGTCGATGTGGTAGACCAGGGAATTCTTTGAGCCCGACGGTGACCGATGCGCTGGAACAGCCGACGGCGAGACACGTCGCGGCTGCAAGTCTGGCGTTCTCGTAATTGTGTCGCCCGATGACTTGTAATTCAGGAATACAGTTTTCTGCTGCGGGATTGATATGGCGCCCGCGAATTTGCCGTTGCCACGAAGATAATTCAGCGTCCGCCAAATCCATGACGGTAACATCAGAGGGCGATTGCAAACGCAATAACTTTTGAGTGCATTTGACGAAGTGGTCAAAAGTTCCGTGCCATGTTAATCCGTCGGGTTGAGAGTTAGTGACGACGGCGACCTCCGGTGAATAGACCGCATTCGAAACTCTGGCCAACTGCTGACTACTGACTTCGAGTACAACAAAGTCCTCGGCGCGGACGAAGGCCAGGTCAGCGAGCACGCTGTGAGTAGCATCAGCGGTGCCGAAACACCGCGGGGTATATGAAATCGACTTTTCGTTATGTCGCTGGGAGGTAGCTGACGCTTGCAGGATCGTCTGAATCATCGACACGGTTGTCGATTTCCCTGCGGCACCCGTGACCGCAATAATTCGACCTGGACAGTTTTGCAAAACGATTTCCAGTTCAGTGGTAATGGCAGCGCCGTTGCGCGCGGCGAGCGATAGGAACCAATCATTGGGGGGAATCGTCGGATTGGCTACGACGATCTCGGCGTTGCAAAAATCTTCTGCAGTGAGTCGACCGAGATGAATGTTGTCGACGGATGAATCGCCAAGTTTGGCAACTTCCGGAGCGAGAGTTTCAGAGTCGGCGCTATCGGTGACCGTAACCACCGCACCGCGACTTGCAAGATATTGAGCAACAGCAGCTCCGCCACTCATCAATCCCAAGCCGACAACTGTAACGCGTTTGTTGTTCACATCCATAGATCGCCACCACCACATAAAAGACCATGGGCCGGGTTTCGTGGCGCTCTTCGGGAAAATCTTGTTGCAATTTCAATGGTGTGCTTTGAAGAACGTCTCCTGATTCTACGCGAACCGTTCAATAAGAGGCAAGGATATTTGCTCCCTCAAGTTGCTATCACTCCGCTAATTACTGCCTCACTACGGTTTACCCCCTCATTTCACAGCACGAAATTGGATCAATTTGTATCGATCGATCATCGCCAGGCATCACCGATTATCCGTGTCTCGGGCGATCCACCTCTGGCATGCACCGCGCCAGCAATTTATGATGTGAGATTCCACTTTGCTCGAAATAGTGAGCAGGGGGAACGTTAACCACAAACAAAGCTCAACTGAGACTTAGAATTGTCAGCCGATACACAACGACACGACAGTCTTTGAATTACTCGCCGTTGATAACTACATCTCAGTTGCCTCGAATTAATACTGCATACTAGTTTCTCCCATGAACGTCGCCGCCCCGAGACAGAACGGGCGAGGATGCTTTGTAATTAGAGGGTTTGGAACTAGAGAGAATATTGAGGTACACCTTGCCAGCTGACTCGATCGAACTTCGCGGTGTCTGTGTACACAACCTCAAGGAGGTTGATCTCGACATTCCGCATCGTAAGCTCGTCGTAATTTGTGGAGTGAGTGGTAGTGGCAAGACGAGCCTGGCACTCGACACCCTTTATGCCGAAGGGCAACGGCGTTACATCGAGAGTTTCTCCGCATACACTCGGCAGTTCTTAGAACGTCCACAAAAGCCCGATGCCGAACGGATCGACGGCATCCCTCCAGCGATCGCCGTGACTCACCATACGCCGCCGCGATCCAACCGTTCGACCGTCGGTACTGCAACTGAATCGGCAGACTACCTACGGCTATTGTACGCAAAAATTGGCAAAACATTCTGTTACAGTTGCAACCGCAAAGTCGAACGCGACTCTCCCGCCAGCGCTGCCGAAAAACTAAACTCGCTGGCCGAACGCACTCGCTTCATGGTCGCATTTCAAGTCAAGCCGCCTGAAGAACTTGAAATTGAAACCGAGACGAAAGCGAAAGATGCCAACGAAGATTTTGAAAGCGAGTCCCAGAACGATGAAGCCGACGAAACTGAACTGAACGAAACTGAACTGAACGAAACTGACCCCGATAACCCTGACCCCGAAACGCAAAGCAGCAGTTCTGTTAGCGACGGCAGTTCCAGTGCATCGTCCAACGGCAGCGCGAATGGCAGCGGAAGAAATGAAGCGGCTTTGTTGCGCGAGCAACTAGTGGAATTGAAAGGGCAGGGCTTCGTTCGCGCCATCGTGGGGACTGCGACCATAAATCTGGCCGATAGCCTTCCTGCTGAAAAGGATATTAAGGGGGACGTCTACATCGTCGTCGATCGACTGGCTTCTGGTGATGCTTCCCAGAAACGCTTGCGAGATTCGCTGGAGACGGCATTTGAGATGGGGCGGGGAACGAGCTTCGCTTTTGTCGATGCCAGCGCCAAAACCTCTGAGAACAGTAACGATTCTGAGAGCAGTAACGATTCTGAAAACAGTGAAGCTCCTGAAAATCGCGAACGCGGTTCGCGGGGAAGGCGAATTCTGGAAGTGGACGGGCGTCAGTGGCGTCGCTTGCCATTCAATCGGGCGTTGCACTGCGATGACTGCGAGCTAACTTTTCCCGTTCCGGAACCTCGATTATTTAGCTTCAACAGTCCGCTGGGAGCATGTAGCGAGTGCGAGGGATTCGGCAACATTATCGATATCGACATGGACTTGGTCGTTCCCGATACCAGTAAGACTCTTCGCGATGGTGCCATCGCACCGTGGAATACTCCAGCCTATAAACACGAGCTCAAAGAGCTTTTGGCTGTGGCCCGAGACTACGATTTGCCAGCGGACATTCCCTATCGCGATTTAGAACAAAAGCACCTCGATTTGATTCGCGACGGAGTACCCGAGCGAGAGTTTGGTGGACTCAATGGCTTTTTTGCGTGGCTCGAACGCCGCAAGTACAAGATGCATTTGCGAGTGTTCCTCAGCCGCTGGCGGAGTTATCGGCTCTGCCCAAAGTGTCGAGGGGCCCGGCTGTCGCCTGCAGCATTGTCGTGTCAAATCGGCGGCAAGAATATCGCCAATATCTCAGCAATGAAAATTGACGAGGCGATCGATTTTTTCCAATCGCTCGAACTCACGGAATGGGAAACGGAAGTTTCCCGAATCATTCTTCGGCAAGTTCGCGATCGTTTGAGTTATCTTCATCAGGTGGGAGTCGGCTACCTTTCACTGGACCGGACGTTGCGAACACTCAGTGGTGGCGAAGCGCAACGAGTCGCACTGACATCGACATTGGGCTCGAATCTCGTCAACATGCTTTATGTACTCGACGAACCGACCATTGGCTTACACCCTGCGGACGTCGATCGCTTGGTGACGGCAATCTGTGGTTTGCGAGATCGCGGGAATTCCGTAGTCGTTGTCGAACACGAAGAAGCGATGTTGAAAGCCGCAGATCATCTCATCGAAATTGGTCCTGGAGCGGGCCAGGTCGGCGGTCAGGTGATGTTCGAGGGAACGTTGCAGGAAATGATCGACTCGGAAGAGAGTCGCACTGGCGATTACATTGCTGGGCGTCGTGGAGTATCTTTGCCGGAGAAACGAAGGCTTACAAATCATGGCAGAGTGCGGTTAACAGGCGCTCGCGGCAATAACCTCAAGAACATCACTGTCGAGTTTCCGCTCGGTGTCTTGTGCGTCGTCGCAGGAGTGAGCGGCGCAGGAAAGAGCACCCTGGTTCAGGACACTTTGTACGGCGCCGTCTGTCGTCGCAAACGCAAAGATACTCAGAAGCCGCATCCGTACGACGACGTGTTTGGCGATGGTCAAATCGACGATGTCGTTTTGGTCGACCAGAGTCCGATCGGACGATCCCCTCGTTCCAATCCAGTGACTTATATCAAAGCTTTCGATCAGATCCGAGCCGTTTTTGCCGATACCATCGAAGCGCGGACTCATAACTATACGTCTGGGCATTTCAGCTTTAACGTCGACGGTGGCCGTTGTGCGAAGTGCGAAGGAGACGGATATCGTCCCATCGATATGCAGTTTCTCGCCGATGTCTTTATGAAGTGCGACGAGTGCAAAGGGACTCGATATCGCAACGAAATACTCGATGTTACCTATCGTGGTCGCAATATCGCCGAAGTGCTGGACATGACAGTTCGCGAAGCACACTTGTTCTTCCGTGGCCAAAACAAAGTTCAGAACAAACTGCAGCGACTGATCGACGTCGGCCTCGACTATCTCCGCCTGGGGCAACCAGCCAATACGCTTTCCGCGGGAGAAGCGCAACGCTTGAAGCTCGCCGCATACCTAAGTACCGCCAGCCGAAATCGCACGCTCTTTATCCTCGACGAGCCCACGACCGGTTTGCATTTTAAAGACGTGGTTCAGTTGCTCGATTGCTTTGAAGCATTATTGAGTGTCGGACACTCGCTAATTGTTGTCGAACACAACTTGCAACTCATGAAAGCGGCGGATCACATAATCGACATGGGGCCGGGTGCTGCCGAAGAAGGCGGCCAAATCGTCGCTCAAGGAACTCCAGAAGAAGTTGCCAAAGACCCCAACTCGCTGACAGGAAAATTCCTCGCCGAAGCGTTACAATCAGAGATCAAATTGACCTGACGATCAAATTGACCTGACCGCGCAGCTTAGAAACTGTGACAAGAGAAAACTACGACAACAGAAATCTGCGATGTCCGCCATCTTAAATCAGCTCGAAGTCTTCTACGGCGAATTGAATCAACACGTAGCACACGTCTATGTTCGCCTACCGAACGACGAGACCGGAACGGAGTTGCGAGGAATCCTGAGCGGGCCGTATTCCGAATTCTCCAAAACCTTGCCCACTCGAGTTTCCTTGCAATCGCTCCCGCCAGCCGAAACGTTACTCTCCCGTGGGGTCGTGCCCGATCCTTCTTTTTGGGATGGCATGACGGCCTCGCGATATCGAGTCGACGTCGAATTGGTGCGAGACGGCGAAGTACTCGAAACCGTGACTCGCGAAATTGGACTTCGGCAATTGTTGGCGCGTGGGAATAGTCTGCGAAGAGACGGAAAGAGATGGGTCTTGCGAGCCTGCCGAATCCAAGCGCCAACTACCGATATGTTAGAAACCTGCCGGGAGAAACTCGCCGCGTTGTGCACGAACAGTCCGAGCGACGAATTGTGTAAGGCGGCATCTCTACAAGGCGTGACTTTAGTTGTTGAAGTTAATGAAGACGATTCAGTTGAATTGCGCAAACGGTTGTTTGAGCTGAGCCGAGTGCCCGCCATTGCCTGCGTTATCGTCGCTGGCCAAGCGGTGGCAAACGATACTGCAGGAAGTTTCAAGTCGGTCGCACCGAATCTGTTGTACGCTCATCGCGCCGCCGACAGCGAACATGTTGGAGACTGGGCAGATGTCGTTGCCGTCGACAAAGCGACTACTGAACGAATGCTCGAGTTTTTGCAATGTTGTGACAAACCAGTCTTTGCAATCGATATCGCAGACGAAACCACAGACCTTTTGACTCGCCGAGCCGGTTGCGATTCATTGCAGCGAGAATTGGTCAAGGCAGGTGATTTTGCGGGCTACATAGTCTGAAAAGCGTAAGTCCCCAAATGTTCAACCGTCGTGTTCAGCCCCCAAGTATTGAATCCTTCCACCAAAACTCTAATCCTTAAACTGCGAGTTGGAGCCAGCTGATGACTGCGAATTTTGATCGCTATGTGCGACAGATGCGGTACCCACACATCGGCGAAGAAGGTCAGCAACGGCTATTTGAATCGCGAGTCTTAGTGTGTGGCTGCGGAGCGTTAGGCTCCGTCTTAGCCAATACGCTTGCGCGAGCTGGCGTTGGCAAACTCCGAATCGTCGATCGCGATTTCTTGGAATTGAACAATTTGCAACGGCAGGTGTTATACGACGAAGCAGATGTAGCGGCAGGAATTCCCAAAGCCATCGCCGCTGCCGAAAAACTCCGTCGCATCAACTCCGATATCGAAATCGAACCCATTGTCGCCGATGTCGATTATCGAAGTCTGCCGGGACTGTTGGACGGCGTCGACATGATCGTCGACGGAACGGATAACTTCGAGACGCGGTTCTTGTTGAACGACGCATCGCACAAATACAAAATTCCATGGGTCTTCGGTGGCTGTATCGGCGCCGATGGACAAACTATGACAATCTTGCCCGGCGAAACGGCTTGTCTGCGATGCCTAATGCACGACGCTCCGCCCCCCGGTACGACGGCAACTTGCGATTCCGCCGGAATCCTCTCGCCGATTATCAACGTCATCGCTTCCATCGAAGCCAACGAAGCAATCAAAGTGCTCAGTGGAAATCGCGACGCCGTTAGCAAGGTCTTGCAAGTTTTTGATCTGTGGGACAACCGAGTGCGACAAGTGAGTTTGGAGCCATTGTTGGAAGCAAACGTCTGTCCAGCTTGCAACGGAACTGAATATCCTTGGCTAGAAGGTGAACGCGGAAGCCATTCTGCAATTCTGTGCGGTCGCAACGCCGTGCAGCTAAGCTTTCCCGGCCGAGATAAAATCTCGCTCGAGGCGCTCGAAAAGAAACTCGAGGGGATCGGTACAGTCAGCCGCAATCGGTTTCTGTTGCGATTCGAAGTGGACGATTACAAACTGACCGTCTTCCCCGATGGCCGAGCGATCATCGGCGGCACCGAAGAAATTGCCGAAGCGAAAACGATCTATGCGAAGTACATCGGAAGTTGATTCAAGCAACGTTTATTCAAGCAACGTTTATTTAAGCAACGTTTATTCAAGCAACGACGATTCAAGCAACGACGATTCAAGCAACGACGATTCAAGCAACGACGATTCAAGCAACGAAGCTGTTCTCATCTTACAGTCTTGCGAATTGAAGATCGCGTAAGGAATTATTTGTGAACCCTCCAAATATCTTGTTGATCTGCACGGACCAGCAACGATACGACACCATCAACTCGCTCGGTAATTCGCTCGTCAACACACCGAATATCGATCGCCTCGTTCGCGAAGGAGTGAGTTTTGATCGCGCTTACTGCCAAAGTCCAGTGTGTTCGCCTAGTCGAGCTTCCTTCTTGACGGGGCGCTATCCGCGAACGACAGGATGTCGACAGAACGGTCAAGCAATCCGCCCCACCGAACGACTCATCAGCAGAATACTCAAAGATCAGTCTTACATGTGTGGGTTGGCCGGTAAGCAGCATTTGGCGTCTTGCGCAGACGGACGTGTGGAAACTCGCATCGACGATGGTTACGACGAATTTCATTGGTCGCATCACCCTCAACCCGATTGGCCCGAAAACGCCTACACTCAATGGCTGACAAAGCAGGGTGTCAGCTGGGAGGAATTGTATCAAGGCGATGGAACTGCCTACGTCAAAAACGGAGTTCCGCGCGAATACCATCAGACGACTTGGTGCGCTGAAATGACAATTGACTTTTTGAGTCGCCACCAAAATCAACCGTGGTTCTTCAACTTCAACTGTTTCGCGCCGCATCATCCGTTCGATCCACCGAAGGAATATATGGATCGATACGACCCCGCCGATATGCCGTTGCCGAAGTATCGCGAAGGCGAACTCGAGAACAAACCGGAATATCAAAAACTGGATCACGTATGGGCGCATAACGAACCGGGCTATTTTCATGTCGCTGACATGACGGACGATGACAAGCGACAAGTTACCGCTGCTTACTACGCGATGGTCGAGCATATCGACGACGAGGTCGGACGAATTATCGCTGCGTTAGAAAGTACAGGACAATTAGAAAACACGATCGTCGTGTTCATGTCCGATCACGGCGAGATGCTCGGCGACCACGGGTTATATCTGAAGGGGCCGCACTTTTACGAAGAGGCTGTGCGAGTTCCGTTGATCATTCGTTATCCGGAGAAATATCAACAAGGCCTGAGAAGCGACGCGTTGGTAGAACTCACCGATCTGGCGCCCACGCTGCTCGATACGGCTGGATTCGATGTTCCCGAGCGTATGCAGGGGCGTTCTTTGTTGCAAATCTGTACGGGAGAAGCCGATTCCAGTCACCATCGTGATTTCGTCTTCAGCGAATACTACAATGCGTGGAGCCACGAGCGGTCTTACGGCACAATGCTGCGAACTCGAACAGAGAAGATCGTAGTTTATCACGGTCAAGATTTTGGTGAACTTTACGATTTGGAAAACGATTCCGATGAGTTTGAAAACTTGTGGGATCGGCTAAGTCATGCGGATCGGAAGCTGGACTTGATGAAGCAGGCGTTTGACGCAAGTGTGTTTACCATGGACCCGACTCCGCCAAGGCTCGGCCCGTTTTGATCGCGCAATCAAGTTCAGTCGACCTCAATTAAACATTCAAGAAGCAACTTAAAACTTTTGCAGGACGAAATACCAAATCATGGCGTTTACCCTTTGCTTAAACACGAGCACGATCAAGCCGCAGCCGGTCATGGAAAAGATTCGCTTGGCTGCCGAAGCGGGCTTCGCGGGAATTGAATTGTGGATCAACGATGTCTACCAGCACGTTGGACGAGGCGGCGAGGTGAGCGATATTGAAAAGGCGCTTAGCGACAACGGCCTAATCGTCCCCTGCACCATCGCAACGCGCTGTTGGGGTGAAGCCACCGTGTTGGAGTATCCGATTGCACTCGACGAAACGAAACGGCGGATGGAATTGGCCGCTCGACTCGGCTCGCCCTACATCGTTGCAACGCCACCGCGCGAACCTGAAGACTTTGCTCAACTCACTCGACGATACAAAGATCTGCTCGACTTGGGACGGCAAACGGGGGTCAAACCGACCTACGAATACATCAGCTTTTTCAAGTCGACATTTTCATTGCAGCACGCTTGGCAGATCGTCCAAGATGCCGACGATTCCGATGCGACGCTCATATTGGACGCTTTCCACAGTTGGAATAGCCATTCGACTGCGGACGAGCTGAGGCAAATCCCCGCAGACAAGATCAGTCATTATCACATCGACGACGCCGACCCCAATATTCCGGCGGGCGAGCAAAAGGATCCCGATCGCGTTATGCTAGGTGACGGCGTTATCGACCTGAAAGCCGAAATCGCCATTTTGAAAGAGATTGGATACGAGGGAACAGTTAGCCTCGAGTTGTTCAATCCAAAGCTTTGGGAACAAGATCCCAGCGAAGTACTCAAGGTCGGCATCGAGCGCATGCGCGAGTTACTCGACTAATTGCGCAAGCTACTGACTAATTGCTCGAGTTACTGACTAATTGCACGAGTTACTGACTAATTGCACGAGTTACTTGAATAGTGACACCATACAGCTGAACAAGCACAGGACGAACAACATGGGAAATGTACTTAGTTCACTCGACTGGACGATCTTCCTCGGGTCGCTGGCTGCGATCATGGCGGTAGGGCTGTGGGCCGGCTGGAAAGAAGATACTTCGGAAGATTATTATCTTGCCGGTAAGACAACTCGCTGGTGGGGTGTTGCCGGTTCTGTGTTCGGCTCCAACGTATCCGCCAATCACATTGTCGGCATGATGGGAGTTGGTTATGTATTTGGCTTTGCCCAAAGCCATTTCGAAATTACCGCCATCGTCGGACTGCTGGCGTTGTGTTATCTGTTTTTACCTGTCTATCGCAAGCTAAATATCTACACGCTGAGCGAATACCTTGGTCGTCGCTACGACGATAAGAGTCGAGTGATTTACGCGGTCCTAATGGTGGTCATCATGGTCATCATCCAGATGGTACCGGGATTTTACATTGGATCGCGATCGTTCAATTTACTGATGACCTCGGACGAAGTTGCATCGGCCAAAGCTGTTGTCGAAGACGGCGAAGTGACGGAGATCAAGATAACTCGTCCCGGCTCGGGCTACGCGTCCATTCCCAACGTGGAAATAAAATCGCCAAAGGGAACGTCGGCTAAAGCGGAGGCCATTATTGAAAATGGTAACGTGACGGCTATTAAAGTTACCTCGGGCGGCAGCGGATTCGCAGCAGAAAATACCGTTATTGTACTTAAAGGTGGTGCCGATTTTTCCACTGCCGACAACGTGTTCTCGCCTGGCGATGTAAATCCGCTTTACTACATCTACGGCATCTTACTGATGGCGATCGTAACCGGGACGTATACGATTCTCGGCGGGCTCAAAGCTGTGATCGTCACGGATGTCATTCAATCGATTTTGGTTTTAGTCGCGGGAGTGATCGTTGCACTGGCGACTTATTCTGCATTTGCCGACATCACACCTCGCGACTCGGTCAGTACCGACGCCATTTCGGTAACCAATGCATGGGCTGGTTGGAACGCAATGGTTTCGGAGGATCTCGAATCGGGCAATCCACGATTGAATCTATACAATCCAATAGATCATCCAGGATTACCTTGGACGGGAGTGCTCAGCGGTTTGATGGTATTGCATTTCTTTTATTGGGGAGCCAATCAGTTTATTGTGCAACGAGCTCTTTCTGCTCGCACAGACGGCGATGCCCGCATGGGTATTATCTTTGCCGGTTTCTTCAAATTGCTGATTCCCTTCTTTTCGATCGGATGTGGAATCGCTGCCTTCTATTTGTACAATAGGCATGGGCAAGCCGACATTCCGCAAGATATTGTCTTCATCAAACTACTCACCGATCTCATAGTCCCCTTGAAATATGGACTCGCCGGTTTGGTGGCTGCAGGAGTTGTTGGGGCAATCTTATCCAGTCTCGATTCGATGATGAATTCGGCGGCAACGATCATCACTTACGATATTTACAAACGTTATATCGCGCCGAAGGCCAGTGAAAAGGCACTGATCAATGTAGGGCGGCTATGTATCGTGATATCCATCGTGTTGGCAGCGGTCTTCACGATTTTCACGATGGACCCCAACTCAAACGAGAGCTTCTTTTTACAAATTGCAAGTTTCCAAGGACGACTCGTAGCCGGAGTCGTCGTGGTATTCCTCGTCGGCATGTTCTGGAAACGCGCGACCGCCAATGGCGCTTTTGCTGCGTTACTGGTTGGCATCATCATGAGTTTTGCGATTCCTTTTGCGTACCCCTATATTGCAGATACGGTGGAGAAAAAGACTCCAGTTAAGGTAGCAAAGATTGACGTAGCGGAAGGTGAAGTTGTCGCTGCGGAAAGTGCCGAGCCAATAAAGACGAAGACTTTTCTGGAAACGACTTTTGGGAAAAAGCTTAACTTCTTCCACACCGCAGCGCTGGCCGCGTTCTTCGCTCTAATTACTCAACTTGCAGTGAGTATGATTGAACAACCGACTGCGGAACAAAAAGCAATGACTTGGACTGAACTGGGAGTGTTCACGCCCGAGGGCATCAACGCGGGAATTGCAGCGGCGATTATTACCCTTGGTGTTTACGCGACCTTAGCAAGTGGCATGGTGCTGGCGAGTTGGCCGCAACAGATATGTGGCTTCATTGCGGCGGGTTGGACGTGGGCATTGTTTATCATCGCCGCAATTCGCTCGCAACAAAAAGGAAAGGATCCCGTCACGTTTTTATCTATCGTCAAAGACGATCGTTTGTGGGGCGGGTTACTCGGTGCTTGTGCGATTTTCATGATGTACTACTTCTACCTGCCCGGGTAGTTGTAAATCGTAGCTGGGCTCGCCAGAGATCAGGCCGATTTGTGAGGCGACGTTGGTTTGAAATGCACTCCGGAAGTCTGGCGACTTACGCTACGGTTCAACGAAGAACTTATT
>Ga0115002_10003407_pt1 | contig 19896 bp, 18 predicted proteins | sample ArcticOcean_MG_C_8_FD_89576 | JGI IMG/M metagenome (GOLD analysis project Ga0115002, IMG submission 89576) | Marine microbial communities from western Arctic Ocean - ArcticOcean_MG_CB11_86 | ecosystem: Environmental > Aquatic > Marine > Oceanic | place: Arctic Ocean: Canada Basin | collected... | reverse complement strand
TGGCTCCTTATTGGCGGCGTAGCGGCGATTTGTTTGGTGGTGGGGGGCGCGTTTTATCTTGCCGGCGCCTGGCCGGTGGTCGGATTTCTCGGTCTTGATGTCGTGGTCCTGTATTGGGCGTTCAAAATAAACTACAGCCGCGCGCGTCTTTCCGAACGATTGTTGCTCAGCGAAAACTGCCTGCTCGTGCGCCGCATTGACCCTAATCGTCGCGAACAAACCTGGCGCTTTCAACCGAACTGGCTGCGTGTAGTTATGCCTGACCCCGAGCGATCCGAAAGTCAGCTGGTTCTGGTATCGCATGGGCGGCGATTGGCGATCGGCACGTTTCTGTCGCCGGTTGAACGGGCCGAAGTTGCCAACGCGCTACGGGCTGCGCTGGCCAAACTCCAGAACGTTTATTATCGCTGACGCTAGCCCAAGGGACGGCAAGAGACGCAAGGCATCGCAAGAATCGGGTCGTTCAGGCGCCGCGTGCGGGCTACATATTCATTGGTTCGACTGATTTAGGAACGAATTACCTAAGAGGGAATATCACCAATGAGTGCTGCCGTTGACGTCGTTGCCCTGCCAGTCACTTCCGAGCTCGAGGCCCCGATTATGAGCCAAATGACTCTCGACTACGAGCGGATTGATCAAGCATTGCGCTACCTCGAGGAGAATGTGACGGAGCAGCCGGGATTGGCAGAAATCGCTGACCACGTCGGCCTTAGTCCCTATCATTTCCAAAGACTATTCAAACGTTGGGCCGGCATTTCACCCAAGCGGTTTCTCCAGTTCCTAACGGTTGAGTATGCCAAGGCGTGTCTCGCACAATCGCAAAGCGTGTTGGATACTTCGTTTGATGCAGGACTATCCGGCCCGAGCCGGTTGCGCGATCTGTTCGTCGCCTGCGAGGCAATGACTCCGGGCGAATACAAACGGCGCGGCGCTGGGCTTGAAATCAGCTACGGCTATCACGACACGCCGTTTGGCGATTGTCTGCTAATGGCAACAGCGCGAGGTCTTTGTGGGCTAGCGTTTGCCGATCCCGGGCACCGCAGGGCGGCTCTCGACGACATGCAACGGCGTTGGCGGCACGCGACATACGTTGCCGATATAGATGCAACGATCCCAATCATGAACGCGATCGCCGGTCATCTCGGCTGGTCGCAACGGGGCCGCGCAGCAAGTGAGATCAAACTCCTTCTCATGGGAACGAATTTTCAGGTTCGGGTATGGGAAGGTCTGCTGCGCATTCCGCTGGGTGGCATCACATCCTACGACCATCTCAGCGGCATGATTGGTAAACCCGGAGCTGCGCGCGCGGTTGCCGGCGCGGTTGCTGCCAACCCAATCTCGCTCCTGGTGCCGTGTCATCGGGTGATACGCAATACCGGCATTATCACCGGCTATCATTGGGGACCATCGCGTAAGCGCGCAATCCTGGGCTGGGAAGCAAGCCAAGTCGCGCCAGTCACGTAGCGCGGTGCTCACCGGAAACGAGCCACGAACGCGAGGGGGCTTCCGCTAGATCGTGCGCGCACCGATTACGGGTTATGGTGCCGACCCGCCGCGACCCTCGGTGCTCGGCTTTGATCTATCAACCACCTGCGCTCAAGCATTTCGCGCTGTTGCTCGTGCTGGGCGCGATGTGGGCGTCATCGTTCACATTCGTAAAGGTCACGGTTGAAACCATCCCACCGATGTCGTCGGTGGCGGGTAGGGTTGGCATCGCGTTGGCTATTTTCTCACGGTTTCTTGGGCGAGGGGTTATCGTTTACGCGTGCTCACCGCGCGCGATTGGGGTTTTTGTACGATTATCGGGGTGTCGGGAACCTCGGCGCCCTTCTTTCTGATCCATTGGGCCGAGCTCCACGTCGAAAGTGGCCCGGCCGCGATTCTGATGGCCATGGTGCCGCTGTTCACCATCATTCTTGCGCACTTCATTAGCGTCAACGAAAAAATAACCGCGACAAAAGTTGGCGGCATCCTTGTTGGTCTTGCCGGAATCGTTGTGCTGATGGGCCTTGATTCGCTCACCGGTCTTGGTGATCGCCTGTGGGCACAGCTTGCGGCCACCAGCGCCGCGTTGCTCTACGCGCTGGGGAACGCCAGCGTTCGCTTTGTCGGTCACTTGCCGATGAGCTTACTGGGGGCTGCCGTAATGACCTGCGCGACGGTCTTTGCGGGAGGATTTGCGCTCGTTGAAGCGCCGTGGTCGATCCAGCCCTCGTGGGGCTCGATTATCGCCATGGCATCGAGTTCCCTGATTGGTACGGCGGCGGGTTATTATGTGTTCTTCTATCTGATCCTAGCTACCGGCCCGACGTTCGTTGCCCTTAACAACTACATCATCCCGATTCTTGGCGTGGTGTGGGGCGTTGTATTTCTTGCTGAGGAACCGGCTAGCATGGCCTTGGCGGCGCTGATGTTGATCCTTGCCGGCATCACCATTACCAATTCCGGCCTTCGACGTGAGCGCCGCCTCAATGCGGTCCTCGATCGCCACGAAGATCGATCGAGATGACCTTTGACGGCTGTTTCGCGCGCTTACCCACAGTCGATGAGAAGTATCTATTGTCGGGCCTGTAGATCGGCCACGTCGCAGCTCGCGGTCCGGCGCTAGCCTCACTCAGCCGCCTTTGCGCTCGCCCCGCTCGCTTCCTGGGCAAGAATGTCATCGACCATACGTCGGGCCTGTAAACCGCCGGCGTCTTGCAGAAAATCAATCGGCGGCGGGAGGCTTTCGCCGAACGCCACTAAATTTTTCTGCTGCGCTTCGATGACGCCGAGATCTTCGTTGAATGCAGTGTGTACCTGTCGGTAGAGGAGCTCGGTGATGCTGGGATCATCGAGTTTGAAGTCGTGAGCCTGGGCCCAGAAATAGTGGGTGGTGGTGTCTGTCTCCGGCGTAATGGCGTTGAGGTTGCGCATCGTGATGCCTTGAGAGCGATCGCCTTGCGGTGCGCCGGTACCAGCACGTGCGCCGCCGACATCAAGACGGACAAAGGCCGGCGGCGTGTAGTCAATAATCTGCCAACGATCGATCGCCTGGTCTGGGCCGAACCCGCCCGCTCGTTGGTAGAACGGCGGCGCAACGCCGTCGAGCATCCAGCGGGTAACCCGCACCCCGTTGTCGGTACGTTCGGCTTTGACCTTGGCGCCGGCGACCTTGTCGGTGCCGAGCGTGGTTGGGTGTACGAATTGCAAGTGCGAGAGGTCGAGCAGATTCTCGACCAATAAAAGATAGTTGCCATTGACTGTGAGGCGTTCGCCCTTGGCGCGCCACGCGGGATCGTCAAGCCAATGGAAGTCCTCTATATCGTCTTCATTGGCGAAGGTGGGGTCGCCCATCCAGACCCACACCCAATGATTGCGCTCGACAACCGGATAGGCTCGGACCGTCGCTTCGCGTGGAATCTGACCTTGCACGGGCGCGTGTGCGCAGGATCCATCAGCGGCGTAGCGCAGCCCGTGGTAGGCACATTCGACCAAGCCGTCTACCTGTTTACCGCGCGACAGCGGCATATGACGGTGGACGCACCGATCTTCCAGCGCGAACGGCCGCCCATCGTTGCCACGAAAAAAGGCGATGGGCTCGCCGCAAATCGTGCGCGCCATCGGTTCCTGCCGGCGCACTTCCCAATCCCAAGCTGCGACATACCAAAAATTACGCGGATAAATCATGGCGTTCCTTTGGCGGCGATAATGAAACGCGCTTACGCGGCTATCAAGGGCATCGACTGGTGAAATGCGCTCTAGTCGTTCAATCCGAGAACGTCGATCATTGAGTAGAGACCGGGCGGTTTGCCGTGCGCCCAGCGCGCGGCGCGGACCGCACCGCGGGAGAACACCTGGCGGCTCGATGCTTTGTGAGTGAGTTCAATGCGCTCGCCGTCGGCGGCAAAGACAACCGAATGGTCGCCCACGACATCACCGCCACGGAGCGCCGCGAAGCCGATCGTTCCGCGCTCGCGGGCGCCGGTGATCCCATCGCGACCCCGCCGTGCCGCGCTATCGAGGTCGATTGCACGGCCATCGGCAACCGCGCGGCCGAGCGCCAGCGCCGTACCTGAGGGCGCGTCGACCTTATGCCGGTGGTGCATTTCCACAATTTCGATGTCGTAGTCCTCATCGAGAATTGCGGCCACGCGCTTGGCAAGGCTGAGCAACAAATTGACGCCGACGCTCATATTGGCGGCGTGGACGATAACGGTCGTTTTGGCGGCATTTGCAAGCGCCTCGGACTGTGCACCCCCAAGGCCGGTGGTGCCGATCACCAGGGCAGTCTGATGCTCGGCCGCGAGTTCAGCATGGGCAATCGTGGCGCCGGGTAAGGTGAAATCAAGCACCGCGTCCGCGGTCTGAAATATTTCTCGAGCGTCGCCCTTGATGGCGAGACCGGTGGTGCCGATTCCGGCAAGTTGGCCCGGATCAAGACCGATCGATGGGTGGTCTTTCAACTCGCTGGTGCCGCTCAGCACGCAACCGTTGGTGGCGGCTACCTCGCGCGCCAATGTGATTCCCATCCGACCGGCGCTGCCGGTAATTCCAATTCGAACGTCAGCCATTGTCGTCTCAAGAAATGCTTTCAGAGCCGCATATAATAGTGGTCTTGCAGAAAAAGTCCTCAGTCGCGCCACCAACACCACCGAGGCGTAAACCTGCAGGCGGACGCAGGCGTGCGACTACAGCCGATACCGCACTTCGCTGGGTGAGGTACTTCCGCACCTCTCCGGGCGAGCGGCTTGGTCTTTAGACCAAATACGAACGGCGCAGCGCCCTACGTAATACGTGGCCCGCGATCGAACATCCGCACGATGGATGCGGCCTAACTAGGGCTTTGCGTTGGGCAGGAACACCGAAGCCCAGTTTGTATGACGAGACCACAAATCTCTATCACCTGCCGTGCGTCCGCGCACCACAAGCGTCCAGGTCTTCAGTCCTTGAGGTCCTCCCAAAGATCCTTCACCTTGGTGAAGAAGCCCTCGGATTCGGGATTGGTTTTGTCGGTGACGGTTTTATCGAATTCGTCGAGTAACTCGCGTTGGCGCTTGGTCAAATTGACCGGCGTTTCCACTGAGGTCTGGATATACATGTCGCCCCGGCCTTGGCCGCGAAGCACGGGCATTCCCTTGCCGCGGAGCCGAAACTGGCGGCCGGCTTGACAGCCCGACGGGATCGTTACCTTGGCGCGACCACCATCGACGGTCGGCACTTCTATGTTGCCGCCCAGCGCCGCTGTGGTCATCGGAATGGGCACGCGGCAGAAGATGTTGGCTCCCTCGCGCTGAAAAATCTTATGCGGCGCGACCGAGACGAAGATATAGAGATCGCCCGACGGTCCCCCCAGCATGCCGGCTTCGCCCTCGCCCGAGAGGCGGATTCGGGTGCCGTCTTCGACCCCTTTCGGGATGTTGACAGCGAGGGTTCGCTCGCGGTGAACTCGGCCGGTTCCGGAGCATGCACGGCACGGGTCGGAGATAACGTGGCCCATGCCGCTGCAGGTTGGGCAGGTGCGTTCAATGGTGAAAAACCCCTGCTGGGCCCGAACCTTACCGCGGCCACCGCAACCCGGACACGCGCTCGGCTGCGCACCGGCGGCGGAGCCGGTGCCGTTGCATGAATCGCAGGCGACGGAGGTCGGTACCTTGACCTGCACTTTCTTACTGTTGAACGCGTCGTTAAGCGAAACCTCGAGGTTGTAGCGAAGATCACCCCCGCGCGATTGAGCGGTGCGGCGGCGTCCACCGCCACCGCCCACGGACTCGCCGAACAAATCATCGAAGACGTCAGCAAAGCCGGAACTGAAGTCGAACCCGGCGGCGCCGCGATGCCCACCCATACCGTCTTCAAACGCCGCATGGCCAAACTGATCGTAAGCGGCGCGTTTTTCATTATCTTTAAGAACGTCGTAGGCTTCGCTGATTCCCTTGAACTTCTGCTCGGCCTGTTTGTCACCCTGGTTTTGGTCAGGGTGAAACTTCATCGCCAGCTTGCGGTATGACTTCTTAAGGTCATCCAGCGAGGCGTCGCGGCTAACATTCAGTGCTTCGTAGTAATCTTGCTTGGCCATTGATGCCTACGTCGTCGGCGAGATTGTCGATTGCCGTTGCACCCAGTGGCGCATCGGAATCACATGTGAACTGGCCATCGTCCAGGTCGGTCGCAGGATTGGCAACAGCTACGCTGACTTATTCTTTTTCTCGTCGTCGTCGTCGTCGACTTCCTCGAAATCGGCATCAACGACATTGGCATCCTGCCCGGATTGATCCTGGCCGCCGTCGCCACCTTCAAAGTCTGCACCGTCGGGTGGGGCCCCGTCTTCGCCGGCTTGTTGCTGGTACATGGCTTCGCCGAGTTTCATTGAGGCCTGGGCTAGTGCCTCCATTTTGGCGTTCAATGCGGCGAGGTCATCGCCGTCCTTGACCGCCTTCAACCCTTCCAGCTCGGCTTCAATGGAAGCCTTATCTTCTTCGCTGACACGATCGCTATACTCACTCAGATTCTTTTCCGTCATGTGGATCAGCGCGTCGGCCTGGTTGCGCGCTTCGACGAATTCACGCCGCTTCTTGTCTTCGTCGGCATGCGATTCGGCCTCGTTGACCATGCGTTCGATCTCGTCATCCGACAGACCGCCCGACGCTTGAATACGAATCTGTTGTTCCTTGCCGGTTCCCTTGTCTTTGGCCGAAACGTTGACGAGGCCGTTGGCATCAATATCGAACGTAACTTCGATCTGCGGTACTCCGCGCGGTGCCGGCGGCAGTCCGACGAGATCAAACTGGCCGAGCAATTTGTTGTCGCCGGCCATCTCGCGCTCGCCCTGGAAGACGCGAATCGTTACCGCACTTTGATGGTCTTCGGCGGTCGAGAAAACTTGGCCCTTACGCGTCGGGATGGTGGTGTTGCGATCGATTAACCGGGTGAAGACGCCGCCCAAGGTTTCGATCCCAAGACTTAGCGGTGTGACGTCGAGAAGCAGGACGTCCTTAACTTCACCCTGCAGAACACCGGCTTGAATCGCCGCACCTATGGCGACCACTTCGTCGGGATTGACACCGCGGTGCGGCTCACGCCCGAAGAAATTCTTTACCGTTTCAATGACTTTGGGCATCCGCGTCATACCGCCGACGAGAACCACCTCACTGATTTCGCCAGCCGACAGCCCGGAATCCTTCAGCGCCGATTTGCAGGGATCGATCGTGCGATCAACGAGATCATCGACCAGCGCTTCGAGTTTGGCCCTGGTGAGCTTCATCGTCAGATGCTTGGGACCGCTTTGGTCGGCGGTGATGAAGGGCAGATTAATTTCGGTTTGCATCGCGCTCGAGAGCTCGATCTTGGCCTTTTCGGCGGATTCCTTCAGGCGCTGGAGCGCCAGGTTGTCTCCGCGCAGGTCAATTCCTTGCTCTTTCTTGAATTCATCGGCGAGGTAACCCACCAAGCGCATATCAAAATCTTCGCCGCCGAGAAAGGTATCGCCGTTGGTAGCCTTGACCTCGAAGACACCGTCACCGATCTCGAGAATCGAGACGTCGAACGTGCCGCCGCCCAGGTCATAGACGGCGATCGTTTTGCTTTCTGATTTATCGAGGCCGTAGGAAAGCGCCGCTGCGGTCGGCTCGTTGATGATGCGAAGCACCTCAAGCCCAGCAATCTGACCGGCATCTTTGGTTGCTTGGCGCTGCGCGTCGTCGAAATAGGCCGGGACTGTGATCACAGCCTGCGTCACGCCCTCTCCGAGATAAGCTTCCGCAGTTTCCTTCATCTTTTTGAGCACGTAGGCACTGACCTGGCTCGGCGAATATTTTTCACTCCTCGCTTCGACCCACGCGTCGCCGTTATCAGCCTTGACGATCTGATAAGGAACCATTGCCTTATCCTTTTTCGTCATGGGATCGTCGTAGCGGCGCCCGATCAGGCGCTTAATCGCGAATAATGTATTTTCCGGATTGGTAACGCCCTGACGCTTGGCGGCTTGGCCGACGAGAACCTCGCCGTCGTCAGTGAAAGCAACAATCGATGGCGTGGTGCGCGAGCCTTCCACGTTTTCGATGACTTTCGCATCGCCGCCTTCCATGACCGCGACGCAGGAGTTTGTGGTACCGAGATCGATGCCGACTACTTTGGACATTTTATTTCACTCTCAACAGCGGCAGAGCCAAGCGGCCACTTTATGGCACCGCCCGGATCCCCAAGGGTTGATGATTCATCGGATATATAAGTTGTGAATATGCCTCCCGCAAGCTGATGCGGCTAACGCGGGCTCGTTTTCTAACATTCGATCGCTTTCCCTGAGCGTGGATACCCTGCAGGTCGCATGTTTTTTTCTCTCTTTGCAGGTTATTGGCAGATGTGGTTGCGAGCCGATCGTGGTTCGTGCCGGGCTCTGCTTGTATGGTGACACCCCGCGCACTCATGATTATCTCAGCCAGCTATAAGACCGACATTCCCGCTTTCTACGGCGATTGCTTCATCAATCGCCTGCGGCTGGGTCATTGTCGCATGCGCAATCCCTGGGGCGGCCAGCTCTATGACGTCCCGCTCGATCCGGAATCGGTCGATGGCTTTGTATTTTGGACCCGAAATATCGGGCCGTTCCTTCATCAACTAGATGAAGTGCGCCGCCGCGGCTATCCCTTCGTCGTGCAGTACACTATCACTGGTTATCCAAGGGAGCTTGAGCGATCGGTACAAGATGCGCCACGAATGATGCGCTTGGCACGCCAACTGGCGGACGAATTCGGACCCCATGCCGTGGTTTGGCGTTACGACCCAATCCTTAGCTCGTCGCTCACCTCGCGGGAATTTCACCTCGAAAACTTCTCCGACCTTGCCCGCGGAATGGAGGGCGTCACCACCGAAGTAGTGATCTCGTACACCCATTTTTACCGCAAGACGCGACGAAACCTCGACCGCGCCGCTGCACTGAACGGGTTCGCGTGGAACGACGAAATCCCTCAATTCAAACGCGACCTAACGAACGACCTGGCGGCGATCGCGCGCAGGCATGGGATGCGCCTAAGCGTTTGTTCACAGCAGGCGTTCATGTCGGGGTGCGTACAACCGGCGCGGTGCGTCGATGCCAAGCGCCTAAGCCGCGTTGCCGGGTGCGCATCAACGCGCGAGAGAAGGGCAACCGTGCGGGCTGCGCGTGCCACGAGTTGCGCGATATTGGCGAATACGACACGTGTCCCCATGGCTGCGTTTATTGCTATGCGGTCGAGCAGCGAAGCCGGGCTCAGGTCAGGTATAAGACGCACGACCCAACCGGGCCGTTCCTATTCGCCCCTGAAAATTCGAGAAAGCCTCAGCGCAGGACCCGCGCGCCCAGCTAGAGGGGCGTCAACCGCCGCTATGCTTTGGTGTCTATTCTTTGCGCGTCATTTGGTGGATCTGCTGGCGTGTCTCCGCCCGACTTGGCTTTGGCGATCCCAACCATGGCTGGACGCAATAGGCGATCGGCAATGACGTAACCGGGTTCCATTACCTGGACGATGGTGCCAGGAGGCTGACCGCTGGTGTCCACCTCGAACATTGCCTGGTGAAAGTTATGATCAAATTTCTCACCCAGCGGATCGATCGACTTGATCCCTTGCTGCTCAAACACCTTAAGAAGTTCTCGTTCGGTCATTTCAATGCCGGCGAGTAGAGATTTGATGGTTTCATTCTCCTGCTCGTCGTCGGAAACCGACTCGATCGCGCGCCGAAGATTGTCGGCCACGGATAGGACGCTGCGCGCGAAGCCGGTGACAGCATATTTGTTGGCTTCCTGGCGATCTCGCGCCGCGCGCTTGCGGGTGTTGTCCAATTCAGCCATTGCCCGCAATAGCCGGTCTCTCAACTCCGCAATCTGGTCTTCGACGGAGGGTTCTGTGTCCTCCTCAACGGTATCGGCTAAGCCATCAAATGCATCGTGCGCCTGGGCTCGATCATCGAGGCCAGCCGCCGCTTCGGCGAGCGCTGCGATGTCAATCGAGTTGAGGTCGTTGGGCGTCGTTTCAGATGGTGCCGCGCTATTGGTTGTGGCGCCGGCGGTGGTCTCGCTTGCCTGCGCTTCCTGAATACCGTCATCCGCTTTACTTGATACACCCGGCGACGTCATGGGTTCGGTTTCCACGCCGTCGTTTGGCGTGTTGACCGGTTTTGCCACGTTCTTGGAGTCGTTCATAGGTTAGCTACAAGTCCCTTTGCCAAACATTATCCCATCAAACCGCCGATGACTTTGGCCGTGTAGTCGACCATCGGAATGATGCGGCCATAATTGATTCGGGTCGGGCCGATGACGCCGATGGCACCGACGATTTGGTCGCGGCTATCGTGGTAGGGGGCAACCACCAGCGAGCAGCCGGATAATCCAAAAAGTTCATTTTCGGAGCCGATGTAGATGCGTACGCCCTCAGCATCGGTAGTCAGCTCAATCAGGCGGTCGAGCCCTTTCTTGGTTTCGAGGGCGTCAAACAAGAGCCGGATATGTTCAAGGTCTTCGACCGCTCTTACGTCTTCGAGCAACTTGCTCTGCCCCCGCACGATGAGCGTCGTGTGGTCCTCGCCACCCCATGATGCGAGCCCTGCTTCGACCACGCGGGAGGTCACCTCGTCAAGTTGACTGCGGGCGCTCTCGAGTTCCTGGCGTAGTTGTTCACGCGTTTCGTCGAGCGTACTGCCGCGGATGCGGGCGTTCAAGTAGTTGGTTGCCTCGGTCAAATCCGATGGGGTAACGCCAACCGGAGAATCGATTACACGGTTTTCGACGCCCCCGTCTTCGGCAACTAGGACGACGAGGCTGCGATGTGCGTCGAGGCTCACGAACTCGATGTGCTTGATCGGCCTATCGCGTTTCGGGGCGATAACCAATCCGGCGCAATGCGAGAGCCCCGCCAGCATCGTCGTTGCTTCGCCAAACACCTCTTCGAGGCTGCGCCCGCTGGCGACGCAAAGCGTTTCGATGTTACTGCGTTCTTCCGCAGACAGATTGCCGAGCTCGAGAATTCCATCGACGAAAAACCTAAGCCCGAGCTCGGTGGGCAATCGGCCTGCCGAGGTGTGCGGCGCGAACAGCAATCCCAGTTCCTCGAGATCGGCCATCGTGTTACGGATCGATGCTGGCGAAAGGTTCATGTTTAGCCGCTTTGCCAGCGTGCGCGAGCCTATGGGTTCGCCGGTTTCGACGAAGGCATCGACAATATTGCGAAAGATCTCGCGCGACCGTTCGTTCAGGTCTTCGACGACCCGACGTGTCGCCAAATCTGCTCTGGCTTCGGTCATACTTCAGTCACAGTATATGGTTTCACTCGAGCGCCACGACATCGTGCTACGTTCAATACACTCGGCACATCAATATGGTAACCGCTTTTAGCAGCGTCAACGCGTGCTCAATGTTTGGTAAGAGCGATCTCTTGGAAATAATCTAACTCAGGGCGCCACGGTAATCCTGTATCCTGCGACCCACAAACGATGGCAAATCAAACCATGACAATGACCACCCCAAAAAAATCAATGCTAAAACGCCCCTCCGGGCGCCAGGTCGATGAACTACGGAAAATTTCGTTAAGATCCGGTGTGAGCAAGCACGCTGAGGGCTCTTGTATGGCTCAATTCGGCGATACGCATGTGCTGTGCACCGCGAGTGTTGAAGAGCGGGTGCCGCCGTTTCTTCGCAATACCGGGCGCGGTTGGGTCACTGCCGAATACGGCATGTTGCCGCGCTCGACAAACACCCGGACTGATCGTGAGGCCGCGCGTGGAAAACAATCGGGTCGCACCCAAGAGATCCAACGCCTCATCGGCCGTAGCCTTCGTGCCGTAGCGGATTTGGCAGCGTTGGGGGAACGTCAGGTCCGCATCGATTGCGATGTCATTCAGGCAGATGGCGGAACACGAACCGCGGCAATTACGGGCTCGTATGTCGCGCTCCATATCGCCCTTCAAGGGATCGTCGAAGCCGGCGATCTCGACGCGTTGCCGCTGTCGGATCAGGTCGCGGCCGTGTCCTGCGGTATCTATGACGGCGTCGCCGTGCTGGATCTTGATTACGACGAGGATTCCAACGCCGGTGCGGATGCTAATTTTGTCCTGACTGGACGTGGCGGCATCGTCGAAATACAGGGAACGGCCGAACAATCGCCGTTCTCCGAGGCGCAGTTCAAAACGCTGTTCAAACTGGCCAAGGCCGGAATTGCCGAACTCGTCACGGAGCAACGACGCGTTCTGAAGTTGAGTTAACCGGCGTGGGACGTTGTTTCGACCAGCCGAAACTGGTCATCGCGAGCCACAATCGCGGAAAGATCGCCGAGATCGCCGATCTGCTCGGCGGGTTCGACCTCGAGGTTGTCGCAGCCGCTGATCTTGGCCTCGACGAGCCGGAGGAGACCGGCACCACGTTCACCGCCAATGCGGAACTCAAGGCCCATGCCGCGGCAAAGGTCGCAAAACTGCCGTCACTGGCCGATGATTCTGGTCTCGTGGTGCCGGCACTCGGTGGCGATCCCGGTATCTACTCGGCCCGTTGGGCGGGGCCAAACCGTGATTTCTCCGCCGCCATGGCGCGAGTCGAACGTGAATTAGGTGTCGAGGCCGATCGCAGCGCCTACTTTGTGGCGGCACTTTCGCTGGCATGGCCCGATGGTCATTGTGAAACAGTAGAGGGCCGGGTGGACGGCTCTTTGGTATGGCCCCCGCGCGGCGGGCTTGGTTTTGGCTACGATCCGATGTTCCTTCCGCACGGCCGCGATCAAACGTTCGGCGAAATAGAGCCGGCGGAAAAGCATACGTTTAGCCACCGCGCCAATGCGTTCCGCAAACTGATTTATGCCTGCTTCACAGCCTCTTGAGCCGACCGATATCGGCTTGCGCGAACCTGGTTTCGGCATTTACGTGCACTGGCCCTTCTGCCGAGCCAAATGTCCCTACTGCGATTTTAATGTTCATATTCGCGAGGGCATCGACGATCGATCCTGGCTCGAGCTCCTTATGACTGAGCTCGATCATTTTCACGACCAGACCGAACGGGCAATAGTGACCAGTCTTTATTTCGGCGGTGGCACGCCCTCGCTGATGGCTCCAGCGACAGTCGAACGATTGATTGAGCACGTGGCGTCGCGCTGGCCGGTCGCAAACGACATCGAGATCAACCTCGAAGCCAATCCCAATGATTGGCGACGCTTCGATGGGTTTCGGGGTGCCGGGGTCACACGGCTGTCTCTCGGAGTACAAAGCTTCGACGATGACGCGCTCAGGTTTCTTGGACGCGACCATTCAGCCGATACCGCGCGCGTTGCGCTCGACAATGCACGGGCGCTGTTCGCCGAGGTGTCCTGCGATTTGATCTATGCCCTGCCCGGCCAAAACGCCGATGAGTGGCGCCAAGCTTTGCGGACCAATATCTCACGCCTGCCGATGCATCTTTCGCTCTATCAACTTACGGTCGAGCCGGGCACCGCATTCCATCGCGCGCGAGCGGCTGGGGAATTTGAGAGCGTTGATGGTGACGATGCGGCAGATTTTTATGCGGTTTCGCAGGAGATTTGCGAAGCCGCCGATATGCCAGCCTACGAAGTGTCCAATCACGCGCGGCTCGGCCACGAATGCTGCCACAACCTCACTTACTGGCGTGGCGGTGACTATGTCGGGGTTGGCCCCGGTGCCCACGGTAGGCTCACGCTCGACGGCATACGAACCGCAACCCGTCAGTACCGCAACCCGGAAACCTGGGGCGATACCGTACGGCGGCGCGGGGACGGTACCGAGGCGCGAGACTCGCTCGAGCGCCAAAGCGAAGTCGAGGAGCTGTTTATTCTCGGGCTGCGCGCGGTCGAGGGCATTTCGCGGGTGCGTTTTCAGGAGCGCTTCGGCACCGACGTAGAGGACGCCTGCGCCACCACCGAATTAGCCGACCTTGCAAACGCCGGCCTAATCGAATGCGACGATGCAGGGCTGCGGGTTACCGCTACAGGCCGGCCGGTGCTCAACGCGATCATTGGCCGTCTCATTACGTAAATCTGAAATCGACCCTTGTACGCGATGCAAGCTCTTGCGCTCCCTTTTGGGGCGCAAGCTAATTTGTTACCCGCTCGAAGGTCTGTGGTGCGGGGCTAATCACACGGAATCCGTTGGCCTCGACTTCGACGACGGCGAGGCCGCGCTCAGGTATTCCATCGGGCCGAAAGCGAAATACGCCGTCAACGCCTGCAAATCCGCTGAGGCTCGTGATCGCCGCTTGAGAAAAATCGGGGCCCGCAGGCCCACGCGTCAGTGCCACCGCGAGCGCGACGGCATCGTAAGCGAGAGTGGCTATGCGCGGCGGGCGACGCCCGTAAATCTCTGCAAAGCGAGCCAAGAATGCAGCACTTTGCGCCGGCGGTGGTGCAGCGAACCAGCCCCCGACCAGGCTCGGCTCGCGGCCCACAGTCGCTTCCTGCCACAATGCGGTTCCGATGAAGCGAATCTTGTCGGGGTCGATGTCATAAAACGCGAGCAACGGTGCCAATCGGCGCAGGGTTGGTCCTCCCTCTGGCAGCACCACGGCATCAAACGGCAATCCGCCTATCGTCTCCAGCCCCTCAAGCCGGCGTAGGGCCTGTTTCGAAAGGGCGTCGTTGCGGTTAGCCAGGCGCTGGCGCTGCGCCTCTAGCGATGCCCGACGGCGATCAAAATTCGCGAGCCGCAAAACCGGTTCGCGAAACTCGCTGGCGCGCGGCGCATATTGTTCGACCTGCACAACGACACCGCCGTAGCGGTTGGTGGCGCGGTTCAACGCGTCGATCACCTCGTTGCCATAAGGGTTCGCCGGCACCAGCGCGGCGAAGCGGACAAGTCCCTGGCGCGCCGCGAAAGCAACCACCCGCCCGATCTGTTGATCCGGCATGATACCCAGCAAATAAACGCCGTTGCCGGCCACGGAACGGTCGGTTGAAAAGGCAACGACTGGAACACCGCGGGTCCGGGCTGATGACGCGGCCGCCTGCACTGACGTACCAAAAAGTGGCCCCAGTATTATCTGTGCCCCGTTTTGCATCGCCGAATCGGCGGCCTCGCGCGCACCCTCGGGAGTACCCTTGGTATCGCGCGGCGTGAGTTCGAAGTCATCGGGTGCTGCGTCAAACAAGGCTAATTGAGCCGCGTCCAGGAGGTCGCGGCCGATGTTGGCGTCGTTGCCCGTAAGCGGCAATAAGAGCGCAATACGGATCGGTTCATCCCCACTCTTCGGCGCTTGCAACGAGGGTCCAGACGGGGCGGTGATCGATGTGCCCGGTTGCGGTTGCGTCGCAGATGGCTGGGTAGGCGAAGGGCTCGGTGAGGTTGGGCTAGTCGGCGGCAGGCTCGCGATCTGCTGTGGCGAGCCGGGTCGCGGCAGCGACGCTGATGGCGCCGACCCGGGCGATGCGGGTGCTGGTTTTTGAGGCTGGCCTGCGGCCGTCGCCGGCTTTTTGTTGCCCCCTAGCGGTGGGGCAACAATCGTGTCTAGTGTCAGCGTATCGCAACCCGCCACAGCCAGGGCGATGACCATGAGCCAAGGCGTAACACGAAGGAGGCGGACCATAGCGTCTATGCGTTGCACACGAGCGTCGCGAACTCTACGACAGGGACAAATCCGTGGCCGCCGAGCCTAGAGATCCGGTAGCGGGAAGTAAACCGGAACCCGGCCTCTACATTGCTGCGACGCCGATCGGCAATTTGGGTGATATCACGCTGCGGGCGCTCGACATTTTGCGGCGCGCCGATGTCGTTGCCTGTGAAGACACCCGGGTGACAGCCCGGTTGTTGAGCCGCCACGGTATCGAGACTCCACGTATTTCCTATCACGAGCATAATGCGGAACGCGCTTTACCAAAGATCCTGGTGCGACTGTTAGACGGCGAATGTGTTGTTTTGGTGTCCGATGCAGGAACACCTTTGATCTCCGATCCCGGCTATCGACTGGTCCGCGCAGCCCTTGAAGCGGGTCACGCGGTAATCCCGTTACCTGGGCCCTCGGCCGTAATGGCAGGGTTGGTCGCTGCCGGCGTGCCCACCGATCGTTTTTATTATGGTGGCTTTCTGCCGCCTAAGACCGGCGCCCGGCGCCGTGCGATCACCACAATCTCGGGCTTGTCGGCAACGCTCGTGTTCTTCGAATCGCCGCGCCGCCTGGCCGGACTGCTCGTCGATCTTGCCGACATCCTCGGCACCCGCGACGCGTGTGTCGCCCGCGAACTGACCAAACTTTATGAAGAACTGCGCCGCGGCCGTCTCGCCGACCTTCGTGAGCACTATGCCGCCGCCGCACCTCCGCGTGGCGAGGTTACCGTGATTATTGGTCCCCCCGATAAATCCGAACGGCCGGTTTCCAGCGACAGCGAGATCGACGCCCTGTTGCGAGAGGCGTTAAAGCACCAATCACCAAGCCGTGCCGCGGCCGATGTGGCGGCGCTGACCGGCGAAGACCGGCGCCATATCTATCGCCGTGCGGTTGCGCTTCGCGAGAACGGGTGAGGCAAGTGAGCCGGCAGTAAAGTGGCAGCGCCCGGTGCCAGGCAACGCGCTTATCGATGGGGCGTGCGGGCCGAAACCTTGTGCGCGTGGTGGTTGCGGCTCCGCGGCTATCACATCCTCGCCCAGCGCTACCGCAACCGGTATGGTGAGACCGATATCGTTGCGCGCCGCGGTGGCGTCGTCGCGTTCATTGAGGTGAAGGCCCGCGCCGGTCACGAGGTCGCCCTCGAAGCGATCGCAACGAAGCAGCGCCGGCGTATTGAAAGAAGTGCAATGGGATTCCTCGCCGGTCACCCCAACGTTGTGGAACATATGGTGCGCTTCGACGTAATCACCGTGGTACCATGGCGTTGGCCACGACATATTATCGATGCTTGGCGCCCCTAATTCGCCCCAATTGCTGGTTAGCTTTCCCGAAGCGCAGCCCAGTTAGTGACAACGGGAGACTCCGAAACATGAACCAACGCTGTACGAGTAATCCGTCTGTATTGATTTCGACCTGTTTCGTCCTGATTGCGTCACTAGCGCTTAGCGGTTGCGTAGGCACGGCGATCGGCGCTGGTGCGACCACGGGGATCGCGGTCGCCCAAGAGCGCTCAATTGGTACCGCGGTCGACGACACGTCGATTCAGTTCCGCATCAACGAACGACTCCTACGCGAAAGCGAGATGTTATTTACAAAAACCAACCTCGATGTGGTCGAGGGCCGGGTGATGCTAACCGGTGTTGTGCCAACACAAGCCGACCGCGACAGCGCCGCCGAACTTGCCTGGAAAGTAAAGGGCGTCAATGAGGTTTTGAATGAGCTTCAGATTGCACGACCCGGTGATGCCAGCAGTTTCGTCAAGGATGCTTCGATTACCGCGCAGCTGCGTTTCAAGATGCTGTCTGATCGCGATATCCACGCGATAAACTTCACGCTCACGACGGTTAACGCTATCGTCTACCTGTTGGGCATCGCACGGACCGAAGTTGAGCACCAAAAACTCGTCGAGCACGCGCGGAATGTGAAGGGCGTCAAGAAAGTGGTCAGCCATGTTTTGCTCAAGGACGATCCCCGCCGCAAGGCCTAAGAATGGACCAGAGTGAGCACGAAAATTTTCTAAAGAAGCTCGCGACGGCGCCGGGCGAAATCATTGACCTGGCGCCCGCGGCGCTCGCGCTTGCCGTGCTGGATCATAGCGATGAGGTGCTCGACCCTTATCTCGCGCACCTTGATGAATTGGTCGCGGAGACCAAGCAAGCCGTTGCTGGCGGAAGCGTGCCGGCGCAGGCACTGGCGCATACATTTTGTAAACGCTTCGACTATCGCGGCGATAGTGAAACCTATGAAGACACCCAAAATGCCGACCTGATTCGAGTGATTCGGCGCCGACGAGGGCTGCCCGTGGCCCTCAGCATCCTTTATATCCATGCTGCGCGAGCGCAAGGCTGGCAGGCGGCAGGCCTCAATTTTCCGATGCATTTCCTGATCCGCCTTGACGTCGACGGTAATCGGCAGGTGATCGATCCATTCCATGATGGGCGTTCATTGGAAGCCGACGAGATGCGCAACCTGCTCAAACGGGTTGCCGGTGGCGACGCCGAACTCGAACGCGATTATTTCGACACAGTAGACGACCGGCAAGTGCTGCTCAGATTGCAGAACAACATCAAGTCGCGAGCGATTAGCGATGGTGATTTCAACCGTGCGCACGAGATTGTCGGCCGCATGCTTTTGTTTGCGCCCGACCACGTGCCCCTGTGGCGTGATGCCAGCGTGACGTCGTTCCAGGTTGGTGAGGTGCAGCGCGCGGTCAAGCTCGCGGAGACCTATTTCGAGCGCGCGCCCGATAGCGCGACGCGCAACGATGCTGCGCGCCTGCTTCAGCGCCTGCAGCGCAATTTGAATTGAAACCATAGACGTGTCGTCCGCAGACGATTGCTTGACGGCGTCTTGTCCGTGATCTCCTACCCCGACTGATTACTGGGTAACCGACCATGAGTCTCGCCGTTGCCATCCAAATGGACCCAATCGAGTCGATCGACATCGACGCCGATTCAACGTTCGTTTTAGCGCTGGAGGCGCAACGCCGGGGCCACCAGCTCTTTCACTATCTACCCAAGGACCTATCGTTGAAGAACGGCCGGGTGTATGCGTATGCGCGGGCGCTGTCGGTGCGCCGCACCGCGGGTGATCACGCCACTCTGGGCGAGCCGAAAAATCTTGATCTAGCGACGCTCGATGTGGTGCTGATGCGTCAGGACCCACCGTTCGATATGGCTTACATCACCGCGACCCATCTGCTCGAGCGGATCCATCCCGAAACCCTGGTCGTCAATGATCCGGCTGAGGTTCGCAACGCCCCCGAAAAGTTGTTCGTTACCCACTTCGTCGACATTATGCCGCCGACGCTGATCACCAGTAATATCAATGAGATCAAGGCGTTCCGCAGCGAATATGGCGACATCATTGTGAAACCGCTTTATGGCAATGGCGGTGCTGGGGTTTTTCACATCTCACCCGAAAGCGACAATCTCAACTCACTAATCGAATTGTTCAGCGAGTTTTACCGCGAGCCGATAGTGGTGCAGCGCTACGTTCCCGCCGTGCGCGAAGGCGACAAGCGCATTATATTGATCGATGGCAAAGCCGCTGGTGCCGTTAATCGCGTGCCAGCCGCAGGCGAAGCGCGCTCGAATATGCACGTCGGTGGTCGGCCCGAGCAGATCAAGATGTCGGCCCGCGACTTCGAAATTTGCGAAGCGATAGGCCCGGCGCTCGAACGGCACGGCCTGATCTTCGCGGGCATCGACGTTATCGGCGATTACCTGACCGAGATCAACGTTACTTCGCCGACCGGCCTGCAAGAAGTCAACCGTTTCGACGGCACCTCGCTGGAGGTAGATATTTGGGATGCGATCGAACAGCGCTTCTACAGCGATGAGCATCGCAAACCTCCGGTTTAGCGATGATGACTAAGGGAGTCGGCCTGCAATGATGCCTGAGACGATGATGATTATCGTGACGAAAGGTCTGCACGTACTCGCCGCCGTAATCTGGATAGGCGGCATGTTTTTTGCCTACCAGGTGCTGCGGCCGTCGATCGGTGGAATAGAGCCACCCCCTGAACGGCTCAGGTTGTGGGGGCGCGTGTTCGAGCGGTTTTTCAAATGGGTGTGGATCGCGGTCGTTGTGTTGTTAGCGACCGGCTACTGGATGGTCGTCATTGAACTTGGCGGCTTCGCCGTCGTCGGCATCGATGTGCACATCATGCAGGGTCTCGGCCTGATCATGATTGTGATCTTCCTGCACCTCTATTTTGCGTCCTACGGCCGGTTTCGCCGGGCCCTGGCGAGTGAGGACTTTGCCAGCGCGGGTCAGGCGCTCATCCAGATTCGGACGATGGTTTCGACCAACTTGGTGTTGGGGTTGGTGATCGCGCTGGTTGGCGGCAC